>WNFI01148801.1_pt1 | contig 14507 bp, 11 predicted proteins | sample 5400471 | NCBI WGS metagenome assembly WNFI01 (sample SAMN13153348, study PRJNA577476) | soil metagenome | isolation source: 100 cm saprolite on Douglas fir-dominated hillslope | place: USA:California | collected 2013-09-17
AAAAGCGCCGCCGACAAGCCGGCAACTACCAGTGCCGCAAGCGCAAACTGTCGAATTAACACTCGCGGACTCCAGAACGTACGAAATCTCATGATAAACCAGATTTCAAGAGGCTAGGCTATGCTCCCGATTGGGGCAAGGCAGCAACTGTGCGCTCAGCCGCTCTTATCTGATCTCATGTTTGAAACCGTAACCCGGCATTTCGCAGAATTTCAGCGCGCCACCGCGCTGGTATTCCCTCATTGACGTGCTGGACGCCCTTGTCAGCGTGTTTCCGCAGAGACGCGTTGACGATCCTTATTAGAGTGACTGAAAAGTCTCCTTAGCGCACCAATGAGCGTCGTCAACGCGTTCACGTCGACTGATCTGATCGTGTTCGATGTTCACTAAATAAGTCTGCGTTCCGATCGATTTACCCGTGATACCCTGCGCGGATGCTCGGACGCATGTCGTCCAGCCGCCATATTTGGCCGGCACTGGAAATGATACGCTGATGTTGCTTGGTGACGACGCCGCCATGAATATAGCAGAAATGTTGTTGCGAACGATTGGATGAACATCAGGAGGCTGCTCAATTTCCGCCATCTTGGCGGGCTGCCTGAAGCTCTCTGGTAGGTAAGTCGCGCCACTATCGACTGTGCCGCAGCCGCACAACGTGACGACCAGCCCAAAAGCAATAACCATAGCGCATGTGCGGCCCATCCGCAGAGCCTACCCGTGCCCACTCAGGGGGCAAAGCCTAAAGAGGGGTCAACCTCCATCGTGCCGGTGCGCCCTCGCCAACGACCATCCCGCCACTATGCTTCCGCAGTGCGGCTAGAATAGCGGCCTGCAGGTCTATGGCTTGCTTCCGGGTGGCCTGAGGGGCCTTGTCGGATATCGGGGCGTCGGCAATCTGCCGCGCCGTCATCGGAGCGCCAGCCCGCCGCATCACGTCCACTGCGCTCCTGAACAGCGTCCCGCTCTTGAGCCAAGGATTGCTCTTGTCGCGGCGCTTCGGCGTGAAGCTGGGACAAGGTGAGGATGGCCTGTTTCGATTTGATTTCGGCGTGCGGCATCCCGCCTAAATAGCGCCGTCCTCAAAAATGTCCTGTGGCGTTATGGGCCATAATACCGCAAAAATGGGAGCCTCTGCTCAATAAGCCGGTCAGCTACATGGTATTTTCGAATTTCAGGCAGACATCTGTCGAAGGGGCGACCCGCAGGCCGACCAAAAATCTCTTAGTGCCCAGCCCAGGCGTTGCGAAGCCTCACTTCGGCTACAACTTGCGCAAGGCTGTTCGAAAAATCAGCATCCTTTTTTGAATGGAAATCGCCTGCCCGTGTATCCACAATCGCAATCCAATCATGCTCGGCAGATCTGTCAATCGTGAGGCGGAATTCAGCCGGCCACCAATCCGCTTGACGCTGATTGATGAGGGCGATTAATTCCGCGGTTGTTCTCTTGGGCCGATTGACTATTTTCATGAGCATGTCACTGGGGTTCCAATATCGGCAATATTAGCAGGGAGTCCGGCAGAAGCTAGGCAGAGCGATAATGCGATTTGGCGCATCAATTGCCTCCCGACTTGGCATCGGCGCTTGCCTTTGCTATCGGCCGCACGAAGACCCGGTATGGAATGCCAAAAATTTCCGTCGAATAAAGCAGTGTTCGGTTCTGGTTGGTCCATTGCCAGAGTTCGTCCCAATATTCCTTGATCTTGCTATTGATCGGATACGGGTGCGAGCGGTCGGTGACGGGATCGGTGAGCACAATGACATCGCTTTCAGCCAAAAGCCGCAAGGCGTCCTCGCGGGACGTTGCAAAAATCCCGTAGGTGCCATGGCCCAACCAGCCATCGACTTCCAGACTCCGATGCAGCAGTTCGATGCTGGCCAGTTTGGGCGTGGAGACATTCTGGTAATCGACGACACGGTCGGTCGACATCGACAGCCGGTCCAGATTGTTGTCGGCGGCATAGGTCGCGATCGATCTGGCGAGCATCGCAATGCGCTCGAGATCTACGCGCGGCGCGACGTCCTTTGACGACGTGCCCCGGATGGCAAACGCGGCAAGGGCAATGGCCATCGCCACGGCGGCGACGTTGATCGCGCGCGCCCGCGCTAGCTTTATTACGGCGCCGCGCGGCCATAGCGCCGCACCGAACAGGACCATCGCAAGCAGGATTGGGACGGTGACGATTCCGCCGACCACTGGCGACTTGGAGACGTTGGCCGTCAGCGCCGCCACCGGGATCAGCACGGCGACGCCGAGCGCAATGAATTCATGGCCGAATGGACGCAGCCGGCCAAGCATCTCGCTCGCCGCCAGGCGGTCGCGCCAGAGCGACCATCCGGCGAGCGAGCCGGCGATCAGCCACACCAGTAATCCGACGTGTCGCGCCAGAATCGATATTGGATAGTAGAGCAGGTGACCTGCAATAGAGTAGAGACCCAGTTCATGGGCACGAATATACTTCTCCTCGCCGAGCACATGTCCGATCATGTAGTAGCCATAGATGGCGTCGCGCGACAGATAGAGCCGCGGCAAGCAGACGGCCGCAACGAGTCCGCCGGAAAGGAGAATGTTGATGACACGCCGCGTCGCCGCGTTCCGCTCCGGCGTCGAAGCGCGAAGAAGCTTGTAGAAGTTGATCGCGAGCAGGGCGCCGAGCACGACGCCGATGTAAATGACCGTGAAAAAGCGGCTGTAGACCAGGAGGATGCCGGCCAGTGCGACGATGAGGGACCGGCCGGTGTGCCGAAACGCTCCGCACCACACGACCAGGCACGTCCAGATGCCATACAGGCACATCGCCGAGAAATCGATACGGTAGTCGTAGATCCCGCCTGCAGCTTGAATAAGCGTGGCGGATGACAGCAGCAGGGCGATTCCGGTCCATGCAAAATCGATGCGGCCAATACGCGAACGGACCACGGCAAAAAGCACGAACTGCAAACCGAGAAAGTACAACAGATTGACGCTCAGGAAAGTCGTTCTGTTCGCGCCGCCAATCAGCGACAGTAGCGCGCCTTGCAGGACAAACGTGGTCCCCGTTGGATTGCCGGGCTGCAGCAGTTCATCGACGAAGGCGCGCGAGCCCTTGGCATGGAATGCGCCGAGCAGATCGTAGGTCGACAGGTAATAAGATAATTGATCGTAACGCGGCGGATAGAACGGTGCTACGTCGCGGGCGATGTGCGCGTAGAAAACGATCGCCTCGGCGACAAAAAGCGCGATCAGCAGCGCCAGGTGGATATGCGGCCTGAACCCGCAGCCTGCGGATGGGGTGATGTCGTTCACGCTTGCGATCCGGGTTGCATTGGCGACGGGATGCTGTTGGGCGCAGACCTATCCCAGGATTGCTCCGAAAGCCATCGCGCTGTCGCGTCCCGGCGTGCGAGGCCGCTCAGTATTTCAAGATCCTCAGACGATGCAACCAGTGATAGGCGAACTGCCGCGCCAGAAACGGGACGACCGCGCGGTATGTTTCCGATCGTGTCGGAATATGCCCGAGGTGACGGGCGCGCAGCAGCCGCATTTCCTCAAGCCCGACGTCCATCATCGCCGAGGTTTTCTGTTCAGCGTGGATGCGGAAGCAGCCGAGGAAGCGCGGAAGCCGAACCATTTGAAAACCGGCCTGCTGCGCACGCAGCATGAAGTCCCAATCCAGCGCGAAACGAAAGCTCTCGTCGATCGGCCCGATCCGATCCCAGACGCGACGCCGCCAGAACATCGTTTCCTGTGGGACGTAGCCGATGTAATTCAGCACACGGGCGTCGTGGGTCGGGAAGACCGCGCGACCGATTTCCATGCCGTCGCCATCGATGAAAATCCGCTGTCCGTAGACGATATCGATGTCGGGCCGGCTTCGAAAGACATGTGCGACATAGGCCAGCGTGCCCGGCAACAGCGTGTCGTCGCTGTTGAGATAGGCCATGATGTCGCAATCGGCGGCGGCAAGCCGGAAGCCTGTGTTGATGGCGTTGGCTTGCCCGGTATCGGGCTCGCTGCGCCAGCTCAGGTTTGGCCCGTACCTCTCCAGCAACTCGACCGTCCCGTCCTGCGAGGCGGCGTCCTGAACGTGATAGGACAGTGCGGGGTAATTTTGCGCCAGAACGCTGGCGACGGTCGCGCCGAGATAATTGCACTGGTTGCAACTCGGCGTCACGATCGCGATCCGTGGCACCGGATCGCTCAGCGCGGGCGAAGCGGGAACCCGATCGTTCCGCAGCGGCCGGGGAGCATATTGCTCGAACGTCGACATCGGTGGCCGCGGCCAGAACCGCCACCGTCTGAGGAATGTTTCGAAGCTCAAATTCGTGCTCTCATGCTGGAAGCCTCTTACTGTACGTCCCCAACCTGGGCAAGCGCAACGCAAAGCTTACAAGGCCTGGCGTTTGCTTGGGCCGCATGGGCTGCTAGAAGCTCTTCGCCCACCCGTGTGTTCACGAAGGGCCTAAACGGGAACAGCGCTTGGCGAGTTGGCAGAATGAGTAGCATCGTCATCGGTGCGAGCGGTATTGTCGGCGGCCATATCGTCGATCGGCTGGTGCTGGCCGGCGAAAAGCCGGTGGCGGTGTCGCGCACGCGCCGTGCGGAGCAAAATGTCGATTGGCTGCAGGCCGATCTTGCCACGCCGGACAGGCTCGCATGGCCCCCTGTTTCCACCCTGTATTGCACGGCCCATGTCGGCTTGCTGGCCGGTGCGCTTCCGCATCTCGTCACGCCGTCCCTGAAGCGCTTGGTGGCGTTTACGTCTACGAGCATCATCACCAAGATGAACTCGGAGCTGGCTGCGGAGCGCGACAGCGTGCGGCAATGGGCCGAGGCCGAACAGCATCTGATCGATACGTGCACGAAGCTCGGCGTGGCATGGACGGTGCTGCGCCCGACCATCATCTATGATGAGGGCCGCGACGCCAACATCACGCGACTGGCGCGGCTGATCGCGAGGCTCGGCGTCATGCCGCTGGCGGGGTCTGGCTCAGGTCTGCGTCAGCCCGTGCACGCCGAGGATCTGGCGATCGGCGCGCTGGCCGCCGCGGGCAGCCCGGCTGCGGCCAATAAGATCTATGCCATTCCGGGCGCCGACACGATCACCTATCGCGAAATGATCGGTCGGATTTTCGACGGATTGCATAAGCCGCGGCGAGTCATTCCGGTTCCGGTCTTCTTGTGGCGGGCGGCATTTGCTCTCGCAAAGCCATTCATCGCCGACGCCAATGTGGCGATGGGCAGTCGCATGTCCAAGGACATGATCTTCGATCCTGCGCCTGCGATGGAGGATTTCGGCTGGAAGTCGCGGCCGTTTCGTCCGATGTTCAAATAGGAACGACGTAACTTGGCACCAATGAAAATAGCACCGCTCGCGCCATGGACGGTGAACAGTTCGGCCACCGTCATCAAGGATCGCTGGATCGACCTTCGGGCCGAAGATTGCACGACGCCCGCCGGCGTTAGCATTTCGCCTTACTACGTCCTGCGCTATCCCGATTGGGCGCACATCGTTTGCCTCGATAGCGTCGACCGCATTTGCGTCGTTTCGCAATATCGCCACGGCGCGTCGCGGACGATGATGGAACTGCCCGGAGGCGTCGTCGAAGCCGGCGAAGATCCACTCGATGCGGCAAAGCGCGAATTGCGCGAGGAGACCGGAATTCGCGGTACTCAATGGCGGACCTGCGGAACCTACCGCACCAACCCAGCCACCCATACAAACAGTGTTCATGTGTTCGCGTGCCGGGTCGATTCCGTGGAGAGCACCGCGTTCGACGCCGCGGAAGACATACGACAAGAGTTTCTGACGCTTTCTGAGCTGCGCGCGGCGATCGACAGCGGTGACTTCGGCCACCTGCTGCATGTCGGCGCGGTGTGCCGCGCTCTGAACCTAATCTGACGCTGCGCGTCGCTCAGGCCACCGCAACGCTATTGTAGCTGTCGAGAACGGCGCTAATGTCGGCGGCCATCTTCACTTCCCCGCGTTCCATCCACACCGCCTTGTTGCACCATCGTCTGCAGATTTCGGTACTGTGCGACGCGAGGACCAGGATGCCGGCCTGTTCCACGAAGGCCTCGACGCGATGCTGCGCTTTCGCCAGAAACCCGGCGTCGCCGGCGACGATCCATTCGTCCATCAATAAAATCTCGGGCGAGAAGCAGGTGGCGACGGCGAATGTCAATCGCGTCATCATGCCGGACGAGTAGGTGCGGACGGGAATGTCGAGATAGTCGCCGAGTTCGGTGAATTCGGCGATATCGGCCATCCGCTCTTCGATCTCGCGCGCGGAAAGTCCGAGGATCAATCCGCGCAGGCGGATATTGTCGTAGCCGCTGATCTCGCCCTCTATGCCGAGACTGATGTCGAACATCGGTGAAATCCGGCCGCGGCTTTTGACCACGCCCGTCACCGGCTCATAGATACCTGCCATGACCCGCAGCAAGGTGGTCTTTCCGGCGCCGTTCTTTCCAATCAGGGCGACGCGGTCGCCGCTCCGAAATTCCATAGAGACGTTTCGCAAGGCCTCCACCGTGATCCGATGGCTCGCGTCGCTGGCCAGCTGTCCGCCGGAGCCGCGAAACAGCAGGCTCTTCTTCAGCGAGCGCGAGCCGCCATGATAGATCGGAAACGACACGCTGACGTTGTCGAGCGAGAGCTCGCTGTGCTCGACCGAATGGATTGCGCTGATTGTCATCGATCTCAAACCCAATAGGAAATGCGCGAACGAAATCGCGCAAAGAACGCACCAACGACCATGAGGTTGATAAGCGTGATCAGTAGGACCGCCAGATAGGTGTTGGCCGACGGCATCTGCCCGAGCAGCGGCGCGCGGACGACTTCCACCAAATGATAGAATGGATTGAACTCGGCGATATAGGATCGCGTGCGCAGCAGTTCTGGCTTCCACATGATCGGCGTGACGAAGAACACGATCTGCACCACCGAATTAATCAGCTGTGGGACGTCGCGAAACCGGGCGGATATCATCCCGATCAGGAGCGTGACGGCCGCGCCGTTCAACAGCACCAAAAGAACGCCGGGGATTGCCAGCAGCGCGACGGCGCCGGGCCAGATCTGGAAGTACAACAGCACGCCGAAATAGATGACGAAGTTATGCGCGAATATGACGAGTTTGCCCCAGCTCGACCGGTAGATGTAGACCGAATAGGGCAGCTTGATCTGCTTGATGTAGGATTCGGCGCCGGTGAAGAGGATGCCGCCTTCGATCAGAAAACTGGAGACCAGATTCCACACCAGCAGACCGACGCATAGGTAGGGGAGGAAGTCGTGGATCGGGGCATTGAACAATTCGGCGTAAAGCACGCCGAGGGCGATGACCATAATGGCCATGCTCGCGGTCAGCCAGAACGGCCCCAGCATTGAGCGTCGGTAGCGCTGCAGGATGTCATTCCAGCCAAGCCGCACCCAGAGCGGCCACATGGCTAGGCCGGTGCTGAAATCGGACAGTGCCATGCCGACGGCAAAGCCGGCCCCGCCGCGCGTCACGAGCCGTGAACGCGGGGGTTTTTGAGGCCCGTCGTCAAGAATCGCATTCATAAGTTGAACAATCCCGCAGATAGATTTGGCCTGGCAGTAGCGGCCCCTAGGTAACCCATTTGATCCGCGAAAGAAACGTTTCTTGGGTGTTTCACGGGGTTGTGGACGGCACCGCGTTTCGTCGCCAAATGCGGGAACAAAGCGACTTGCGGGGAGGGGGATGGCCTGTTGCTGGCTATTGCCGTGCGATGTTACACGAATGTGGGTCTGGCGGCCAATCCGCCATTGAGAAGCGCTGGAGAGTTGAGGGATGCCGGAAATCGTTGCCGTTCCACCGCAGCAGCTGCTGGAACGTATCCTCACGCTCGAAATCGTACGCGTTACGGAACGGGCGGCGGTTTCCGCTGCGCGCTTGCGGGGCCATGGCAACAAGATCGCGGCCGACCAGGCTGCGGTCGACGCCATGCGGCGCGAACTCAACAAGATGCCGATTGACGGCACCGTCGTGATAGGTGAAGGCGAGCGAGACAAGGCGCCGATGCTGTTCATCGGCGAGAAGGTTGGCAACAGCAACGGTCCCAAGGTCGATATCGCCGTCGATCCGCTCGATGGCACGACGCTCTGCGCCAGGGATATGCCGGGCGCGATCGCCACCATGGCGATGGCGGAGGGCGGCACGCTGTTGAATGCGCCGGATGTCTACATGCAGAAGATCGCGATCGGTCCCGGCTATGCCAGGGGCGTTGTCGAGCTGGACGCGCCGCCCGCGGACAATATCCTTCGCCTGGCCAAGACGAAGGGAGTTCGGCCCTCCGAGATTACCGCGCTGGTGATGGACCGGCCGCGGCATGCCGACATTATCGCCGCGGTGCGCGGCACGGGGGCGGCGGTGCGTTTGATCAGCGATGGCGATGTCGCCGGCGTCATCCATACGGCCGATCCGGACAACAGCGGCATCGACATTTATATGAGCACGGGTGGCGCGCCGGAAGGCGTACTGGCGGCCGCGGCGCTGCGCTGCATCGGCGGCCAGATGCAGTGCCGCCTAGTGCTCGATACCGACGAGAAGCGCGAGCGCGCGGCCCGAATGGGAGTTAGCGATCCGCGGATGATCTTTGCGATCGAGGATATGGTGAGAGGCGACTGCCTGTTTGCGGCCACGGGCGTCACCAATGGCGCGCTGGTGTCTGGTGTCAAATTTCACAAGCATTTCATCGATACCGAAACCATCGTGATGCGCTCTGTCACCGGCACGGTTCGCATCATTAAGGGGCAGCACCGCCAGTTCGAAAAATTCCATCTTGATTGAAATTTCGCAGCGCTGACTACAGTGCGATGACGATCAACGCCAGCAGGATGGCGATCGCGCCATTGAGCCGCCTCCACGACAGCGTTTCACCATGTAAAAGCACGCCGATGGCCATGGCGAACAGCACGCTGGTTTCCCGGATCGTGGTGACCGTGCCTACAGGGTTGCGGCTCAACGCCCACAAGAACACACAGAATGATAGCAGGCCCAGCACGCCGGACACAACCACGCGCAAACGCGCGGTGACCAGTTCGGACCAAAGCACCGGGCCCCGCAGCATCCTGCTCAGGGCCAGAAACGCGAAACTGTCGAGCATGATGAGCCAGGCGGTGAAGCCGAACCAGTTGCCGGACAGCCGCGTGCCATAGGCGTCGACGACTGAATAAGACGCGACGGCCGCTCCGGCGCTTGCCGCAGCAATCAGCAACGGCCATCGCGTTCTGCCCTGCAACCTGTCCAGCGCGAGAAGCAACAGTCCGCAGCTGGCGAGAACGACCCCAGTCCATTGATGCAAGGACGGCACCTGCCCGAGGCCGACGAAAGCTATCAGCGTGGCGAACAGCGGAACCATGCCACGCGCCAGCGGAAATGCCTTCCCGAAATCGCCGCGTGCATATGCGCTCGCCATACATAATTTGTAGACGATATGCAGGCCAATCGACAGCAGCAGGACAGGCCAAACATTCGCGGCCGGAAACGGGACAAAGGGAAGCGCCGCGGCGGCGCAGGTCCCTGCAACAGCGCCCATTCCCGCCAGGATGGTGATGCCATTCTCTCCGGATTTGACCAGGCTGTGCCAACTCGCGTGAAGCAGGCCGGCAGTCAGCATCAGGCTGATGGTCAAAAGGTCCAAGTCAGCCTCGTCCTCGCGCAGTGAAGAACCGGGCAGCCACCGCGGCGGCACATCATCGCGATGCGGCCTTCTGCAGGCCGTCGCGCAACGGAGTGTAGCGAAATTCGGGAAACGCCTGGCTGCATTTGGCGTTGTCGAATGGGCGGTAGCCGTTATGCGGCATGGGGCCGACCCGCGGCGATGTCTTGATGGCGATCTCCTGACCGGAAAGTTCGGCGGTCAGCCTAGCGATCTGCAGGAACGAATGGACCTCGCCGGTGGCGATGTTCAGCGCGCCGACGCTGCGGTGCTGCAACGCCTTGAGAATGAGTTCGGCGACGTCATCCACATAGACATGGTCCCGCCGTTCCTCGCCTTCTCCGAACAGCACGATGTCCTTGCCTTCCTCGGCCAGGCGGCGAAAGCGGTTGGGGCCATATCCGTTGTGCGGATCCGAAGCGCCGTAGATCAGCGTTGGCCGGAGGTTGGCAAGCGGCGCCCCTGCTTCGGCGACGAAAGCCAGCTCGCGGGCGAGATGCATGGCGCCGTGCAGGCTGGTTGGGGCCATCGGAGAGCTTTCCGTGAGCGGGAGAGGTCCATCGGCGTAGACGGCGTCGGAACTGATGTTGACGACATGGGCGACCCTGACCTTGCCCAGAGCTGCCATGATGGTCGCGACCAGCCGCATATTGTCGGCCAGCATCCGAGTGTTCTTGACGGGTGCGATTGCCGCCACTGCGACCACGGCGTCACTGGACCTGAGCAGCCCCGCAAGGGTCTCTGCGGCATCGATCTGAAGAAGATCGACTTTGGCCCGGTCGATGGGCAGGACCGGAACATGCGCTTGCATTAATCGCGTCAACAAGGCCCCGCCAACGAAGCCGCCGGAACCGATGACCACGACCCGCTTGGGAGACTGTGGGACTGGATTATGGTGGTTGAGCATGTCGGTGTGGTCTCGATGGCTGCGCTGCATCGACTCCTATACGAAAACTATTTTCGGCAATACGGTTTGCTGTCCGGCGGCGGCCGGGGCTTGACCTCCGAATCGGCCTGCCGAGGACGGTACTGGCCGGAGCGAGGCTGTTCCGTCTGCGGGACGGCGGGCTGACTTCTGTTCAGGGACGGATCGCCGCCTCGCTCGCCGGCCAGGATGCCCAGCAGATCGCTGCAGCGATCGGCCCAAAGATTCAAGTGGCCGATTAGTGGCTGCAAATCTTGACAATCGAGGGGATTCCCCCCAAGGGAACGCGTGCCTGCTGTTTTCTTGCCGCCCGCAGATCCGGCCCAATTCGGACCCGCGAAGTCGCCTGTCTTTCCCCGGGTTCCAATTGGCAGATTTGGATATTCGGGCCATCCACGAGGTTATGATGAAGAAAATTTTGGTGACAGGCGGTGCTGGTTATGTCGGCCACATGCTGACCCCTCAACTGCTCGATGCCGGCTACGCCGTCGTTGTCTATGACATGATGTGGTATGGCAACGACAAGATGCCGAAGGGCAATCCCAACCTGACGCTGGTGGAAGGGGACATCCGGGACACCGCGAAGCTCGCCAAATGTTTCGAGGGCGTCGATACCGTCCTGCACCTGGCCTGTATCTCCAATGACCCGAGCTTCGAACTGGATTCGAAGCTGTCCGAATCGATCAACTACGATTGTTTCGAGCCAATGGTGATCGCCGCCAAGAACGCTGGCGTGTCCCGCTTTGTGTATTGTTCCTCCAGCTCGGTTTACGGCGTCAGCGATGCGCCTGATGTCACCGAGGATCATCCGCTGGTTCCACTGACGCTGTACAATAAATACAAGGGTCTGTGCGAGCCGTTGCTGTGGAAGCATCGCGGTCCGGGATTCACCTGTGTCACAATTCGTCCCGCGACGGTCTGCGGCTACAGCCCCCGCACGCGGCTCGACCTGACCGTGAATATCCTGACCAATCACGCCGTCAACAAAGGCAAGATCACCGTGTTCGGCGGCGATCAGCGTCGACCGAACCTGCATATCCAGGATATGGTCGATGCCTATAGGTTGATGATCGAGGCGCCGGCCGAGAAGATCGATGGCGAGACGTTCAATATCGGCTACCAGAACCTCAAGGTCATGGAAATTGCCGAGATCGTGCGCAAGGTTGTCGAAGAGCAGTTTCCCGACAAGGCCCCGATCGAAATCGTTCGCACCGAGACCAACGACAACCGCTCCTACCACATCAATTCGGACAAGATTTTCCGCGTTCTGGGGTACCGACCCAAGCACACGGTCGAAGACGCGGTGCGCGACTTGTGCAGGGCGTTCGCCCGCGGCGATCTGCCGAACAGCTTCGACGATCCGCTCTACTACAACGTCCAGAACATGAAGACGGTCGAAGTGGCATGAGCGACAACCAGGTTGCCGTCGTCACCGGCGGCGCCGGCTTCATTGGAAGCCATGTAGTGGATCTGCTGCTCGATCGCGGTTACGAAGTTCGGGTGGTTGACAATCTGGTGGGGGGGCGCGAGGTGAATCTCGCCCATCACGCCGGCAATTTCAGGCTTCACTTCCTGAAATCCGACATCCGCGCGCTTGAGCCCGGCGCATCGGTGTTCAAGGGCGCCAGTCGGGTGTTTCATTTCGCCGGTATCGGCGACATCGTGCCGTCCATCGAGCAGCCGCTCGAATATATGTCGGTCAACGCCCAAGGCACCGTTCAGGTGCTCGAATGCGCACGCGAAGCCGGCGTCGCGAAGTTCGTCTATGCCGCGTCGTCCTCTTGCTACGGGCTTGCGGAAACACCCACCCGTGAGGATCATCCGATCCGTCCGAAATATCCCTACGCGCTCAGCAAATACCACGGCGAGCAGGCCGCGCTGCATTGGCACGCAGTGTATGGGATGCCGGTGAATTCGATCCGGATCTTCAACGCCTATGGAACGCGCTCGCGAACCTCGGGTGCCTATGGCGCCGTGTTCGGTGTGTTTCTTCGGCAAAAGATTGCAGGAAAGCCTTTCACCGTGGTCGGCAACGGCACGCAATCGCGTGATTTCCTCTACGTCACCGACGTTGCGAAGGCCTTCGTGCTGGCGGCGGAAACGCCGTTGACGGGACAGATCTGGAACCTGGGCGCGGGTAACCCGCAGCCCGTCAACCGGCTGGTCGAATTGTTGGGCGGTGAGGTGGTCTACATCCCCAAACGTCCCGGCGAGCCGGACGTGACGCATGCGGACATTTCCGCGATCACGCGCGACCTGGGATGGCGTCCCGAGGTGAGTTTCGAACAGGGCGTGAGCAACATACTCGGGCAGATCGACTATTGGCGTGAAGCACCGTTGTGGGATCCGCAATCGATCGCCCAGGCCAGCAAGGTCTGGTTCAAATATATGGCAAAGGCTGACGTTGATGGATGAGGCAAGTCGCAAATTTCTCAGCCACAAGGTGAAGACGGTCGATGAGCTGGTCGCGCTCGTCGGGCCGCGGCCGCGCGAGGAGAAAGTCATCATGTGCCACGGCGTTTTCGACGTGGTTCACCCCGGGCATATACGCCATTTGCTGTACGCCAAGAGCAAGGGCAATGTGCTGGTGGCTAGTCTGACGGCGGACCGCCACATCATGAAGGCCAACATGCGGCCTTACATCCCGGAGGACATCCGGGCGCTGAACCTGGCTGCGCTGGAGATGGTCGACTATGTGATCATCGATCCGAATCCGACGCCGCTCGCCAACATCTCCGACATTCAGCCGGATTATTTCGCGAAGGGCTATGAATACGGCAAGGACAATTCGATCCACCCGAAGACCCAGGACGAAATTGGCATTCTGGAGGGTTACGGCGGTGAGGTGATCTTCACGCCGGGCGACGTCGTCTATTCGTCCTCGGCGCTGATCGATATGCAACCGCCCGACATCTCTATTGAAAAGCTCAATATGCTGATGATGGAGGAGAAGATCACGTTCAATGATCTTCGCTCCATTCTGGAAAAGTTCAAGGGCATGCGGGCCCATGTGGTCGGCGATACCATCGTCGACAGCTACACTTACTGCGCGATGATCGGCGGTCAATCGAAAACCCCGACCATCAGCGTTCGTTTTGAGCACAAGGACAGCTACGTCGGCGGCGCGGGTATCGTCGCCAAGCATCTTAAGGCGGCCGGCGCCGAGGTCACGTTTTCAACGGTGCTGGGCGAGGACGCTGACGCTGCCTTTGTGCGCGAGGATCTGAACACCGCCGGCGTTGTCATGAAAGACATCTCCGATCCGACCCGGCCGACGACCAACAAGAATGCGATCATCACCGAAGGCTATCGCATGCTGAAGGTCGATACGCTCGACAACCGCACCATTTCGGACAAGATCTGCGCCAAGTTTTGCAGCCAGATTGCGGAGATCGAGACTGACGTGCTGGTGTTCAGCGATTTCCGGCACGGCGTCTTCAACCGCTCCACCGTTCCGATCCTGATGAAGGCCATTTCGAATGGCGTGTTCAAAGTGGCGGATAGCCAGGTCGCGAGCCGCTGGGGCAACATCCTCGAATTCCAGGGCTTTGATCTGTTGACGCCGAACGAGCGCGAAGCCCGTTTTGCGCTCGGCGACCAGGATTCTCATGTGCGCCCATTGGCGACCAGTCTGTTCAGTCAGGCTAATTGCAAAACGCTCATTCTGAAGCTTGGCGATCGCGGTATCCTGACCTATCGCACCCGGCCCACGGACGATCCCCGAACATTCGCGGTGATCGACAGTTTCGTCGATCGAGTCGTGGACGCGGTGGGCGCGGGAGACGCACTGCTGGCGTACTCGTCGCTGGCATTGAAATTGACCGGCAACGATATCGTCGCCTCGATCCTCGGCTCGATGGCTGCCGGCATCGAGTGCGAACATGACGGCAATATTCCCGTGACGCTGGAGGCGATGCGCAAGAA
>WNFI01648933.1_pt1 | contig 14507 bp, 15 predicted proteins | sample 5400471 | NCBI WGS metagenome assembly WNFI01 (sample SAMN13153348, study PRJNA577476) | soil metagenome | isolation source: 100 cm saprolite on Douglas fir-dominated hillslope | place: USA:California | collected 2013-09-17
CCTTCTCCGCATCCTCGGCCGGCTCATGAAGCGCAAGGACCGGCTCGACGCCATCCTCATCGAGACCACCGGCCTCGCCAACCCCGCGCCCGTCGCCCAGACCTTTTTCACCGACCCGGAGATGAAGGAGCAGTTCGCCCTCGACGCCATCGTCACGCTCGTCGACGCCAGGCACATCCTCCTCCACCTCGACGACTCGCCCGAGGCCGTGAAGCAGATCGGCTTTGCCGATGTCATCCTGCTCAACAAGACCGACCTCGTCTCCCCGGCCGAGCTAAATGCGCTGGAGAAGCGCATCCATTCCATCAACGCCGTCGCCAAGATCCACCGCACCAAAAACGCCGACATCGCCATCAACAAGGTCATCGGCATCGGCGGCTTCAATCTCGACCGCGCCGTCGAGGTCGACCCGCAGTTTCTCGAGACTGAGTATCCCTTTGAATGGGCCGGCGCCTATGAGCTGCCCGCTGGCAATTACGACCTTGGCATCGGTGCGCACAATCACGAGGGCCACGATCACGACCACGAATGCAACGACGACTGCGGCCATGACCACAATCTGCTCGATGTCGCCATCGCGCCCGTTCGCAGCGCCGCGCCGGCCGACCTTGACACCGCCATCAAGACCACGGTCCTCGCCTTCTCCGACTGGGAAAAGACCACGCAGCCCGGCGAGCCCGTTGCGGTCGATGGAAAACTCCACCGGTTGAAACTCAAGGACGAACACGGCCACTTCCCCGTCAAAATCGAGAAGGCCGGCCACTATGTGCTCTTCACCGGCCACGACGTGCCGACGCACCTGCACGGTCCCGACGGGAAGGTCGTGCGCTACGGCTGGGACCGGACCTTCCGCCACGAGCATTCGCACGACGAGGAGGTCTCGTCGGTCGGCATCAGCACCGAGGGCGAGCTCGACAGCAAGAAGCTCAACGACTGGATCTCGCAGCTGCTCGCGACCAAGGGCGGCGATATTTTCCGGATGAAGGGCGTGCTGGTCGTCAAGGGCACGAAGAAGCGCCTCGTCTTCCAAGGCGTGCACATGTTCTTCGACGCGAAGTTCGACCGCGAGTGGAAGGACGGCGAGAACCGTACCAACACCCTCGTCTTCATCGGCAAGAAACTCGACCGCGCCGCGCTGACCGAGGGCTTCAAGGCCTGCCTTGTTAATTAAACGCGGAGAACGCAGAGTTCGCGGAGAGATGCTTCGGATATTTCATCTTTCTCCGCGACCTCTGCGTTAAAATAATTCAATGAACTTTCAGAAGCACTGGGCCGCAACGCTTGACGACTATGTCATCGACCTCGCGTGGTCGCCGGATGGCACCACCCTTGCCGCCGCCTCGGCCGCGGGCGGCATCACGCTCTACGACGCCGCGACCGGCGCGGTGCGGCATTCACTGCCCGGCCACGACGACGGGGCAAACTGCCTGGCGTGGTCACCAATGGTGAGCAGTCAGCTCCTGGCCACGGGCGGGCAGGACGGGTTTGTGCGCCTCTGGGATGCCTCCACCGGAAAACAAACCGCCGAAGTGAAACTCGGCAACGCGTGGGTCGAGCATCTCGCGTGGCAGCTGGCCGGCGGGCTTCTGTTTGCTGCGGCCGGAAAGAAGCTTGTCGCGCTCAAGCCGGATGGCTCCGTTGCTCACACTTTTCCTGACGCGCCCAAGACAATCTCCGCGCTCGCTTCGTCGCCATCTGGTGCCGCCTGCGCCGCGGCGTATTTCGGCGGCGTGTGTCTCTGGGACACCGCGACGTTTGCCGCGCAGAAGGAGCTGCCCTGCGGCAACGCGATCCTCGCGCTCACCTGGTCGCCCGACGGCCGCTGGCTCGTCGCGGGCTGCCACGACAACGCCGTGCACCTCTGGGTGCCGGCCGAGGACCTCGAGCTGCACATGAGCGGTTACGAAACCAAGCTGAAGGAGCTTTCGTTCAGCCGCGACTCGAAGTGGCTCGCCACCGGCGGCGGCAAGGATGCCTGCGTGTGGGACTGCGCCGGGGCCGGGCCCGAGAATCGCGAGCCCCTGCTGCTGCCGCACCAGGCCCGCGTCTGCGCCGTGGCCTTCCAGCATCAGCACGGCCTGCTGGCCACTGCGGCGGGTGATGGCGAGTTCTGCCTCTGGGCCCCGACGCGCAAGAACCCGCTCGTCGCCGAGGTGAAGCTGCCCGCCGCCGCGACCAAATTCGCCTGGCGCGCCGACGATTCGCTGCTCGCGGTCGGTTCCGGGAAAGGTGCGGTCTATGTCTTCAATACGGTCTGACCCGGGCTAGTCATTGCCTTGACCCCCACCGGGCACTCGGTGAAGTTTTCACCAACATGCCCGGCGACGCCCATGACACCACGCCACCGCCGCTGCCATCGGTCTTCGTCAGCTACGCTTCCTCCGACCGGGCCGCGGCACGGGCGTTGCGCGACACGTTGACGGCCGCGGGACTGGAAGTCTGGCTCGACGAGGACGAACTCGGCGGCGGCGAGGCGTGGGATGCGAAGATCCGCAACCAGATCCGCACCTGCACCTACTTCATGCCGGTCATCTCGGCCACGACCGAGACCCGGCGCGAGGGTTATTTCCGCCGCGAATGGCGCCTGGCCGTCGAACGCACCCTGGATTTCGCCGACGACGTGATGTTCCTGGTGCCCGTCGTGATCGACGAAACCCGTGATGCCGGCGCCCGGGTGCCGGAAAAATTCTTCACGGTCCAATGGCTGCGGGTGCCCGGTGGCCAGACGACCCCCGCCCTGCAGGATCTCGCGCGAAAACTCGCGAAGGGCGAGGCGGTGGCCATCCCGCCGGCGGCCCCGCTCGCACCACCCGCCGCCGAAGGTTCGCGCAAGTCCCGCCGGGCCGCTGAACCGCCGCCGCCGTTTCCCAAGTTCCCGGCGTTTCCCGAGTCCGGCCACCGGGCGCGGTTCGTCTACGACCTCGTGCTCTGGTTCGGCCACCTGATCCACGCCCTGTGGAGCCACCTGCCCCGGTTCGTCCGGGTGATCGCCGCGATGGTGATCATTTTCAACCTGATCTCCTGGGTCTTCCGGGTCAGCCAACCGTCCGATACCCCCAGGAAAACCAAGTCGGATATCGCCGCCGAAGTGAGCAAGGCCCTCGGGTCGGTCGGCTCCGGGGCCAGGCTCCGCGGCAAGGACCGGGCGGCGGCGGCGATCGAATCGGTCGTGGGCACGGCCGCGGAGGCCCTGCAGGCCGGCCGGCCCGTCACGCTGGTCACGTTTAGCGGGGAAGGTGACAAGGCCGGGGAGTATGCGGAGGGTGTCTTCGACGAGGTTTGCTCGCTGCTGCAGAAGGATGGCAAGCCGCAGTGGGGGCTCAGCCCGCTGCCGCTCAAGCCGGACGCCAGCGACGCCGAGGTGGTCAGCCGGGGCCTCCGGATGAAAAGCCGGTTCGTGCTCACGGGTCATGCGGGAGTGCCCATCCCCGGTCTGGCGCCCGCCTTCACCGCCCGGCTGTTCGAGGTCGGCACGGGCCAGATGGTCTGGAAGGAAACATTTGAAACCGCCGCGAACGAGCCCGACACCGTCGCCCAGCGCATCGCCGCCGAGGTGATGAAGCGACTCGAGCCGTCCGCCCCGTCGCCGACGACGCCGCGCACCTGACCCGCCTGCCTAGAAATCCAGGCCGAGCAGCAGTTTCAGCCGCGTGTAGTCCTGCGCCGTGCCGTCCGGGCTGCCGCGGCGGATCTCATGCCGGATCGCCGTGCTCAGCGTCTCGGTGAATTTCTTGGTCAGCTCGATGCGGTTCTCCCAACCGTCCTTTTGCGAGGAGACGGAATAGTAGTAGACCCCGCGGTCCGTCAGCAGCATGTCCCACGACAGCCGCTGCTCGGTCTCCAGAAACGCCGACTCGGAAGTCCGCGAGCGGTGCGCCGCCGGCGGCGAGGTGGTCCAGACATCAAACAAATTCTCCGACACACCGACGCGCAGCTTGCGGGCGGGCGTGGCCAGCAGGCTGACGCCCGTGCCGATCTCCTGCTGGAGCAGAACGTAGTCGGCCGGCACGCTCAGCTTGAGGCTGGCCCGGTTCCACTCCAGCGCGGGCCGGTATTGGATGAAGCTGTTCTTGGTGAAATCGTGCCGCCAGAGGCCGTCGCCCTTCACCATGTCCGTGGTCGTGAGCCGGTTGGTCTCGCTGTAGTCGTAGCGACCGTTCAGCTGCACCTCATCCGACGTCCATTTGCGGCCCAGCCGTCCCTCGAGCGAAAGGGTGCTCCGGTCTGAGGTGTCGGACACCACCTCGGTTGAGAAGGCGACCCGGCCGTGCCACGGCCCGAAGTAGTTGCGCAGCTTCGCGGCCAGCAACGCCGGGTAGAATTTATCGGCCCGCGAAACGTGCTCCGCCTCGGCCTGCTCGGCCTTCTTTTCCTGCTGCGCCGCTTGGGTGGCGGGGGAAGCGGCGGCGACCGGCGCCGGGGCGGCGGGTATCTCCGCCTTGATCACCACGGTGCCCTCCACCGGCACACGCAGGATCCCGAAACGATCGGAACTGAACACCAGGATGTTGCCCTCCTGCTGGAGCAGTCGCCCCTGGACGCGGTCACCGTCCTGGTAAACCAGCACGTCGCGCGCGGGCACCCCGGGCTCGGCCGCCCGGCCGAGGATGGCAATGGCAAGGCTGCAAAGGAAAATCCTGATGGATGTGCGCATGATGACGTCTTCGACGTATCGTTTTTGCCAATATTTCAAAGATTTTTCCACGCCGCACCGCATAAATCTTCCGGTTCGCGCCTAATTGCATGCGCAAAGAACCTAATAGTCCCGCGCCGCCGCTGAATATGGGATTGCCGGGACGCCGAGTCTGCCCCGTCATCCGGCCGTGCGGCGCAAACTTTCCATCGGCTGCCTGTTGCTCGCCTGGCTCTGCGCCAACGGCGCACTGTGGAATGTCGTGCAGGTCGTCGCGTGGGTGAAAATGTATCACGATTTCTCGCAGGTGATGCCGGCCGCCAAGGCCCTGCAGCTCACCTTCGACGGCAGCGCGCCCTGCGACATCTGCAAAATCGCCCAGACCGCGCAGGACGCCGCACGCGACCAACTGCCGCGCAACATCGCCCCCGGCGCCAGCGACAAGCTTGTGCTCACTTTCCAGTCGGTCGCGCCCCTCGTGGTGACCGCCCCTGATTCCGCCTGGCCGGGTGTCGTGAACGACGCCGGCCTCCGGCGCACCGAGCCGGTGCCCGTGCCCCCGCCGCGCGTTTAACGCGCCCTCCTCCCCTGCTGCCACGCTTTCTTTTGCGTGGTGTTTGCCGCCTTCGCCCATTTGGGCCGCGTTTGTGCGCACGCGATTTCCTGCGCACTAAAAATTATCCCTCTTCCATGTATTTTATTCGTTTTATCATTCTCACGCTGGCCGCCATGGCCGGCACGACCACCACCTTCGGCTGCTCCGTCTGCGGCTGCTCGCTCAGCTCCGATTGGGCCGCGCAAGGCTACGACTTGATGCCCGGCCTCGAGGCCGGGCTGCGCTACGAATATTTCGAACAGTCCGAACTGCGCACCGGCACCGGCCGCGTGGACCGGGCTGCGCTCGCGTTCCCGAACGGCGACGAAATCCAGCAGCGCACCCTGAATCGCAACACCTGGCTCGACCTGAACTACGTCGTCGCGCCCTCGTGGGCCCTGGCCGTGTCGGTCCCCTATCACGACCGCTTCCACACCACGGTCGCCAGGGGTGACACCGCCATCTCCACCTCGCGCGCCAGCGGGCTCGGCGACGTGCGATTGCTCGCCCGCTACCAGCATTTCGGCCGGGTCCGGGGTTTCAGCCTTCAATTCGGCCTCAAGCTGCCCACCGGCCGCTTCGACCAGAACTTTGCCGATGGCCCGCAAGCCGGCGAGCTGCTCGACCGCGGCCTGCAGCTCGGCACCGGCACGACCAACCTGCTCGCCGGGGCGTCTTGGTTTGCGCGCCCCGCCACGAATCTGGGCTGCTTCGCCCAAGTCATGCTCGACCAGCCGCTCGCCGCGCGCGCCGGCTTTCTCCCGTCAGCGAGCCTGCACCTCAGCGGCGGCGTCCGCTGGTTGAACCCGAGCCGCTTCACCCCGCAGCTCCAGTTCAACCTCAAATCGGAAACCCGCGAGCACGGGGCCGGGGCCGACACCGCCAACAGCGGCGGCAACTTCGTCCACCTGAGTCCCGGGGTGACCGCCGGGCTCACCACTCACATCCATGCCTTTGCCTTCGTGCAGCTGCCGGTTTACCAGCGGGTCAACGGCCTGCAGTTGGAACCCCAGTGGCTCCTCTCCGTCGGCCTGCGCTGGAAGCCTTGATTCCGCCGGGCGGTTCTGATTCGCGAATCTCATAACAGCGGCTTTGCTCGGCGCATGGCCACTGCCCGGCTCTTCGTCGCCCTTGTTCCGCCCGTCCCCGTCCGCGCCGAGCTGGCGGCGCTCGCCGCACCGCTGGCCGGCGTGCGCTGGACGCCGGAGGAAAATTTCCACCTGACGCTTCGTTTCATCGGCGATACGACGCCGGAGAAGCAGACCGCTTTCGAAAATTCGCTGCTCCGCGTGCATGTGGAGCCGTTCATCCTGCCGGTTGGTGGCATGGGAATCTTCCCCAGTCGCGGGCCGGCCAAGGTGCTGTGGGCGGGCACGGGCCACGGCCACACCCGGCTCTACCAGCTGCGCAAGCAGGTGGACGAGGCCCTGCTCGCCGTTGACAGCAGCCTCGCCGTGCCGGGCTTTCATCCGCATTTCACCGTCGGCCGGCTGAGCGAGAACCATGAGCCGAAGCAAGTCGCCCATTTCGTTGAAAAACACGCCGGGTTCGAGGCGCCGCCGTTCCGCGTGGCGGAGTTCCACCTGATGGCGAGCGAATTGCCGCCCGGGCGGCCGCCAGCCTACCGCGCGCTGCGCAGTTTTCCCCTGGCGAAGTAATCCGCCCGGGGAAAGGCAACAGCTGTAATGCCGCAGCCCGCGCGTTGTGCTTGCAGCGGCGGGGGGATGCCCTTTGTTCGACGCGGTCACCTTTCATGCCTGAAGCAAATTTTCCGTCCAACCCACCCAACCCACCCGTCCCGACCCGCCTGCTCGCGGAGCTGGCCGCGAGCCAGCTCGCCCGCGGACAGCGCGTCGAAGGCGTGCTGGCGATCGCGGGCCCGCGCCGGGCCCCGGATGTCGGCGCGAATGAATACTGGCTGCGGATCATCGGCACCGCGCAGGAGCTCAGCTGGGCCGTGCGGGACGAAAGCCTCACCCCGCCGTATTATTTCGAGCCGGAAACCGAGAACAAGCTGCGCATCTGGGCCGAGCGGCTGCGCGCCGAGCCGCCGGCACCCCTGTTCGTGCTGGATGAATTCAGCAAATTCGAGGCCAAGGGCAAGGGACTCATGCCGCTGTGGCCGACTTTGGTGGCGGCGGGACCGCACATCGTGGTCATTGCGGTGCACCAGGGTCTCGTCACCGACATCGAGGAGGTCATCGGCCGGCGCTTCGATCTCTGCATCTTCGCCACCGCCCCCGACGCGCTGGAGCAACTGCAGCGGGCCTGCGAGGACTTCGGCGAGTGGACGCGCCTCGGCCTTTTCGGCGGCGCGGCGGGTGGCTTGGAGATGACCGTCGGTTCGGCGCTGCATGCCGCGAAGATACCGCTGCGGGGCATGGCGATGTCGTCGCTGCAGGCGGCGATGATGGTGTTCGCCGGCAACGGCCTGAGCCAGCCGGGTCGCATCATCTGGGTGCCGTTCATCTCCGGCGGCCTCAAGGCGCTTTCGCCCGGGGGCAGCCGGGTGCATCCGATGATCGCCATCATCATGCAGGGACTGTTGTTCGGCGTCTCCGTGCAGTCGCTCGGCTGGAACATCCTGGCCATCGGGCTCGGCGGGGCGCTCGTCGGCGCGTGGGCCGCGCTGCAGGGCTTTTTTCTGCAATACCTGCTCCTCGGCGACGAGCTGGTGCGAGCCTACGACACCGCGGTGCTCTGGCTCGCGGACCAGTGGCACATCACCGCGCCGGGCCTGCCGTGGCTGGTGGGGGCCTGGGCTGCGCTGCACGCCGCCGTGGCCGCCGGGTTCGCCCTGACCGCCTGGCGCCTGCGCCACCCGCCCGCCATTCTGCAAAGCATCATCGAGCGGAAAACGGACCGCCCGGTCGCGACCGACTCCGGCCCGCCCTTCCCCCGCGGCTGGCCGGGCCGCCTGCGCGAGTTCGGCCGTTGGCAATTCTGGCTGCCCCTGCTGGTGGTCGCCACGATCCTGCTCGGCAGCGGACGCTCTTGGGAATCCGTGGCCCTGCTGGTGCTGCGCTTTGTCACGATGGGTTGTGTGCTGATCGCCCTGGTCTCGCTGCTGCGGCCGGCCCGCTGGGCGGAGCAGTTGCGGGCGCGCGGCTGGTGGGGCCCGGCCGTGGCGCTGTCCGGCGCGCTCAACCGGCCGGACCAAGCCAAATAATCCCGGCCCCGCCGGCGCCGGCGGCTTGGGAGTTGCGGTCGCGGGCTTGACCGGGTTGTTTGCCCGCATGCCCACCCGCGCCTGGTTCTCCACCTTCATCTACCACGAGCCGCTGCTGCGCGCCGGGCTGGAGCGCTTCAATGCCGGGCTGGCCGCGGAATGCCGCAACCTGCGCGACTACGATGCCGCCGGCCGGCGCTGGTCGGCCAAAAATTATCCCGGCGGCTATACCTCCTACGCCTCGCTCAACCAGCTGCACAAGTTCTCGTCCACCTTCGCCGGCCTGGAGCGCAGGCTCACGGCGCATGTGCGGCGCTTCGCCGCCCGGCTCGACATGGACCTGCGCGGCCGGACCATCGCGATGACGGATTTCTGGGTGAACATCATGCCCGAGCATGCGGCGCACAGCCTGCACCTGCATCCGCTCTCGTTTGTCAGCGGCACCTATTACGTCGCCACGCCCCGCGGCTGCCCGGGGTTGAAGTTTGAGGATCCGCGCCTGAGCAAGTTCATGGCCGCGCCGCCCAAGACCGCCGGCGTCCGTCCGGCCAACCGGCCGCACATCACTTACCCCGCGAGAGCCGGCCACGTGATCCTGTTCGAAAGCTGGCTCCGCCACGAGGTCGCCGCCAACCGCACCACGGCCGAGCGCATCAGTTTAAGCTTCAACTACAATTGGAGCTGAGCGACCGGTAATTGTCTGCAACCATTTGGAGTTGGCGGCGTCTCACTGGCCATGCTCCCACTGTCGTCTCCCTTTGCGCGCCAGCTTTTGCCCGTCGTGGCCGGCGCCTGTGTCCTAATATTTTCGAGCTGCGCCAGCGACCAGCCGGCCGGCCGATCCACGGCCCTGGCCAAAATTTCCCCGCCGCTCGCGGGGCAGGAGGTTTATTTTGACGGCTCGATCGTGGCCGATCTCAAGCTCGGCGCGGGCGTGCGCCCGACTGAGGGAACACCCGGCAGCGGCATGGGTGGAGGCGGGGGCAGCGGTGGTGGTGGTTCCGGCCGCGGTCGGCGCGGCGGCGGCGGTTATTCCGGTGGTGGCGGCATGGGCGGAGGAGGCCGGCGCGGCGGCGGCCAAGGTGCGGGCGAGACGGAGGGCGAAACCGGGGGTGGCATGCGGCCCGCGGGCCTGCGACCGGGCGGAGGGCCGCCGGTGATGATCCACATCCAAGTGACCAACAAGGGCCCGGCTCCCGTGGTCGTTTCCGCGACCGACTTCAACTCCCCGCTGGGCAATTTCGTGGTCCTGCCCGAGAAACTCACGCTTGAGCCCGGCCAATCCGCCGAGTTCGAGCCCATGACCTCCCGGCTCGGGGGCGACTTCAGCGAAGTGAAAATGAACCTCACCTTGAACACCGCCGGCCGGAGCGAAAAGCGAACCGTCACCCTGCGCGTGGTGCCGCCGGTTGCAGCTGCCCCGGCGAAGCCCGGTCTGTAAACCCGGCCTCAGACACCCATATCCTGGATCTCATCCGACAGGAAACTGAGGACTCCCTGGCCCGGCCGGCCAAAGGCGCAGCGCATCATCGCGCGGGCCACCACCTCGGCCTTGATCGCCCGGTATTTCCGCAGGCGGCCGAGCAGCAGCGGCTCGGCCAGCCACATGACCGCCGCCATTATCCGCTCGCCCAGCCGCGGCCGGGCACGCGGCCCGAGCAGCAGGCTGGGCCGGAAAATTCCGAGGGTCCGGAAATCCAGCACCACCAGCGCCTCCTCCATCTCCCCTTTCCCCCGGTTGTAGAAAACCCGCGAGTGAGACCCGGCCCCGAGGGCCGACACGACGAAGAAGCGCTGCGCGCCGTTGCGCCGCGCCGTCCAGGCAAAGGCCAGCACCGCCGCGTGGTCGACGGCCCGGAAGGCCTCCTGCGAACCCGCCTGCTCGATCGTGGTGCCGAGGCAGCAGAAGGCATCCGTGCAGCGCAAGTCCGCCGTCACTTTTTCCAGCGCGGCAAAGTCGGCCGTCACCTGCCGGAGCTTCGGATGCTCCAGGTCCAGCGGCCGCCGGCCGAGCGAGATCACGCGGTCATACTCCGGGGTCGCGAGCAGCTGTCGCAGCAGAAACCCGCCCACCAGTCCGCTCGCCCCGGCAATCAAGGCTGTGCTCATTGGCCGGCAGGTTGCCGGGCCGTCCGCCAAAAGGCACGCCAAAGAAGCGGCCGGCCCCGGCCACCTGTCTCGCTTTTGGGAAAAGGGGGATGGCCGCCGGTCGCCACAAATTGAACCCAGACTTTCGGCGGTTCACCGCCCGGGAATTGCCTCGGCGGCCGTTCGGGCTCAATTTGCCGGCATGAAAAAGCTCGAGCTGAGTGACGAGGCCTTCGAGTCCCTGCAGCGGATCGCGGCCGCCAAGAACCTGTCGCCCGCCGAGGCGGTCGCCGCGATGCTCAGCGCGGACCGCCCGCCCTTGGGCGGCGATCTCCTGCTGTTCTACCTCACCAGCGAGGAATTCACCCAGGTGACCGATCCGACCGAGCGCTACCTCACCCTGCTGGCATGGTGCGCGCGGAATTACGCCGGGGATTTCGCCGGCTTCATCTCCCACCAGGAAAGCGGCCTCCGCTACCTGATGTTCAACCGCGACGAGATCAACGAGGTGCGCGCCCGCAACCACGTCCGCCAGATCGACGGCACGCAGTTCTGGGCCGTCATGACCATCGACGGCGCCACGCGGCGCCGCTTCCTCTGCCGGCTGCTGGAGTTCATCGGCTGCCACGATGAAACCGTGGTGCAGGCCTGCCGCTCCCTCGGCCTGGCCGGGGCGTAGGCCCACGGCTTCCGCCTGCTCAGCGCCTGACGCGAGTTTTGGTTTGTCCGGCCGGGGTCCTCCCGCGAGACTGCCGGCGTGAACCCGGAGCCCGTCATCTCCAAGCGCCGCGATTTTCGGAATTTCCTCCATTCGGTGCGCTATGCCGTCGAGGGCTTCTGGGCCGCGGTGCGGCACGAGCCGTCGTTCCGCGAGGACCTCATCTTCGTCGCCATCCTCACGCCGTTTGCCGTCATCCTGCCGGTCAACGCCGTGTCGACGGCCGTGATGATCACCGCGCTCTTCCTCATCGTCATCGCCGAGCTCCTGAACTCCGCGGTCGAGTGGACGATTGACGACATCTCGCTGGAAAAGCGCCCCCTGGCCAAGCGCGCCAAGGACATGGGCAGCGCGGCGGTCTTCATCGCCTACATCAACTGCATCGTCGTGTGGGCCATCATCCTTTCCGCCAACTGGGACCGCATCTCCAAGCTCGAATTTCTCCGATGGCCGCCGCCGTTTCTCCCGTAGCCCTCGTCACGGGCGCATCCCGGGGCATCGGCCGCGCCACCGCGCAAAAGCTCGCGGCCCGCGGCCTCCGGGTCGCCGTGCATTACCACCGCAATGAAGCCGCCGCGCGCGAATCGCTCGGCACGCTGGCCGGCGCCGGCCACGCCCTGTTTCAAGCCGATCTCGCTGACACGCCGGCCTGTGTCGCGTTGATGAAAGCCGTGCAGAAAAAATTCGGCCGTCTCGATGTGCTGGTGAACAACGCCGGCATCTACGAGGAGCACGACCCGAATGCGGTGGGCTTTGCCGAGTGGGGGAAAACCTGGCAGCGCACGCTCGCCGCCAATCTCACCGGTCCCGCTCACCTTGCCTACCTCGCGGCGCGACAGATGAAGCCGCGCGGCACGGGCCGGATCATCAACATCACCTCGCGCGGGGCATTCCGCGGCGAGCCGACCGCGCCGGCCTATGGCGCGGCGAAAGCCGGGCTCAACTCCTTCGGCCAGTCCCTGGCCAAATCGCTCGCGCCGGAAAAAATCTACGTGTTCACCATCGCACCGGGCTGGGTGGACACGGACATGGCGGCGCCAAGCCTGGGCGGCCCGGCTCGCGCCGAGATCCTCGCACAGCACCCGCTCGGCCGCGTCGCCACCCCGGAGGAGGTGGCCGGCACCGTCGCCTGGCTCGCCACCGACGCCCCGGCCAGCCTGACCGGCTGCATCATCGACCTCAACGGCGCGTCCTATCTGCGGACCTAGCGCATCCGGCCGAAGAAGTAGGCCGCGAGGCCGATCATCGCGAGGTTCGGCATGAGGGCGGCCCACACGGGATCGAGGATGCCCTTTTCGCCCAGCAGCGTCGCGAGGTTGGTCAGGATGTAATAGATGAAGAAGAGCCCGATGGACTTCGACACGCCCACCGCGGGGCTGACGCGCACCCCCGACATGGCGAAGGGGATCGCGATGGCGATGATGATGAGCGGCCCGAGCGTGTCGGCCAGCAGGCCATAGTAGCGGACCTCGTAGCGAACGAGCTTCGGGTTGTCCTCGATGGAGAAATATTCCGTGATCCGGCGCAGCTCGTTGAACGACAGATCGACGGGCTTGCGGTCGATGAGCAGCATGAGCGTCGGGTCCTCGGTGAAATACGGGACGGTCTTCTCCGTGAAGGGGACCGTGCGCTGCAGCTCGCCCTGCTCGGGATCGAACCACATCTCGCGGCCGTCGCGGAAGGTCCAGGTCCGCCGGATGGCATCATAAGAGCCCTCGCGCGCCATGAGGCGGATCTTTTCCCGGCGCGCCCCGTTAAGCTGCGACACGGTGATCCCGTAGGCCGTCCCGGAAAAACGGCTGTAGCGGTTGATGTACCACATCCGGTTCTGCCGCTGGTTGTCGAAGGCCACGCTGGAAACCAGGCCGAGCGAGCCGCCGGGGACCGACTGGGACTCGGCGCGGAATTCAAAACTTTCGCGCAGGCTCCGCGACGCCTCCACCGACCACGGCACCACGCGGGCATTGAGCAGGAGCGACACGCCGCAAAGCACCAGCCCGGCCAGCCAGAGCGCCCGGGTGGTGGCGAAGATGTTCAGCCCGGCGGCGCGCACCGCGGTGAGCTCGTTGTTGCGGTGGAGTTTGCTGAGCACGAACAGCAGGGACAGCAGCATGGAGAGCGGCAGCACGATCGACAGATAGCTCGGCATCAGCGTGGTGTAATAGAGCAGCACGTCGCCGAAACCGACGCCGAGCTGGATGAGGTCGCGCAGGTTGTCATAGAGCGCCGTCATCAGCAGCAGGCCCATGGTGGCGGCGAGCAGGAGCCCCAGCATATTGAGCCATTCGCGGAGGATATAGCGGTCGAGGAGATTCAAGCCGCAGGCAGTCAGGCACTGACCGGGCGCGGGGGCAAAGCTCAATCGCCCCTCAGGCCGGCCGGCCGCGGGGAACAAGTCCCGCTCCCCGCCCCTCTCACGGATTGCCGTCAGTTGCGGGTTGAAAGCCCCGCCCGGCTTCTTTTAGGTCACCACCCTGCCAACCTCCCCTATGTTTACCCGTTCCTTGTTCCAGGTGTCCCGGCTCGCCCTGGGCACCGTTGTGCTGGCCGCCACCGTCGCCGCCCAGGAAACCATCAAGATCGGCGAGTTCGCCTCGCTCACCGGCAAGGAGGCCGTGTTCGGCCAGAACGCGCACAAGGGCACTTTGCTCGCGATCGAGGAGATCAATGCCGGCGGCGGCGTCCTTGGCCGCCAGCTCGAGCTGCTCACCGAGGACGACCAGTCGAAGGCCGGCGAGTCCGCCACCGTGGTCAAGAAACTCATCTCCCGCGACAAGGTTGTCGCCGTGCTCGGTGAAATCACCTCGGGCCGCACGCTCGAAGCCGCCCCGATCTGCCAGACGGAGAAAATCCCGCTCATTTCCCCCGGCGCGACCAATGTGTCGGTGACCACCAAGGGCAATTACATCTTCCGCGTGTGCTTCATCGACGATTTTCAGGGCGCGGTGATGGCGAAGTTCGCCCGGGAGTCGCTGAAAATCAATCGCGCGGCGGTGCTCTCCTCCGCATCCTCCGCGCAGAGCGTCGGGCTGGCGAAGGTCTTCCGCGAGCGCTTCACGGCCGCCGCCGGCACCGTGGTGCTCGAACAGAAATACAGCGACGGCGACAAGGATTTCCGCGCGCAGCTCACGGCCATCAAGGCCGCCGGCGTCGAGGGCGTCTTCGTGCCGGGCTACTATGCCGAGGCCGCGCTCATCTGCAAGCAGGCCCGCGAGCTCGGCCTCACCATCCCGCTGTTCGGCGTCGACGGCTGGGAGTCACCCGAGCTGATCCAGATCGGCGGTGCGGCGGTCGAGGGCTCTTA
>WNFI01108427.1_pt1 | contig 14506 bp, 13 predicted proteins | sample 5400471 | NCBI WGS metagenome assembly WNFI01 (sample SAMN13153348, study PRJNA577476) | soil metagenome | isolation source: 100 cm saprolite on Douglas fir-dominated hillslope | place: USA:California | collected 2013-09-17
CTATAGCGCCATCCGCCGCCACGGCAGCGCCGAGCAGAAGCGGAAATTCCTGCCGCGCCTGGTCGACGGCACCTGGAGCGGCACCATGTGCCTGACCGAACCGCAATGCGGCACCGATCTCGGGCAGATCCGCACCAAGGCGGAGCCGACCGGCAACGGCGCCTACAAGATCACCGGCACCAAGATCTTCATCTCCGCCGGCGAGCACGACCTCACCGACAACATCGTCCATCTCGTGCTGGCGCGCATCACCGGCGGGCCGCCGGGCATCCACGGCATCAGCCTCTTCATCGTGCCCAAATACAAGGTCAAGGAGGACGGCGCGGTCGGCCCGAGCAACGGCGTGCGCTGCGGCTCGATCGAGCACAAGATGGGCATCAAGGCGTCGGCCACCTGCGTCATCAATTTCGAGGCGGCCGAGGGCTATCTCGTCGGCGAAGCGCATAAGGGCATGCGCGCCATGTTCACGATGATGAACGCGGCGCGGCTCGGCGTCGGCTTGCAGGGCTTGGCACTCGGCGAGACCGCCTACCAGACGGCGCGGCAATACGCGATGGACCGGCTGCAGGGCCGCGCGCTCAAGGGCGAGAAATTCCCCGACAAGCCGGCCGATCCCATCATCGTCCATCCCGATGTGCGGCGCATGCTCTTGACCATGCGCGCCTACACCGAAGGCGCGCGCGCGCTCGCCGCGTGGGTCTCGCTTGCGCTTGACCGCGCCGAGCGCCATCCCGATCCCGCCCAGCGCGAGGAGGCCGACGATTTCGTCTCGCTATTAACGCCGATCATCAAGGCGGTGCTCACCGACAACGCCTTCGCCGTCACCAATCTCGGCGTGCAGATTTTCGGCGGCCACGGCTACATCCGCGAATGGGGCATGGAGCAGCTCGTGCGCGACGCGCGCATCACCATGCTCTACGAAGGCGCCAACGGCATCCAGGCGCTCGACCTGGTCGGGCGCAAGATGCCCATGCATAGCGGCCGTCTGCTGCGCCGCTTCTTCCATCCCGTCGACGCCTATCTGCGTCAGCGCATGGAGAAGCCGGAGCTGCAGGAATTCGTGCTGCCGGTGATGAAGGCGTTCGGCCGGCTGCAGCAGGTGACGGCGCTGGTCGCGCAGAAGGGCATGAGCGATCCCGACGAAGCGGGGGCCGCGGCGAGCGAATATCTGCGCGCCTTCGGCCTCGTCGCCATGGAGCTCGCGGCGGAGGCGTTTTAAGCTGAAGCGAGGCGCTGCCGGACTCGCCCTTCGAGACGCGGTCCTGCGGACCGCTCCTCAGGGTGAGGATGAATAGAATCGCCTCACCCTGAGGAGCCCGCGAAGCGGGCGTCTCGAAGGGTGAGTAGGGCCGCCGCACGAATGCGGAAGGGAGGCATCATGGTCGATCTCAAGGGCAAGACCCTCTTCATCTCCGGCGGCTCGCGCGGCATCGGCCTCGCCATCGCGCTGCGCGCCGCCCGGGATGGCGCCAATGTCGTGATCGCCGCCAAGACCACCGAGCCGCACCCGAAGCTGCCGGGCACCATCTACAGCGCGGCCGAGGAAATCGAGCGCGCCGGCGGCAAGGCGCTGCCCTTCCAGACCGACATCCGCGACGAGGATCAGGTGATGCGCGCGGTCGAGGCGGCGGTCGAGCGCTTCGGCGGCATCGACATCCTCGTCAACAACGCCTCGGCGATCAGCCTCACCGGCACGCTCGAGACGCCGATGAAGCGCTTCGACCTGATGATGGGCATCAATCTGCGCGGGACGTATCTCTGCTCGCGCGCCTGCCTGCCGCATCTGAAGCGCGCCGCCAATCCGCATATCCTCACGCTGTCGCCGCCGCTCAACCTGAACCCGCGCTGGTTCGGCCCGCATGTCGCCTATACCATCGCCAAATACGGCATGAGCATGTGCGTCCTCGGCATGGCCGAGGAATTCCGTAACGACGGCATCGCCGTCAACGCGCTGTGGCCGCGCACCACCATCGCCACCGCGGCGCTGCAGATCATCCCGGGCGCCGCTCCCGAAGCCGGGCGCACGCCCGAGATCATGGCCGACGCGGCGCATGCCGTGCTGACGCGCGACAGCCGCGGCCTCACCGGCCGCTTCCTGCTCGACGAGGACGTGCTGCGCGAGGCCGGCGTCAGCGATTTCGACCGTTACGCCGTGAAGCGCGGCGAGACGCTGCGCATCGATCTCTTCCTCGACGAGCGCAAGTGACGAAGCTGCGACCGCGCGGCCGATTTCGTCGGCCGGGGTGATCGGCTAGCATCTTCGCCGGTGCAACGCTTGCCGTCCGGGAGCCGTTTGTCCGAGCCACCGATCGCGGCCGCTGGCGCGAAGAACCCGCCGCCGCCCCCCAGCCCCTGGATCGCCGGCCTGCGCCTTGTCGGGCGCCACATCGCCGATGGCGGCGAGGCGGCCGCGCTCATCGCGGTGATGGCCGTCTTCGCTTGCCTGCCCGTCGCTTGGGCCTCGGCCGTCGGCGGCTTCATCGGCCGTAGCATCGGCCCGCGTCTGCGCGCCTCGCGCGTCGCGCTGCGCAATCTGCGCCGCGCCTTGCCCGACAACACCGACGCCGAGAACCGCCGCATCCTCGGGGGCATGTGGGACAATCTCGGGCGCGCCGTCGCCGAGCATCCGCATCTCCGGCGCCTCTGCGCCGAGGGCTCGGGCCGCGTCGAGATCGTCAACGGCGAGGCCATCGGCGCGCTGCTGGCCGGGGGCATACCGGCGCTGCTGTTCGGCGGCCACTTCGCCAATTGGGAGGTCGGCCCGACGATGATCCACCGCATGATGGGAAGCGCGCTGCTCTCGGTCTATCGCGCCGCCAACAACCCCTGGGTCGACCGGCTGCAGCGCCGCGGCCTTAAAGCGCGCCAGGCCGTGGCCAAGGGGGCGCCGGGCGGGCGCGAGCTCATCCGCCATCTGCGCCGCGGCGGCCACGTTGCCATGCTCGTAGATCAGAAGCTCAATGACGGCATCGCCGTGCCGTTCTTCGGCCGCGACGCCATGACCGCGCCGGCGATCGCGCGGCTGGCGCTGCAATTCGCCTGCCCGATCGTGCCGGTCCGCGTCGAGCGCCTGGCCGGCGCGCGCTTCCGCTTCACTGTCGAGCCGCCGCTCGCGGTCTTCGATACCGGCGACGCCGCCGCCGATGTGCACACGGCGATGACCCGCGTCAACGCCGTGATCGAGGCGTGGGCGCGCGCCCGGCCCGAGCAATGGCTGTGGCTGCACCGGCGCTGGCCGGATTAGGGGCGCGCAGCGGCAAATCGGCGGCGCCGAAGGGGCCGCGGCCCCACCGGGAGCGCCGTGGAACCGGCCCTTGCGGGGGGACGTTGGCCGGATATCGCGACACAGCACCGGCGGGTCCGGCGGGAGAATGGCATGGCCGAGCGCAACGACATGGCGGGCGAGCGACGCGGCAAGCGCGGCGCCCGGCACATCGGCGACACGCTCGACACGATGAAGGAGCAGGCGAAGGACGCCGCGCGGGAGGTCGGCGCGCAGGCCGGGACGGCGAGCACCGCGGCGCAGCGCCAGGTCGGCCGGCTCGGCGAGCAGATGCGCGACGCCGCGGCGTCGCTGCTCGACGAGCAGAAGGGCCGTATGGCCGCGGCGGTGCAGGGGCTCGCCGACATGCTGCGGCGCACCGCCGACACGCTCGAGCGCGAGAACAACGCCACCGCCGCGCATTACGCCGATCGCGCCGCGGCGCAGATCGATCGCTTGTCCGAGACGGTGCGCAGCCGCCCGTTCGGCGAGATGGTGACGGGTGCCGAGGCGTTCGCGCGGCGCCAGCCGGCGCTGTTCATCGGCGGCGCCGTTGCCGCCGGCTTCGTCATCGGCCGCCTGCTCGCCCGTCCGACGCAGCGGGACCACCGCACCGCCGCCGGTGAGACCGGCGACCGCGCCGGTTATCGGACGGGCGGCGAGGCGCTGGCCGGCTACGGCGCCGGCTCGGGCGTCGGTGGGGAGCGCATCTGATGGTGACCCGCGACGACGCCTATACCACCGTGCCGCCGCGCAGCGAGCGCAGCATCGCCGGCCTGCTCGGCGACCTCGCGCGCGAAAGCACGCGGCTGCTGCGCCAGGAGATCGCCCTCGCCAAGTCCGAGATGCTGGCCAAGCTCGCCCAAATCGGCAGGGGGGCGGGCGAGCTGGTCGCGGGCGGGCTCATCCTCTATGCCGGCTTCCTGGTGCTGCTGGCGGCGGCCGTCCTCGGCCTCAGCCAGGTCGTCCCGCCCTGGGCGGCGGCGCTCATCGTCGGTGTCGTCGTCCTCCTCGTCGGCGCTGCGGTCGCCTTGAAGGGCCGGCGCGACATGACGGCGGAGAAGCTGGTGCCCGAGCGCGCGCTGCGCACCTTGCGCGAGGATGCGGAATGGGCGCGCGAGCAGATGCGATGAGCGTCGACAGCGAGCGCGACGACCTGCTGCTGCCGGCGGCGGTCGGCGTCGCCGATGGCGGCTACGACGCGAGCGGCAAGTCGCCCGACGAGATCGAGCAGGATATCGGCGAAACGCGCGCGCAGCTCGGCGCGATCCTCGACGAGCTCGCGCGCCAGCTCGCGCCGCGCCATCTCTTGGAAAGAGGTATGGACATGCTGAAGGACACCATGAGCGGCGAAGGCGGCCGGCTCGGCGAGACCTTGCGCAGTCACCCCGTGCCGCTGGCGCTGCTCGGCATCGGCGTCGGCTGGATGGTCATGTCGATGACCGGCCGCGGCGGCCGCCTCGGCGAGCGCGTCTCGGGCGTGCTGCAGGACGCCGGCCAGCGCGCCGGCGCGCTGGCCGGTCAGGTGCGCGAGAAGGTGGCGGGCATGACCTCGAGCGTCGCCGCCGAGAGCCCGCCCGGGCCCTACCCGACGGAAGCCGCCGGCTATGCCCATGCGCGGCAGAAATCCGGCGCGGCGATGGGTGAGGCGCGCGACGCCGTGCAGGACACGGCACGGCGGGCGCAGGAGGCCGGCAGCGCCGCCCGGGAGCAGGCGAGCGCCTATGCCGGCAAGGCCGGCGACACGCTCCATGACGGGCGCGACCGGCTGACCCGGCTGGTCGAGGACCATCCCCTGGCGATGGGTGCGCTCGGCCTGCTCGCCGGCTCGGTGATCGCCGCCCTGCTGCCGCGCAGCGACGCCGAGGAGCGCCTGATCGGCCCGGCCGCCGAGCAGATCCGCGACGGCGCCGCCAGCCTCGGCCGCGAGGCGGTCGAGCGCGCCCAGCAGGTTGCCGAGCGCACCGTCGATGCGGCGATGGATGCGGTGCGGCAGGCGGTCAACGAGGTCGGCGACGCGGCACAGCAGAAATCGAGCTCGTCGGTCTAGGCGTCGGACGCGAGGCTACGCGTTTTGCCTCACCGGCGCCGCGCGGGCGCTTGTCAAAGCGACGTCAAGGGAGCATGCTGACAACCCAGGGTTGATCTTGCGCTGGCTCGCGCCTGCGCGGGCGGCCCCGCAAGCACACAAGCACATTGGAGGAAACGATGGACAAGCGCCTTTCGGGTTCCGTCGTCGCCCTGGCGGCAACGTTGGGATTGTCGCTCGCCGACGCGCAGGCCTGCACGCCGACGGGTTTCGTCCGCGACGGCATCAACCTCACGGCCGCGCTGATCAACCCGCCGGGCGAGATCGATGGCGACATCGACGCCAGCGGCTGCAATATCGGCATCTATTACGGCCCCGGCGCTCAGGGCTCGCTCGACGGGGCCAGCGTCCACGGCGCCAACTACTACGGCGTCGTCAACGATGGTGCCAAGGTCGATATCGCGAACTCGACCGTCTACGATATCGGCGAGACGCCGCTCAATGGGACCCAGCACGGGGTCGCCATCTATTTCGCCTTCGCCAGCGCCGCCAAGGGCGACATCAAGAACAACGTGGTCTGGAACTACCAGAAGGGCGGCATCGTCGTGAACGGCCCGCTCGCGCGCGCCACGGTTTCCGGCAACACCGTGATCGGCCAGGGACCCGTCAATTTCATCGCACAGAACGGCATCCAGGCCGGTTTCGGCGCGGAGGCCAGCATCACCGGAAACCTGGTCGTCGGCAATTCCTATACCGGCGCGGGCGAGACCGCGAGCGGCGGCGTCATCCTGGTCGGCGGCGACTGCTATGGCGGCGCGACGCAGACCGACACCAAGGTGGCCAAGACCGTCGCCGTGGGCAACGATGTCGGCGTGTGGTTCTCGAATCTCGATGCCCATTGCAACCCGGTGACGACGCCCACCCAGGACGTCGCGTCGGGCAATACGGTCCGCAACAACGCCGTCAACAACACCACCGGCAATGGTCCCGGTGCCGGCTATCAGGCCGGCATCGCCGATCAAGGCGACGGCGACAAGATCATCGGCAACAGCATCTGCGGCGCCGGCTACACACCGGTGCCGACGCCGCCGCCCTTTCTGTTCACCATCGACGTGACCGACACCAACAATCCCGTCGTGAAGGACAATGTCGTCTGCCCGTCGGGCCCGGTGACGGATGCCCAGGCCAGCCGGGTCCCGGACCCGCCGCAGCCGACCCCGCATTCGACCCTGCTCTCCAGCGTCGTCAAGTAGTCACGGAAAAACGAAGGGCCGCCTTTGTGGCGGCCCTGTCCTTTTGCGTGCTCGGGATCGTCAGGCGGCGGCGAGACGCGCCAGGGCGCGAGCGGCGTCGCGGGCCGATTGCTGCGCGAGCACTTCGCTCGGCGCGTCGCCGGACAGGACGAGCTGGCCCGGCACGGTGATCAGCCAATGCCAATCGCCGTGCGGCTGCTCGCGCACCGTCAGCTCGAAATGCGGGCGGTTCCCCGGCTGGGCGGCGCACAAGAAAACGGCACCGCCGAGTCCCCGGCGGTGCCGTTTGCTCGATCACTCGGACGCCTCCGCTAGGGCTGCTGCGCGATCTCGACCACGCGGTTGCGCGGCTCGCGCACGCCCGGCGCAGTCGGCACCGGCGGCTGCCGCTCGCCGACCCAGCGGGTGTCGATGTTCGCCTCCGGCACGCCGTTCTCGACCAGGATCTGGCGCACGGCATCGGCCCGGCGCTGCGACAGGGCGAGATTGTAGGCGTCGCTGCCGGCGCGGTCGGCCTTGCCGACCACGACGACATGCAGGCTGGGATCCTGCTTGGCCTGCTGCGCGATCTGCTGCAGGATCTGTTGCGCGTCGGGGCCGAGTTGCGCCTGGTCGAAGTCGAAATAGACGCGGAACTCGCTTGGTGTCACCGCTGCGCGGCGGTTATCGAGTTGGTTCATTGCGGTTTCGAATTGCTGGCGGCAGACGCCGTTGGCGCCGACCTGCCAGTTGTCCTTCATACTGTTGACCCAGCAGTCGTAGCTGACCTGCGCCCGGGCCGCGACGGCCGGGGCGCGGTCGCGCGCGCCGCCGTTCAGCGCGGTCACCAGGCGGCTGCGGCCGTCGGCGAGCTGGCTGCGGAACTTCTCGGGCACTTCGAGCGGTATCAGGAAGCGGCTCTGGTCCTCGGGCGGCACCGTCACCCCGTTCGCCGCCGCCAGCCCCTTGCGCGAGAAATAGTCGACGTCGACGTAGTTGTTGTCCTGGTGCAGCGTGTTGGCGTAGTCGGCATAATCGCTGGCCAGGGCTTGGTCGAAGGTCGCGGGCGATTGCGGCGCCGCGGCGCGCACGGCCGACAGATTGCGGCTTTCGCTCATCGGGTTGCCCGGTGTAAGCGGGTTGTAGGTCCAGCCGGAGCAGCCGGCGAGGAGGAAGCCGAGGCCGCATCCGGCTAAGCCTCCGACAAAGCTCCTGTAGTTCGTCATTATACGTCCTTCCCTGATGGAAATGTGCCGGCGGGCTATGGGCACGGCATGGCCGGCGCCTCCCCGCCAAGCGCGGCATCCGCAGAGCCAACACGCGCTTTCAACCGTGGGTTCCCATTCCACCGCCTGATCGCCTCGGTCCTGCCGCAGCGGTTCCGGCGCGACGGCCGGTCCGCTAAGATGCGCGGCGCATAAAAGGATGGAGCCGTGGAAGGAGCAGGGCGCAATGCGGGCGGGACGGTGGCAATTTGGGGTCACACTGTGGCTGACGCTGTCGGGCGCGAACGCCGGCGCTGCCGCCCAGGAGCTGGTGCGCGCGCCGGAGCAGATCCGCGGCTGTCTCTGCCAGGAGCGCTCGGTCGGCGCCCTCAACGCCGAGGTCCAGACGCAAAGCCGCGCCTATGAGGAGAAGCGCCAGGCGTTCCAGGCGCTCGACAAGCAGGTGCAGACCACCCGGCCGTCGGTCAACGTCGCCGACCAGGCCGATGTCGACGCGTTCAAGCGACTGCTGGAGCAGCGCGACCACGCCGCCGATGTCCTCGCCAGCGATGCCACCAAAAGCTATTCCGATGCCGTCGCCCGCTACAACCAGGCGGTGGCCGCCTATAACGGCAATTGCGCCGGCAAGGCGTACGACCCGGATCAGCTCGCCGAGCTGCGGCGCACTTTGTCCTGTCCGAAGCAATAGTCGGGGCGACTTAAAGGACAGCGGCCGACGTCGTTAATATCTTCCGACGATTTTAGGAAAATTTTACTCGATGTCTCCGTCTTTTACATAAATATCGTATAGATTCTCTTCATCCTCTGGTTCCCGAGCGGAACATCTCCGTCAAGGGTCATTGAGCGAAGCGACAGATTGATTGCCGAAAACGCCGGCTGGTCACTGGCGTCTTGGATCCGATCCTAGGTCAAGTCGTGCGCGCAACGGAACGCCCCGCCTCTCCCCAGCGGGGCGTTCCCGTTTGAACCGCGCGCCCGGCGCAACGGATCAACTCCGCCGCGCGCTCTCAGGAGTTGCCAAGCCGCGCCGTGCGCGCTTTCATCGGGCGGTGGGGAGATCGCCATGGCATTCGCAGGTGTGAATTATCTCGCGGTCTTGCTGGCCGCCATCGCCGCCTTCATCTTCGGCGGCGCGTGGTACGGCATGCTGCGCAAGGCGTGGCTGGCGGCGCTGGGCAAGCCCGAGGCGGCGATCAAGAGCGGCCCGCCCATGGCGCTGCGCATGGCGGTTGCCGCCGCGGCGCTGCTGGTCATGGCCTATATGCTCGCGGGGGTCATGGGCCATCTCGGCCCGGGTCAGGTGACCCTCGTCAACGGCGTGGTCGCCGGCTTCTTCATCTGGCTCGGCTTCGTCCTGACGACGCTGGTGGTCAATTACGTCTTCCAGAACCAGAAATGGACGCTGACCCTGATCGATGGCGGCCATTGGTTGGGCGTGCTGCTGATCGAAGGCGCCGTCATCGGCGGCATCGGGGTCTAGCCGAGCGCGCAGGCGTGCGTGTTCCGTTCAAGCTGGGGGAATTCGCGCTAAGGTGCGTTGAGGCGGTCGAGCGGGAAGATGGGGCGGCGCACGCGCTCGAAGCGCAGGCGGTCGTTGTCGGAGGTGGTGACGCCCTCGCCGTCGAGGGTGATGGTGGCGCGCGCCAGCGGCGCGAAGCCGGCGCGGTAGTGGATGCGCGATTTGAGCAGCAGATAGCGCTTGGTCTTGGGGTCGATGCCGAGGCTCAGGAACACGCCCTGGTCCCAGGGCTCGTGGTGGCGCGAGACGACGACGATCTGCACCTTGCCGGTGTCGAGCACCGCGGAGGGACCCATGCTCACCTTGACCCCGGTATACATCGGCCCGCGCACGATCCATTCGCCGTCGGAGAGCGTACGCACGCGCCCGGTCACCGTGAGCGGCTCGCCGCGCCGGTCGATCGCGGGCATGTCGGTCCTGCCGCCGAGCGGCAGCGTCATCGTGGCGCCGATGCCGGCGGCGGCCATTTTGCGCACCGCTTCCGGATCGAAGATCGCCGCCACCGCCACATCCTCAAGCCCCTGCCGCATCACTTCGCGCAGCACGGTCATGACATCCTGGGTCCCGCCCGAGCCGACATTGTCGGCATGGTCGAGCAGCAGCACCGGCCCCTCGGTCAGCGCCTTGGCGCGCGCCACCGCCTGCGCCAGCGGCTCGGGGCGGTAGAGCAGCGCGTCGCGCCGCTGCCAGGCGGCGTCCATCAGCCGCTCCGAGGCGGCGTGTGCCGCCGCGGCGTCGCCGTCGGCGATGCAGATCGCGGACATGCCAGCATCGGCGAAATCGGCGAGCGGGAAGCCGCCGAACACGGTCGCCGCCAGCATGCCGCGCGCCTCCTCCGCGCGCGCCAGCGCGACCAGCGTGTTCATCGGCTCGTCGTCGGTGCCCATGCGCAGCGTCTGCGCCAGCAGCGGCCGGCGCGCCCAGCCCATGACCGGGCGGATCTCGCCCTTCATCGCCCGCAGCAGGATGCGGCCGACCTGCTCGCCGACCTCGAACATGTCGACATGGGGGTAGGTCTTGTAGCCGATGAGCGCGGTTGAGTGGCGCACCATGCGCTCGGTGAGGTTGGCGTGGAGGTCGCAGGTGACGGCGATGGGGAGGTCGGGGGCTATGGCGCGGATGCGCTCGAGCAGCGTGCCCTCGCCATCCGGCGTCGTCGCCGCCACCATGGCGCCGTGCAGGTCGAGCATCGCCGCATCGCAGCCCTGACGCACCGCGTCGAGGATGGCGGACGACATCAGCTCGTAGGCCTCGGCCGCGACCGGGCCGCTCGGCATCGCCTCGGCCGCCACCGGCGTCGCCACCTCGGCGCCGATCTCGCGGGCGAGCTTGAGATAGGCGCCGATCGGCATGCCCGTGCCCTCATAGGCGCGCCGCGCCTCGGGCCCGAGATAGGCGCCCCAGTCGCGGAAGCGCTGCCAGTCGGTCTTGACCGGCGAGAAGGTGTTGGTCTCGTGCTTCATCATGGCGATGACGAGACGCATCGCCGTCATCCCTGGTCGCCGTAGAGCTCGCCCGGCGCTGCTCGCCCTTGCGCCACAGCTGCTGGCGCGAGCGCGACCAGTAATGGACGCGGCCGGTGGCGAGCGTCCGCTCCACCGCCTCGCGGTTCATCCACGCCAGCATGAGCACCTCGCCCGTATCGTGCTGCTGCGCGACGGCGGTGACCAGGCCGTATTCATCGAAGCTGAGCTCCTTGAGCACCGCCGTGACGGCGCCGGCGGCGGGAGCCAGGGTGAGGGTCTCGCTCATGACGATCCTCCGGGGGCTGTGGCCGTCCCTCCACTATAAGCGGCACGGCCCGACGGGGATAGCGGATCGGGCGGCGCTCGCCGCCGCGGCGGTATCGTCGGCCGGCACGGCGCGCCCGGCCGCTGCACCGGCGGTGGCAGGCCCCGCTCGCTCCACATAAAACCGTCACCGCCCGCGCCCGGGGCGGGATGACCTTGTATCAGCAAACACAAGCCGCTAGCCTCGCGGGAAAGTGCGAACAACGAGGGCGGGCGATGCATCCACCCTCGGCCGGGAGAGGCGAAGCGTGGGTGATTTCATCCTTGAGACCGCCGGTCTCACCAAGGAGTTCGCCGGATTCAGCGCGGTGCGCGGCGTGGATCTGCACGTGCGCCGCGGCACCATCCACGCGCTGATCGGCCCCAACGGCGCCGGCAAGACCACCGTCTTCAACCTGCTCACCAAGTTCCTCGAGCCGACATCGGGCCGCATCGTCTACAACGGACGCGACATCACGCGCGAGGCGGCGCCCGACGTGGCGCGGCGCGGCATGGTGCGCTCCTTCCAGATCTCGGCGGTGTTCCCGCATCTGACCGTGCGCGAGAATGTGCGCATCGCGCTGCAGCGTCCGCTCGGCACGTCCTTCCATTTCTGGCGCTCGGCCAGGAGCCTCGAAGCGCTCGACCCGCGCGCCGATGCGCTGCTCGCCGCGGTCGGCTTGAAGGACTACATCCACTCGACCGCCGCCGAGCTGCCCTATGGCCGCAAGCGCGCGCTGGAGATCGCGACGACGCTGGCGCTCGAGCCGGAGATGCTGCTGCTGGACGAGCCGATGGCGGGGCTCGGGCATGAGGATATCGGCCGCATCTCCGGCTTGATCCGCGAGGTCGCCAAGAGCCGCACCGTGCTGATGGTGGAGCACAACCTCTCCGTCGTCGCCGATCTCTCGCACACCATCACCGTGCTGACGCGCGGGCACATCCTGGCCGAAGGCAGCTACACCGAGGTGTCCAAGAACGCCGAGGTGCGCGAGGCCTATATGGGAACCGGCCATGCCTGACGTGGCAGTACGGCAAAGGGAGCTGCTGCGCATCGCCGACCTGCACGCCTGGTACGGCGAGTCGCACATCCTGCACGGCATGAACTTCGCCGTCGCCGAGGGCGAGGTGGTGACGCTGCTGGGGCGCAACGGCGTCGGCAAGACCACCACCTTGAAGGCGATCATGGGCGTCATCGCGCAGCGGCGCGGCTCGGTCGTGCTCGGCGGGCAGGAGCTCATCGGCCTCGCCTCCAACCACATCGCGCGGCGCGGCATCGCCTGGTGCCCGGAGGAGCGCGGCATCTTCGCCAGCCTCTCGGTCGAGGAGAATTTGCTGCTGCCGCCGGTGGTGCAGCCGGGCGGCATGAGCGTCGACGAGATCTACGCCATCTTCCCCAACCTCGCCGAGCGGCGCAAAAGCCAGGGCACCAAGCTGTCCGGCGGCGAGCAGCAGATGCTCGCCATCGGCCGCATCCTCAGGACCGGCGCCAAGCTCCTGCTGCTGGACGAGCCGACCGAGGGTCTGGCCCCGGTCATCGTGCAGCAGATCGGCGCCCTCATCCGCACGCTGAAGCAGAAGGGCTTCACCATCCTCTTGGTGGAGCAGAACTTTCGCTTTGCCGCGACGCTGGCGGACCGCCATTATGTGGTCGAGCACGGCCAGGTCATCGACATGATCGCCAACGACGCGCTCGACGCGAATATCGGCAAGCTGCACGAGTATCTCGGATTTCCGGCCCCGGCTCGGTCGTTGCCGCGCGCATGGCGGTGGAGGATCTCGGCGGCCAGGCGCTGGGCCAGCCGGTCGAGATCATCTCCGGCGACCATCAGAACAAGCCCGATGTCGGCGCCGCCATCGCGCGGCAGTGGTACGACCAGGACGGCGTCGACCTCATCACGGACGTGCCGACCTCCTCGGTGGCGCTCGCCGTCGAAGAGGTGTCCCGCGAGAAGAAGAAGCCGGTCATTTTTTCGGGCTCGGCCAGCTCCGACATCACCGGATCGAAATGCTCGCCCTACGCCGCGCACTGGACCTACGACACCTACGCGCTGGCGCATGGCACCGGCTCGGCGGTGGTGAAGAGCGGCGGCGACACGTGGTTCTTCCTCACCGCCGATTACGCCTTCGGCCATGCGCTCGAGAATGACACTGCCGCGGTGGTGAAGGCGAGCGGCGGCAAGGTGCTGGGCAGCGTCAACGTGCCGCTCAACAACTCGGACTTCTCCTCCTTCCTGCTGCAGGCGCAGTCGTCCAAGGCCAAGATCATCGGCCTCGCCAATGCCGGCGGCGACACCATCAACTCGATCAAGCAGGCGTCCGAGTTCGGCATCGTCGAGGGCGGGCAGAAGCTCGCCGGCCTCCTCGTCTTCATTTCCGACGTGCACTCGCTCGGCCTCAAGACGGCGCAGGGCCTGCAGTTCACCGAGGCGTTCTACTGGGACCAGAACGATCAGACGCGCGCCTTCGCCAAGCGCTTCTTCGAGAAGCAGAAGCGCATGCCGACCATGGCACAGGCCGGCGTCTACAGCGCGGTCCACCACTACCTTCAGGCGGTGCAGGCGCTCAACAGCAAGGACCCGGACAAGGTCATGGAGAAGATGCGCGCCACGCCGATCAACGACTTCATGACCAAGAACGGCACCTTGCGCATCGACGGCCGCGTCATCCGCGACATGTACCTGTTCGAGGTCAAGAAGCCGTCGGAATCCAAGGCCGAATGGGACTACTACAAGCAGCTCCAGGTCATCCCGGCGGACCAGGCGTTCCGCCCGCTCGACCAGGGGAACTGCCCGCTCGTCAAGAAGAGCTAGCGCACGACACGGAAGAAGGGGAGGTCGCAGATGATCACGAGAAGCCTGCTGGCGGCGGCCGCGGCCGTTGCTCTCGGTGCCACCGCCGCGGCGGCGCAGAGCGGAGACCCGGTCAAGATCGGCGTGCTCAACGACATGGCATCGCTCTACGCCGATATCGGCGGCAAGGGCTCGGTGGTGGCGGCGCAGATGGCGGCGGAGGACGCCGGCCAGGTCTTGGGCCAGCCGGTCCAGGTGATCTCCGGCGACCACCAGAACAAGCCCGATATCGGCTCCAACATCGCGCGGCAATGGTACGACACCGAGGGCGTCGACGTGATCACGGACGTGCCGACCTCCTCGGTCGGCCTCGCCGTCAACGAGGTGTCGCGCGAGAAGAAGAAGCTGGCGCTGTTCGTCGGCCCGGCGACCTCCGATCTCACCGGTCCCAAATGCTCGCCCTATTCGGCGAGCTGGGTCTACGACACCTACGCGCTAGCGCATGTCACGGGCTCGGCGGTGGTCAAGAGCGGCGGCGACAGCTGGTTCTTCGTCACCGCCGATTACGCCTTCGGCCATGCGCTCGAGAATGACACTGCCGCGGTGGTGAAGGCGAGCGCCGGCAAGGTGCTGGGCAGCGTCAACGTGCCGCTCAACAACTCGGACTTCTCCTCCTT
>WNFI01029284.1_pt1 | contig 14502 bp, 13 predicted proteins | sample 5400471 | NCBI WGS metagenome assembly WNFI01 (sample SAMN13153348, study PRJNA577476) | soil metagenome | isolation source: 100 cm saprolite on Douglas fir-dominated hillslope | place: USA:California | collected 2013-09-17
GGACGCGATACCGCGTCAAATCACGCAACTCGCGCTGAGGGCCAGAGGGAATGAAGCTCGCTTTGAGTAGGCCATGTTGCAACAGATCGGCGATCCACTGTTAACCTAAGCGGAGGAGTCACCTCCCCCGCTCGGCTTCAAAACCGTGCTTGATGGTTTCCCATCACACGGCTCCTCGATCACCTGGCCTTTGTCAGAGGTACTGTCAACACGCTTGGCGTGTCTTTGGTCGTGGCAGTGTCGATGGAGTGCGAATTTATTACTGAGTTCTTCTCCTCCTCCTAGACTTCGTGGAATGATATGGTCGATCTCAATGAGGTCTTCCTCTTTGAAATGCAGTTCGCACCACCGACATTTTCCGGCTTGCTTTTGTAAAAGCTTGCCTCTGATGCTACTCAAGAGGTAGTGTTTGCTGAGTCGTTGACTCCAATAGACGAGATTACCGTCATAGGGGCTGGCCGTTCCTTTCACTTTGACATGCCGTTGGATATGCGTCTGCGGGTGGTCCCGCAAGGTAACTTGCTGGTCAGTGAAGTGCCAGCCGGAGCCGTCATCCACATGCCAGTATTTGTGAGCTACCCACCGTTTGCCTTTGTTTGGGTGTCGGTACCTGGCCCATTGTTGGAGTTGCAAGAACAGGATATATTCACAGTGATCGAAGACTTTTGCTGCGGCCGCTGTGCGATGATACCGGGTCCATCCCCCGATCTTCGCATTCAACTCCCGAATGAGTTGGCCCTGCGTCCGGTTCCGATGGAGATGTATCACCTGTCCCAGTTCTACAAGATGTCGTTTCACCGCCTCTTTACTGGGTCTGATGAGTGTCTTGAAGCCAAGCGGTGGTCCATAGTGGCCCGCTTTTCCCGTATGGGTCTTACCTACCGGAAATTGCCGCACGGTCCAACCGAGAAAATCAAAGCCCACCGTGCCTTGGTACTCCCGAAGCGTGTGGGTAATGCGCGTTTTGCTTGGTTTCAATTCGAGTCCGATGTCTTTGAGCCATGTTTCTAGCACCACTTTGGCTTTCTTCACACCCTCTTCTGTCGGATGAAAAACCACAAAGTCATCTGCATAGCGGACGAAGTTTGGCTTTCCCTCACGATAGGTGAAGGCTTGGGTTACACAGGTCTCCATCCCGTGCAACGCGATGTTAGCGAGTAATGGGGACGCGACACCACCTTGCGGGGTTCCGCTTGTGGTTTCCTCAAAGACCCCGTTATCTACCGCTCCGGCTTTCAGCCACGTTTTGATGACTTTCCTTAAAGCCGGATAGGTGTGGAGTTTGCGCAAGAGTGCCTCATGGTTGATGTTATCGAAACAGCCTTTCAGATCTGCATCTAGGGCATACTTGGCCTTTTGATTGATGAAGATATATATGGCTGCTATTGCATCTTGACACGAACGTCCAGGGCGAAATCCATAACTGTTCGCTTCAAATTTGGCTTCCCATTCGGGTTCGAGCGCAAGCTTCACGAGGGCTTGCTGTGCCCTTGCCTCCAGAACGGGTATACCTAGCGGGCGCTTCTCCGCTTTTCCGGGCTTGGGAATGTACACTCTTCGCACCGGTTGGCTTTTGAGGCGCTTCCATTGCTTCGGGTGGATGCGTTCAATCATGGTCAGTCGTTGTGCAGGTGTGACCGATTTCACCCCGTCTACTCCTGCGGTCTTCTTCCCTTGATTGTCCTGGGTCACCCGACGTACGGCGAGCAGTCTGGCTGCTCTGGATTTCATCAGCAATTTTTGAAGTTTCTGGACTGCTCTGTGATTGCCACGCTGTTCAGCTTGAAAGATGCGCTTTTGTATCCGGTACACATGCTGCTCCAGCTTGCGCCAGGGTAGCTTGCGCCAACTCTCACTCTCAGGATCGCTCCTGGGTGCCTTCGTTTCTGTCATACTACTTGAGCCTCTCCCTTCCATGTCATCGTGCCTACGTCAGCATATCCAACGGCTTTCCCGTTGGCGTTGGCTTTTTAGGCAATCCTGCTCTCAGGCGGCTTGCGGTCTGGACACCTGCTCATGGTATCGACCAATCCATGAGAACCAGCTTGAGAGTTATCCCGTTCCGATGAGGTGTTTTCCGCTACGTTAGGATTTGCGCTATCCACCAGATGCCGTGTGTGGGTGAACAGAAACATACACCGAGTGTTCCTCTTGCATCATTCCCTTTTGGGCAAGCTTCTCAGCCTGTTTAGCTTGTTGTCATTTATGATGGTTCGTTCGCGCATTCGATTTGCTCCTCTTGTTAGAGGAGTTTCTAACCATAGTAGCCTTGCAAAGATTTCAACCCTTGTCAGGCTCAGGGTCTACTTTCACATGCCCGCTTTACGGATTGAGGTCCAGTCCCTTGCTTCTTCTGCAAGTTTAGGCTGAACGGTTCGCACCGGCATCTTTCACATCGGTCTTGCGTCCGGGAACAGCCTTGAGATGCTGCGCATTGACCAGGAGTACTTCCAGATGGCCCTCCAACACGTTAAAGATCGGTTTCCAGTAGATTCCCGTACTTTCCATAGCGACGTGCGTCACGCCCACTGCTTTGAGCCAGTGGCGCATGTGCAGCAGATCAGGGGTCATGGTGCTAAAGGTGCGCCACTCTTTGGACCGTTGTCCGTGGGCGTCAGCACTGATGGCACAGACGACCACAGTCTTCTTGTGCACATCGAGGCCAGCGCACCGCTCATACACAATGTTCATCGATCACCTCCGTTGCAACTGCAAGAACGGCACAGGGCGGGCAACGGGATGCCAAGCTGGGTTCAAATTCTCCCCTACGTGCTTCCCAAACGGGAGCGACAGACGGTGGTGCTTGCGGGCATCCAAGATCACACTGTTGGTCCGGCTCGTAGCACGAGTTTCAAACCGATCTTTGACGTTGCGGCCGCCACGCTCCCATTCTACCCTTTTTCATGCGCGGTGGTGCGCCTGCGGCGCATGGCTCACTGTTGGGAAACCCTCCTAAGCCGCAGCGTAGAGCCTCTGGAAAGCCGAAACGCGGGTGGGAGCAAGTTCATCACCGTCTAACCAGGCAACCACGCGAACCAAGTTGATAGCCGCAGCTATGCCAACATGCTGGAGGTGGGTCTTGTCCAGACCAATAGAGCGAGAGCGACGCAAGCCAAAGGCTCGCACTCCTTGGGAAATGGTGGCCTCGATCCCCTGACGCAAAGCATATTGCTGGGAGAACTCTTTGGTCGCTTGCAGCTTGCGAGCGGCTTGCAGGGCCTCATATTGTTGCTGTGGTCGTACCGACAACAAGCGCCGAGGAGCACGAGCTTGTGAAGAGGTACACAAGCTCAACACCGGGCATGCTTGACAATCTTTGGTCGAGAAACGAATTTTAATCACTTCATGTTTGCGGGTATCAACCGTCGGGGTCCAACTCACACTCGTCTGCCCTTGTGGGCACGTCGCTTGCTTGTGTTCCCAATCGATGACAAACTGACTGGCATCGATTCCCTGCTCCGTCTTGGCCTGCCATTTCACATCTGGATGCGTAGGACTGATCACTTCAATCCCAAAGCGAGGCTCGCCTCTTCGTTAACACATCAGCGTTGACGTAGCCTGTATCCAGCAAATGTTGACTGGGCAGCATCTGGGCTTCTTGCAGATCGGCTTCTGCTGACTTCTGTCATGCCTACATCACTGTTGGGAGCAGGTGTGGTCGCCACGTGAATAATCAGGTGAGGTTGGTCTGCTTCACAGGTTTCCGTCAGATGCACCTTGTAGCCGGTCCAGCGCGTGCTGTATTTCTTGCCGTAGCGGGCTTCTTGATCGTAAGGCGAATTGATGAATTTGGCTGCCGGAGGAATGTCCGAGGGCTCGCGCCAATGGAGTTGACCATCATCATAGCGATAATTCTGCACCCAGACTTGACGCAGGATGTTGACTGCAGGAATTTCCCGCAGAAACGCCGGCGCGGCTTCATCAAACAGGTCGGTGAGCAGTCTCCAGCCATCTTGTCCAATGGTTTCTGCCAAAGCCAGACGACCCGCCTGGCTTTGGGGCAACCGTCTCTCTTCTATGCGATGCCCATACCGGCCGAGCCAAGCCTCATCACTGTGCGCCAGCAGCCAGTCACCAGCCACGACCGCCAGACTGTTGAGGGCGAAACGCATCGTTTCCCCGACGCACATGAGCCGGTTGATGGCTCGCACTTTGGCCAGAATATGTGTAGAGTCAGTCCGTTGTCGCTCCCGCTCTTTGAGCCAACCTTGCTCTTTGAAGAGCGCCAACATGGCATCTAACAAGGTCTGCTCTGCTTCCCCTTGCACCAGCCGTGCCCGAAAATCAGAAAGCACGGTAAAATCAAATCCTGGATCATCCAAAGGAAGTCCGAGCAAGTACTTCCAATCAATGCGCCCGCGCACCGCATCGGCTGCTTGCCGATCTGGCAATTCTTCGAGGAACTGCAGCACGGTAATTAAGGCGAGCCGCCATGGAGCTTGAGCAGGCCGTCCATTATCAGGAAATAAATGGGCAAACGCTTGGTCCTGGTAAATAGTGCCCAAGGCGTCACGCAGTTTCAGATAGGGATTGCCCTTGGGATAGGCTGCACGAGCTACACGGGCGGTTTCCTCAGGGATCGAAAAATCGTTTTGCGAATGTAATGTCATGGTTCTTCTCCTGCTTTCTGGCTCTCTTTGGTTTCTTGCTTTTGTTTCTCATCCTACCATACAAAAGAACGCCTGTAAGCAGAAGGGTTTCCCAACAGTGTCAAGTTTAGGGTTGAGCCATGTCCTCGTCGAGAATCGTGTCCAGCGTGCTGACCAGTTCGTCAGCATTGTGCTGGGTGAAGACGAGCGGCGGCTTGATCTTGAGCACGTTGTGGAATGGGCCATCGGTGCTGAGCAGGATGCCGTGATCTCGCATACGGTTGGCGATATACGCGGCTTGCTCAGGCGCCGGGGTCAGCATCTGGCGATCGCGCACCAGCTCGATGCCCATGAACAGGCCCAGTCCGCGCACGTCCCCGATCAATGGTTGCCTGTTTGTTAATGCGCGCAGTTCGTGTAACAGGTGCAACCCGACTTGCAGCGCGCTGGCCTGCAGGTCTTCTTGCTCGATCACATCGAGCACAGCCATGCCGATAGCGCAGGAAACCGGGTTGCCGCCAAAGGTATTGAAGTATTCCATGCCATTTGCGAAGGATGCCGCGATTGCGGGTGTGGTCGCGACGGCAGCCAGGGGATGACCGTTGCCGATGGGTTTGCCCATTGTCACAATGTCCGGTACGACGCCCTGTGTTTCAAAGGCCCAGAAATGTGTCCCGACGCGCCCGAAGCCCGTTTGCACCTCGTCGGCGATACAAACGCCGCCCGCGTTACGTGTATGGCGATATGCTTCCTGGAGATAATGAGAGGGAAGCACGACCTGCCCGCCGCATCCGAGTAGCGACTCGCTTATGAAAGCTGCTACGTTACGCTGCTGTTCCTGGATATGCCCGATGGCTTCCTGCACAAAACGTGCGTATTTTTCGCCTGCCTGGGAATCGTCCGACTTGAACTTCCCCCGGTAGGTGTCGGGCATGGGGACAACCTGAACATGGGGAGGCTTTCCCGCTCCTCCAGGCCCGTTGAATTTATAGGGGCTGATGTCGATTAGCGCACTGGTATTGCCATGATAGGCCACATCTACCACGATCATGTCGCGCTGTCCAGTATGCGCCCGCGCCAGCCGCAGCGCCAGTTCGTTTGCTTCGCTGCCCGAACAGACGAAAAAACATACGCGCAGTGGTTCTGGCAGAGTACTGCACAGCCTTTCGGAGTAGCGCACCAGCTTTTCGTGCAGATAGCGCGTGTTGGTATTGAGTACGGCCATCTGCTCCTGTCCAGCCCTCACTACATGTGGGTGGCAATGCCCGACGTGGCTGACATTATTGACCGCGTCCAGGTAGGCGCGCCCGTCTTCGCTGTACAGGTATTGCATGGAGCCGCGCACGATCTGCAGCGGTTGCCGGTAGGAAATGCTCAGTGATGATCCGATATGTTGCGCGCGTGAAAGCAGTATTTGCTCTTTGCTCATACTGGCGACAGGAAAGCGCGCGGCGGGAATACCCGCGACCAGGTTGGGATCAGGGCTGAGACTCAGCCAGACAGCGCGCTCGCCTGGCAGCGCGTAGGCGGGAAAGCGGCCCTGCCTATCCAGCATATCAGTGATGAGTTGAAAATGCAGGTGTGGCGGCAAGCCATCGTTGGGCGGCTCGTCACCTATACTGGCGATTTGCGTCCCCTGTTCCACGGGCATACCGTTGTAGATACCAATGAGCGAATCGAAGCTTAGATTTCCGTAGAGGGTATAGAAGATGAGCGAACCATCAGCGACGGTATGCTGTAGCACAAGAGTCGGGCCAGTGCCGGGAGTTTCGTCATCATGGCTGAAACTGTGAACAATACCTGCCACGGGTGTATAGACAGGCGAGCCGGCAGCCATAAACAGGTCGAGGCCGAGGTGGATGGTAGCCCACGCGGGGCCGTCATTGCTCTCTTTATGGCGCTCGATATTGGTGTGAATGATACGCGTTTCAATGTATCTGCCAATTCCCACCGGAGAATGCGCGGCTTGCATACGGCTCAATAGCTTCTGTGTCGTGAAGGCCATATCGCCGGGTTCGAGCGAATTGCCGAGTTCGGGACTGCCTACACTCAAATCGAAAACCGGTACGTTCTCCAATTTCAGGTCCGGCTCGACGATGCGACCAATCCCGGCGGTATGCCCTTTCAACCAGTTTACTACTGCGTTGCTGGTGGGAGAAGGCACCATGCCGCAGGCGTGGCGAAAGGTGTAGCAGGCGAAACGCGGAGAAATCTTTGCCAGTTGTTCCAGCAGGTGCCATGCCGGTCGTTCGCTGATGGTCAGGTAAGAATTGCCTGGTTCAATCTGCTGCTGGTAAGCCGAGTTGGTGACGCTGACGCAGAGACGCGCGCAAATCAGATCAAATAGGACAGATAGTTCCGCATCTGTCAAGGGCAACGCCTCGGAATAGCCCGCTACGAGCGAAGCGGCGGAGGCGAGCGGGTCGACTTTGTCCATCATCACGTATGCTGCCGCAATGGAAAGCTCGCAAATCGTCTGTGTGCGCAGCATGTCGCCGAAATCCAGCAGATGTACTATGGGCGTATGGTCGGGGCCGGTGTAATCGACCAGGACATTGTAATCGTTGGCGTCGTTGTGGATGACGCTCTGGCGCAGCGCAGGCAGAAGGGGTAGAGCATGGGTCTCGAAGTGCCCCAGTAGTTGTTCTAGCAGCGCGCGTCTGTCTGGAGATGGAATATAGTGAAGATAGTCGCGAATCCAGCCTGCTCGCGGTATATCCCACTTCAAATCGCGCCGCGCCGCCGGGTGCGTGAAGTTCACCAGCGCCTTATCCAATGTGCCGAGCATCTTTCCCAGGTTGCTTAGTAAGACTGGTGTATGCGGTTTTGCCTGCGCAAGCGCCTTGCCGGGAAGATAGGATAGGAGCCGCACCAGGTGCATTGTATCCCCACTGCCTTTGATGGTGGCGGTTGCTTGCCCGGCGCTTGTCGTCAGGACTCGCGGAACATGCAGCTCTGGAACCTGTTTCGCCATGTGTGCCAGGCTCTGGTTTTGCAAGTCGAGTGTTTCCCACTGTTCTCCGGCGTGAGCGATCTTGAGTACGAAACGCTGCCCGTCGTCTGCTTCAAACACAAAGTTGCGGTCGTGTTCGCCTGGAAGCGCGCGTGCCTCACCAAGCATACCGTATATATCGAAAGCTATCAGTTCGGCATCGTGTTCTGTACATGAACGATGCTGCGTCGCTTACCAGGAAATAGGCGGCCTCAGCGATTTCGCGTGGGTCGGCCCAGCGATTGAAGGCCTGTTCCGCTTCGCGCAGGCGTTTGAGTTCCTCGAATGAGCGACCTGTGCGCTGTGATTCCAGCATGACATCCGAACGCAGCATAGGCGTATCGACCGAGCCGGGGCTGATGGAATTGACGCGGATAGTATCTTTTGCTACTTCCCAGGCGAGGGCGCGTGTAAACGAAAGCACCGCGCCTTTTGTTGCGCCGTACAGGGCGTGTTCGGTCTGTCCAACATGTCCTGAGACCGAGGCCATGTTGACGATACTGCCTCTGTGCTGGTTGCGCATGATGGGCAAGACATGCTTGCACATGAGAAAGGTTCCGCCCAGGTTCACGTTGGTTACACGCTGAAATTCGTCCCAGCCTGTCTCGACCAGAGGCTTGACCAGCACAATACCCGCGTTGTTGAGCAGGACATCGACGCGCCCGAAGCGGCTGCAAACCGCGTCCACCGTTGCCTTGACCTGAGATTCGTCGGTGACATCGCAAGAGTAAAACTGGCAAACGCCGCCTGAACTCGTGATCTCTTCGCATACGGCGCGCCCGCTTTCCAGCACATCCAGCGCGGCGACGGCGTAACCGCGTTCTGTGAAAAGACGAGCCATAGCTGCGCCAATACCACGCGCAGCACCGGTAAGGATGGCTACTCGTTGTTTAGAGGGTGTTTCGTTCATTGCTGACCTCCGCTCGTCCCAATGTCAAGCAGCGCCCGGGTTTCTTCCGCGCTGGCGATGCTGCGGCCCAGGCGATGCGCGAGTTCAGCCGCTTCTGCTACCAGTTCGTGCGTGGCGGCAACTTTGCCGTTGATATAGGGATAATCTTCCGTGCCAACACGGATATGATCGCCGTTCAGAATGGCTGCCGCCAGGATGGTTTTCTGCTCCGGCCCCATGATGCTGACATTAATAATACTATCAGGCGGCATCAAGCGCCTACGATACAGGTACTCTTCCATCGTGGGTGGAGACCAGGAGCCACCGGGCCAGCCAAAGAAGAGCGTGGTGAAGTAGGGCGCGGGCAAGAGTCCCCTGTCGATCAGGTAGCGCATATTCCAGATGGAACCGGCGTGCCATACCTCCAGTTCGGGCTTGACGCAGTACTGGTTGCACAGTCGCATGTATTCCTCAAGCTCCTCGCGCGGGTGCAGCACATGCACATCCAATCCGGTGAAGGCTTCGTCATGGTGGCTGACGATCATGGAAACCATGTCGGCATGGCGCGTCCAGACATCCTGGCGGTCGGGAATGGGCAGGCTCGACATGCCGCACTGGATGACCAGCGCCGTCTGCTGGCGTACTGCTGCAATCACTTGGGCCCATTTGCCCTCGGCGTGAGTATGGAAGATACGCGCCCCTGCCTGCTCGCAGCGGCGCGCTTCGGTAGCGATTTCTTCGACTGTGCGTGGGTAGGGTACGTCGGGCTGGAGCCAGCAAATGTTGGGTGTTGCGGTGATAATTAGCGGGTTCACGTTGGATTTCCTTTATCTGTTCGGCACTTTCAGTAGCATCACAATGGAACTTATGATGAAGAAAGCGGATGAGACAACGAAAAAAGCAATGAAACTGCCCAGCGTTGGCGCTCCGTGAAAGTTGAGAATCAGGCCGAAAAGGGGGGGCGCGATGCCATTGGCAACACCTATGGCGAGGTTAGCGTATGCCATGTATTTGCCAGCCTCTTCCAATGGCACAAGATCGCTGGTCAGGGCGGTATCTACGCTGAGAATTACGCCGTTGGAAGCGGCGTAAAATGCTGAGAAAAAGAGGAAAATAGCGAAGGTTCTGGCGAAAGGAAAAAGCAGGCCGACGACGCTGGCGATCAGCACAGAGAAAATAATGATGTTCCTGCGTCCCAACTTATCGGAGAGCAGACCGGCTCCGATGGCGAAGATCATGCCCAGCAGCAAGCTAAGCAGGCCGGAAATCTGCACGGCTCTATCCACGTCGTCGGGCCGGGTAATGTGGAGGATGCCCTCGATGTAGTAGACGCCGAAGAACTGGAAGCCCGACACGCCCATGTAAATCAGGAAGCTGCCAAAGACAAACCAGAAGAAGCCGCCTGACCGCTTCTGGATGCGAAACATGTCGATCAACACTTCGCGTAGTTTGAGCGGCTTTGCCTCGAGCAAGGGCTTATCATAGGGCCGCATGGCGAATACATTGAGCAGCGTCATCGCCAGGAAGATAGCCGCGATCAGAATATAGGCCACACTTTGCAAGTGGGCCGCGAACAGTCCGGTAATTGCGCCGACACCGATAGCAGAGCCAATCAGAGTGAAGACGCCCTTATAGCCTGCGCTAATGCCGCGTTGCTCCTCCGGCACAAAGTCGGCCAGGGTGGGCTGAAACGCGCCGGACGAGACGTTGGTGCATACCTGTATGCCCAGGTAGGCCAGGCTCACCGTAAATAGTGTGAGCGGAAAGAAGAGTGGCAGCAGGATGAAGGGCAGCGTCAAGAGCATTCCCCAGGTCATCATAGGGCGACGCCGTCCAAAACGACTATCGGAGTGGTCGCTGACAATACCGGCGATGATGTTGACAATCACCGCTATGCTGATGGCAACGCCAACCAGCGCGCCCAGCACAATGCCCTTGGTCGCTTCCGTTGTGACAGCCTGTACCTGTACCGGCAAGATGAACAGGTTATAAGAGAGCCAGACCGCGTTGACCCCCAATGTGTAAACGCTCGTCATGACCAGCGCGGGGGTCGAGAGCCGCTTCACCGGAACCGCATCTGGAACAGCAGCCATAAGCCGCCTCCTTACAACATTAATTTTTGCAGGCGCATCAAGTCTTCCTGCGCTCCCTGGGCTTTGATTTTGCGCGTCATATAGGCAGTGATAGGATTGACTTTCTTATCCATGATACCGGCCAGCACATCGGTATTGGACGTTACCTTGATGTCAGGGTTGGCAATGCTTTTCTCTTCGATGGTTGCATTACCGTTCGCAACTGTCAGGACATAACTTTGTTTCGTATCGGGAAAATCGAAGAGCAGCGTTTTGGTAAAGTCCTGAAAAGAGGCTTGCAGGGAGGGTTCGGAGAAACGATCCTGGATGCGTTGCAGGTAGGGAAGAATATCAGCCAAAGGGGTAGCTCCTTTCGTATCGTATAGCCATAACAAACATAGAAGTCCTGTTTATATTGAAGGGTTTAAGCTTCATAGGAAAAGTATAGCACATATGCACTCTGGTAGAGTTCTCGGGCTTGATGAAAGACAACATGAAAAGAATGGGTAGTATTGCGCATACACCTGTTCGTTCGCTTGAAGTAATCTATTTACGAGAAAGCAATCCTTTGCTGGCCTGGACACGATTGCTTGGTATGACGCAGGCGGGAGAGTTGCAGTCGTAGTTATTGCTCTTCTATGACAACCAATCTTCCCGTAGCCATCGACCGATAAGCAGCTTCGACAACCTGAACGGCGTGATAGCCGTACATCGGGTCGATTAAGGGCGGGCGATTTTCAATAATGGCTTTTGCGAAATCCTGCACTTCTGTCACGATGGAGAGATATTTCCAGGCGAGCGGCTCGTAGGGGATGCTCTCTACTGGAGTGCCTTCCACATCATCGGGGCCTTGAAAATGCATGACAGGTGGATTGGCCAACTGATCGATAATGAGGGAGCCTTTGCTGCCATGTATCTCAAGGCGTTCAGTCCAGGGCGCTTCAACGATGCAGCTCAGTACGCATTCAAACACGGCGCCGTTTGCCAGGTGTCCAAAGGTGATAGTATGGTCATCCACCAGGCTTTCGGGGATGATTTTGGAGGCAAAGGCCTGTATATTTCGCACCCCCCCAAACAGCCAGCGCAGGAGATAAAAGGAATGCACGCCCGAATCGAGCAACACGCCTGAATTTTCCGGACTGCCCACCCAGCTTGCCGGACTTTTGATGCGTACCGCTTCAGAACCGGCAATGCAGGTGCGGACGAAGCGGATATGGCCCAGTGCGTTGGACTGGAGCATACGTTCAGCCTCGCGATATGCCTCGACGAAGTGCGTGTTTTCGGCAACGGTAAACTTGACGCCCATCGCTCGCGCCGTGTTGATGAGGTGCAGCGCCTGTTCTGCCTTCATCGCCATGGGCTTTTCGACCAGCACATGCTTGCGCTGTTGCAGTGCGGCCAGGGCAATGGGATAGTGCAGGTGATGCGGCACCGTGATATCGACAAGATCAACATCGGGGTCAGCAATCAGCGCATGATAATTGGTGTAGGCTTTTGCCGCATAAGGGATGGCGCGATCTCTTGCCAGCGCTTCATCCACGTCGCAGACCGCCACGATCTCTGAGAAGTCGCCCGGATCGATATAGCCGGCCTCGTGCATATACGCGATGCCGCCCATGCCGATCATACCGACGCGCACCTTGTTTTCGCTCATAGAGTACCTTTCGACGCGTTGAAATTATACGCTCTGCATCGCAGGATCAGTTTGCAGCAGGCGTATGCTGCCACTTTCTGTCACCAGGAAAGTTTCTTCATCGCCGATGTGCGAGCCGTCGCTGTAGGGCGCGTAGAGTTCAATATTGAGTACCATGCCTGCCTGTGTAGTCAGGGCGCTGTCGGGCGAAATCCAGGCCTCTTCGGTTTGCAGGCCGATGCTGTGTCCGGCGCTGATGAAGAAGGGCGGCAGATCGTGCGTCTCATAGAGCTGCGTTGCCAGCGTGTAAATGTCGGCGAAGGCGACCCCTGGTTGCAGCGCGTTGCCAACTTGCTCGACGATTCCGCACATGGTGTGGTGCAGATCGCGTAAATCGTCTGGAATGGAGCCGGTATAGAGCAACCTGCGGTTATCAGAGGCGTAGCCATCGACAACCGCGCCCAGATCGAGCGTGACCACTTTGTTCGCTTCGAGCGTTTCGTCGAAAGCTATCTCAGGGTTGGATGTGCCAAAGGCGATGGTGGTATGACCGATGCCGCTCGCGCCGTGTTCGAGCATCCTGCGTTTGGCGGCATTGATAAGCTCCAGTCGTGAAATACCCGGTTTGATCTGGCCGCGCAGGTCTGCGACGCTGGCCTCGACGATACGGGTGGCTTTGCGTATCAGGGCGATTTCGCGTTCGGTTTTTACCAGTCGCAAAGATAAGAGCAGGTCGTCCGCTTCTGCTACGATGTGAGATGGATCAACGATGTTTTTTAATACGGAGTAGACATAAAAGGGGCAGGTTTGCTCTATGGCTACACGCACCCCGCTTTGCAGCGTTGCTTGCAAAAAATCCTGTAGCTCGTCGATGGCGCTTTCGCGATTAAAAAAATTGCGTGTTTCGTCCGCGTCGAATGTGAAGCCCAGGGTTGCGCCAATCCAGCACAGCAGGGTCAATCTGCCGTCGGCTCCGATGTAGACGAAGGAGGGGAGTTGATTGTTGAGGGCGAAAAGAATGGGGTTGCCGCTCCCCTGGACGGCGGGCAAGCCCGATGTATAGTAAACGTGTTCTGGCGAGCAAAGCAGCATCCCTTGCAGTTCTCTAGCACGGATTTGCTCGACAATGCTAGCCTTTGCGACCCCCGGCGTTTGTACGTGATGCGACATAGTGGTGCCTATCTTTCCTGGCAAAAAGGCAAGTTGTGCCGTTTATTGTAACTTTCAAAGGAAGTAGGCGTCAAGGGTTTTTAAGTTTTGAATAAATCTACGTCTGTCATTATAAAGATTGTGAGGTTGACCCACTTTTGTGGAACCCCGAAACATTCGGGTTAACACATCGCTTGCTCATGGGCAATCGGACTGAGATAACCGAGTGAAGAGTGCCGTCGAATGCGGTTGTAGAAGCACTCGACGTACTCGAAGATGGTTTGCCTGGCCTGCCCACGAGTCTGGAAGCAGGCGCGTTCCACATACTCTCCTTTCAATGTTCCAAAAAACGATTCGGTGACCGCATTATCGTACCAGTTGCCCGTGCGGCTCATACTCACCGTGATGCCGGCTTGCGCCAGCGCAGCTCGCGCTTGCATCGACTTTAATACTGCGATCCCCGATCAGAATGAAACAGCAGCCCGGCTGCTGGATGCCGACCGAGCAGAGCCATACGCAAGGCCGTCTCAATGAGCGTTTCGTCCTGGATCGCCGCCATCGCCCATCCGATTACACGCCGTGAGAACAAATCCAGCACGACAGCCAGGTAGAGCCATCTCGCGTATCGTCCATACCGCGGTAATATCGCCGGTCCACTTCTCATCGGGACACGTCGCCGTAAAATCCTGATCCAGCAGATTCGGGGCCACGCGTGCTCCTGGCTCACTTTTCGTCGTGGTCGTCCGATGAGGCCTTCGGCACGCAGACAGTCCCTACTCTCTCATCAGACGCGCCACCCGCTTGCGGGAGCTCACGATGCGCCTCTACCCGCAATTCTGCATGAATGCGGGGACTCCCATACACCTGCCGACAGGAGTGGTAGACTTCTTGCATGTGCTCTGCCAGCTGATTGTCTTCCCGCTGATGATTACTCATCGGGCGTTTCTTCCAGGCTGAGTCACCGCTCAGCGACACCCCAAGCGTCTCACAGAGGACACTGACCGGATAGTCCTTGCGATAGTCTTCCACCACCTGGTACCTCACAGCTGGCCGTGCGAGAAGTGACTTCCTGTTTTTTTCTAGGATGGCAAGCCTATCTTGAGAAGGACGTCCTCAAGAGCCGCGAGGTAGGCAACGGGATCCTTGCGGAAGCGCAACTGCTTGCGGCGTGCCTCGCG
>WNFI01118948.1_pt1 | contig 14499 bp, 9 predicted proteins | sample 5400471 | NCBI WGS metagenome assembly WNFI01 (sample SAMN13153348, study PRJNA577476) | soil metagenome | isolation source: 100 cm saprolite on Douglas fir-dominated hillslope | place: USA:California | collected 2013-09-17
TTGACACGGTAGAGGTCTGGGGTTCGAGTCCCCACGGGCCTACCATCCCTCAGTTTGGCGATGCGTCCAGGCCGAATTCGCGGTGCGTTGTGTTCAGGGCTGTTTTCACGGCTTGCTCTTCGATCACGAAAGAAATGTTGCATTCCGAAGATCCCTGGGCAATGGCGATGAGATTCACATTTTCGCGGCCCAGCGCATTGAAGGTTCGGCCGGCGATCCCCGGGGTCCCGCGCATGTTCTCTCCCACCACGGCCACAATCGCGATATTCGAATCCACGGTGATGTGCTCCACCTTGTGGTGCGCCAGGTCTTGCGCAAACTCTTTGCGCAGCGCTTCCACGGTGCGCTGAGCATCCACGGTGGAAACGATGAAGCAGATATCGTTTTGCGAGGACGATTGCGAAATCAGCAGGACGTTGGCGCGCACTTCTGCGGTCGTCGAAAACGTCCGCCCCACCACGTCGGGCAATCCCACAATTCCCGGCCCACCCACGCTGATTAATGTTACGTCGCGAATTGCCGTCAATGCTTTCACCCCGCCGCCAATGCTGCGGCCTTCCGGCGTGATCTTCGTGCCCGGGCGCTCGGGCGCAAAACTGTTTCGAATCCAAACGGGAATCGCCGCCTGCACCACCGGGTTCAACGTTTTCGGGTGCAACACTTTCGCGCCAAAGTAAGCCAGCTCGGCTGCTTCGCGGTACGAGATCACCGGAATCGTGCGCGCCTCCGGAACGAGCCGCGGGTCCGCCGTCAGCACGCCGTCGACGTCGGTCCAGATGATGACTTCATCCGCATCCATCGCCGCGCCCAAGATCGTCGCCGAATAGTCGGAGCCTCCCCGTCCCAGCGTCGTCAGTTGGCCCTCTGTCGTTGCGCCGATGAAGCCCGTCACGACGGGCGCGATTCCTTTCTCCAATAGCGGCCGCAACCGCGCCTGCGATTTCGCTCGCGTCAATTCCATCTGTGGTTCCGCGCCGCCGTGAAACGCGTCCGTCACGATCAGCTCCGTCGCTTCGATCGCTTCGCTGGGCAGCCCCAGCTCTCTGACTGCCGCCGCCACCAGAGGTGCGGCGAGCCTTTCCCCCAGGCTCGAAATCGCGTCCAGAGTGCGCGGCGTGAGTTCCCGCAGCAGCGCCGTTCCTTCGCAAAGCCGACGCCCTTCCGCGAGCACCTCTTCCAGCCGCTGCCGGATTCGTTCGCGTTCCTCCTCGCGCTGGATCAGGCTCGTCAACGCGGCTTCGTGCTGCTGACGCAGCGCATCGACAAAGGCTGCAGCCTCAGCCGTGTTCCCTGCCTGCGACTTCTTTGCAGCCTCGATCAATCGGTTTGTCACCCCGCTCATTGCCGAAACCACGGCGACGCAGCCGCTCTCCTTTGCCGCCTTCGCGATAATCTGCGCCGTCCTGGCAATGCAAGACGCGTCGCCCACTGACGTGCCGCCGAATTTCATGACCTGTAGCCGTGGCTTCATTTCACTCCTAGTATATGGGATAGCCCTCGGATCATTTTAAGGCCAGCATCTCAGCGGCCATAGGAAAAGAGTGGACGCGTTGACTCTTTTTTGCGGCGCACCTAACATGACAGCCGGAAATTCCACGGCAATCCAGATCGGGCCAGCGCAATTGCATTCACGCGCTGGAGTTTGGCCGGTGTTTGACAGGGGTGGTTTGGTATGAAAGCACAACGAATTCTTGGCACATCTGTTGTGGCTCTGGCTATTGCCGGAGCCGCAGTGGCGATTGCGGTTCACTCTTCGGCGGATAATCCTTCCAAGCCCGGCGACGTGAACGAAGCGCGCGTCATGGCTGACGCCGCGACCGGGAACAACTGGCTGGTGAACGGGCGCACCAACGATTCGAAACATTTCAGCCCGCTCAAGCAGATTAACGATCAGAATGCCGGCAATTTGGGCCTTGCCTGGTATTTGGATTACGACGGTGCGATGGGCATCGTCTCCGAACCGATGGTTGTCGATGGCGTCATCTACGTCAGCGCTCCGCTTTCCAAGGTTTACGCCGTGGAAGCATCCACGGGAAAACTCCTCTGGAAGTACGATCCCCAAATCCGGCTCGATCAGGCCCTCAACGGCTCGTATTCTGCGCGCACCAATGGAGGCGTGGCCGTCTGGAATGGAAAAGTTTATGTGGGCACAGGCGACTGCCGCCTGATTGCAATCGACGCCGGCACGGCGAAGAAGATCTGGGAAGCCACAGTTTGTGAGCCCTTGCAGACCGGCATCACCGGCGCGCCCCGAGTTGCCAAGGGGAAAATTCTCATGGGTTACAACGGCTCGGATGATGGCGTGCGCGGCGCTCTTGCCGCCTATGACGCCGAGACGGGCAAGGAAGTCTGGCGGTTCTGGACCGTTCCGGGCGATCCCTCAAAAGGCTTCGAAACCAAAGAACTGGAGATGGCTTCGAAAACCTGGTTCGGCGAAGGCTCGTGGAAGATCGGCGGCGGCGACGTGTGGCACGCCATCACGTATGACGACGCCACGGGCCTCGTGATTTTTGGCACTGCGGGCGCGGACGTCGGCTACGGGGAAATGACCGGCGTGAAGATTACCGGAGAGAAGCTCTTCTCCCAATGCATCATCGCGGTGAAAGCGGACACTGGAGAATACGTTTGGCACTACCAGACCGGCACCGAGGGCGTCCACTCGGAAAATAACCAGATCATGATGGCCGACCTCATGATTAACGGGGAAAAGCGTCACGTGGCGTTGACCGCTCCCAAGAATGGCTTCTTCTATATCTTGGACGCCAAAACCGGCAAGCTTCTTTCCGCCAAGCCGCTCGTCAAAACCACCTGGGCTACTTCTTACGACCTTCAAACGGGACGCCCGGTCCTGATCCCCGCATCGCAAGGCGGCGGCAGACAGTGGACGGTCCACAACTGGTGGCCGATGAGCTATAGTTCGCTCACAGGGCTTGTCTATATTCCAGCAACGGACCGCCGCTCCGACACAAAAGCCGCAGTGGAAGCAGGAGAAAGCGGCGAGGGGCTCTTCGGCCGGCTGATCGCCTGGGACCCGGTTGCGGAAACCGCGCGCTGGTCCGTCGAGGAGCAGATCGCCGTCAATGGCGGCGTCCTCTCCACTGCCGGCAATCTGGTTTTTCAGGGACAAGGTACCGGCGAATTTGCGGCCTATGCCGCTGACACCGGAAAAAAACTTTGGTCTATCCAGACCAAGTCCGCGATCGAGTCCATACCCGTCACATTTTCTGTGAACGGCGAACAGTACGTGATTACTTCTGTGGGTTGGGGTTCCGGATCGCGTCTCTTTGCTCCCGCGCGCACGATGGCTACACCCGAATCCAAGCGCGGCCCCAATCGCCTCTATGCCTTCAAACTTGGCGGCAAGGTTCCATTTCCGACGCCGCACATTGAAATTCCGCCCGTGCCGAAACCGCCTGAGCAAAAAGTGAGCGAGGAAATCATTCGCAAGGGCGAAAAACTGTACGTGTCGTATTACTGCGAAGGTTGCCACTCTCCCGGGATCGACGGCAGCGGCGCTTGGGTGGAGGACGGCGCAATCCCCGATTTGCGATACGCCCCGCCTGAAGTGCACAAGGATTGGTATGGCATCGTCTTGGGCGGCAGCCACTGGTCGAAAGGCATGCCCGGGCTCGCGGACCCGCCGAAGTTTGCTTTCCCCAAAGCCCATATGACGGTCGCTGAGGCGGACGCGGTTCACGCCTACGTCATCAGCCAGGCATGGAAGGCCTATAAGGGCGAAAAGGAAATTGCCCACACCAAGCGAGAAAACTACTAGCAGTAGTCATCGGCTACTCTCTGCGGCTTTCGTGTTTCCAATTCTTTACGTGAGTGGACATGGAGCGTAACCAAAAAACGGACGTGAATCGCAGTTGGATGGCCAGCGTGCTCACTGATATCCATTTTTGGGTGCCTGTCGCCGTGTTGATGGGTGGATTGTTTCTTCTTCGATTTATTCGCTGATTTTTAGATCGGAGCAAAATGCCGCCTGTCTTGTCTTCCCAGTTTGCCCCCGCCCTCCAAGACGCGTCGCGTTCGAAAAAGCTTCAACTGCTCGGCATCCTCTCCGGCTTCGCTGCAGGAGCCTGGCTCGGCGCCGCGGAAGCGCCCACAAAGCTCGTTTCCACCGGCATTTCGCCGATGGTTATTTCACTCATCATGGTCATTGGCGTTTTTCTCGCGCGCTGGAGCCTGCCCGCGCTGATCCTGGGCACCTCGTCCGTCCGCGCCGATGTTCGTCGGGCGCCTCACCTGGTCATTTGGGCGCTTCTTGCCGGATGTCTTTGGGCCGTGGCAAATACGCTGACGATCTTCGCCATCCGTGACATCGGCTTGAGCATCGCCTTCCCCTTGTGGAATTCGAATAGCCTTCTCGGCATTCTTTGGGGTTTTCTTTTCTTCAATGAGCTGCGCCAGGCCGGTTGGCGCCGTCGCGCTGGTGTCTTGGGCGGGGCGCTGGTCATGTGCGCCGGTGCGGCGCTGTTGGCCGTGGCATCGTCGGCGCGCGGCCCTGCGGCCCATTCCCTTCATGGTGTCTGGGCCGCGCTTGGCGCCGGAATTCTTTGGGGCACCATGTACATCCCCTACCGCAAAGCCTACCTGACCGGAATGAATCCACTTTCGTTTGTGACTTTCTTTTCGTTCGGCGAATTGGGCATGATGACGGTCCTGTCCGTAAGCTCCTTGGGCTTGGCTCCGTTGTGGCGGGAATTGCTGAGCGCGCGCGGCGTCATTTTCTGGCTGATGCTGGGCGGCTTCGTCTGGGTGATTGGCGACGTCTTCCAGCAGTATGCCGCAAAGTACGTGGGAATCAGCCGCGGCATACCTCTTTCCAATTCGAATCAGCTCTGGGGCCTGTTGTGGGGGATTCTTGTATTCGGGGAGTTGCACGGCCGGAGTTCTTCCATCTACCTGGAAGTGATCGGCGGCTCCCTCCTCATGATGCTGGGCGTCGGCGCCATCGCGTTTTCTTCCGCAACCGGTCAGGAGCAGACCCGCTGGAAAGCGGCGGCCATTCGGGAAAGCGGCCGCTACGGAGTCGCTGCAGACTTCGTCGAAGCGCGCATGGACGGGCGCCAGGCCCTCAGTGAAGCCAAGCATTCCCGCAGCGCGCTGGATTGGCTGTTGGTCGTCGCCGCCACCAGTGTGTTCGTGATCTTTGCGGCGATGGCTCGCGTCCCGCAAATGTCCTTGCACTGGGGACCAGCCGCGCTTTTGACTGCGGTCCTGTTCTTGTTCCTCATTATTTGTGGCCTCGCACTTTGGCACACCACGCGCTTCAACTGAAGGGGCCTCCAGCCTTTGAAAACTTCTGCGCTTCCTTTAGAGTGGCCGGGACAAACATGACGCACTCAGCCAAGCTTGATGTCGTCGGCGTGGGGCTCAACGCCACCGACACGTTAATTCCCGTCGCGCACTATCCCGCGCGCGGGTCCAAAGTCGAATTTCGCTCCGCGAAAGTCTTGCCCGGCGGCCAGGTCGCTACCGCGATGATTGCCTGCCAGCAGTGGGGCCTGCGCACCCGCTACGTGGGCAAGGTCGGTGACGACAGCGCCGCATCGCTCCATCGCGCGGAATTTGCGCAATCCGGCGTCGAAGCTCATCTCCTCGTGGCTCCCGGATGTCCCAGCCAGCAGGCCTTCATCCTTGTCGATGACTCCGGCGAACGCACCGTTCTTTGGAAGCGGGACGACCGCCTGACTCTGCGTCCGCAGGAACTCGAGCGCGATTGGATCGTCAATTCCCGCGCTCTTCACGTGGATGGACACGATACAGCCGCGGCGGCTGCAGCCGCGGGCTGGGCTCGTGCCGCCGAAATTCCCGTCATCGCCGACGTGGACGATATTTACCCTGGCGTGGAGACACTCTTGAAGAGCATCGACTATCTCATCACCAGCAGGGACATTCCGGGGCGGCTGATGGAAGAACCGGATTTGAGAAAATCCTTGCCCGCGCTCCGGAAACGCTTTGGCTGCCGTCTCACCGCCGCCACACTGGGCGAAGAAGGTGTATTAGCTTGGGACGGAACGCAATTCCACTACGCCACCGCTTTTTGCGTGCAGCCGGTTGACACCACCGGCGCCGGAGACATTTTTCACGCCGGCTTTATTTATGGACTCTTGCAGGGCTGGCCCTTGCAGCGCCAGCTCGATTTCGCCTGCGCCGCGGCCGCGCTCAACTGTACCGCCGTCGGCGCCCGCAGCGGCATTCAGTCCGTCGACTCCATCGAGCACCTCATCGCCACCGGCGCTCGACACGCCCAGGCTTACGACATATCAGGTTTGGCTTGAACGAATTTCCCGGAGCCGCGAATACCGCAGCAATGCATCGCTGGTGAGATGGGGATTTCCCGACATTATTCGGCGGCGTGTTGATCGGTGGCGAGTTTCCGGCAATCCGACTACACACCCAAGCGAAGATAGTTAGGCCTACCGCAACTTTCCAGAACGGGACTTCTGGCGCGCGTCTTGTAATTCATCTCTACGAGTGGTGCTTTCTTCAGGAGACATCGGAAGCAACACGCCCAGCAGGGAGGACCGCCTGTCAAAATTGTTCAAGAGTGGTCTTGTGCCACGTTATATGCGGTTTTGGAAAGCTATGGTGCGACCCACACGACAAACGTCAGCCTATCGCCACGGTAATCCCCAATGATCTCCCAACAACCGAGGGTCGGAAAATTAACTCCGATCACCATGAATGGGTGTTCTTTATCTCCCCAGCCAGCATTGGCCTCTTCAGCCCCTAATGGAGGAGCAGCGGCATCTAGCCGTCGTCCAGTTACCGTCAAATGCGGCGGCAGTTCTGCCCGCCAGCTATATCCCTGTCGCCACCAGAAGAGCTTCTGTCTGAATGTCGGGTCGCTGGGCGTGTAATGCGGCAAACCTCTCCATGTTCCGTCAGCGGGAAGGCTTGTCCATAGCTTCTCCGTACCAAACCAAAAGCTACCTGGATTGGTCTTTGTAGGATAGGGCGATGGTGGTACAAAGGGCCGGACGGGAGGTTTTGTAATCGGACAGGTTTTCGGCACATCACTCGGCGTTGTTACCGTCCTTCGTGAGGATGTACTCGTGGACACAGCGGCGCTTCGCTGGTAGGCAAGGCATCCAGTCACGGTGCCGGTGCACCCTATGAGAGCCGCCAGCGCGACCAGCGCTGCTGATTGTACAGTCGCTTTTGTAGGCATCCGATACACGGAATTCCTTCAGCTTAAAGACGAAACGGCAAGCAAGAATGTTAACACGCCAATTAGAGGTTGGCTGGATCAGGGTTAATGAAGTCAGCAACCGTCGCGGCACTTGGACGATTAACGCATTATAAAAGGGCGCCCCTTTTGGAGTAGGTTTTGATCGTTCGCATCATCGCCTACAGGAAGGAGCGCTAATCGGAAACTGGCGTATTTCGAGATAACTGTAGAGAACAGGGCTTACCACCCCTTATCCGGCCAATGTTCCCGTCGGCACCATTGGCGGAGTCCCATCCACGACACACGCCCGCCTGCGGTTGAGCCATCGCCAACCCGGGTGTTATCCTGCCTTCTATGGCGGATCCCGTCATCTCCCCGCCGGAAGTGGCGTTCACCTCCCCGCTCGAACACTCCCGGCGTCAGCTCGAAGCCTTGCTCGAAGTCAGTGAGGCCATCGCCCAGCAGCGCGATCTCCCCGCGCTGTTCCACGATCTTTCGGACCGCTTGCGCTCCGTCATTGATTTCGATTTTCTGACTCTCGTCCTTCACGATCCCGTTCGCAACGTCATGCGACTTCACGTTCTCGCTACGCGAATCCCCGGTGAAAAAGCCGCCGGCAGCGAGTCTCCTGTCGAGGGCAATCCCTCCGGCTGGGTTTGGCAAACGCAGCAGCCCTTTGTGGTCAGCGACACCGATGAGGAGACGCGCTTCCCGGATTTCCTCAAGCGCTTCCGCGAGCACAATGTCCGCTCACTCGCCATTCTTCCGCTGACCACCGCCCAGCACCGCCTCGGCGCCATGGGTTTCGGCCGTCTGGTCCCGCAGGGCATCACAGACACCGAACTGCAATTCATGGAGCGCGTCGCCAGCCAGGTGGCCGTTGCCGTCGATAATGCCCTTAATTTTGAAACTTCCCAGGCTTATCAATCGCAACTCGCGCGCGAGCGCGACCGCCTCCAGGTTCTTCTCGATATCAACAACGTCCTGATCACCAGCCGCGAAATCCCCGAACTATTCCGCGGCATCGTCAACACTCTGGAGCGCGTCATTCACCACGACTATACCAGCCTCGCGCTCCTCGATTCCCAGACCGGCTTGCTCAAGATTCACGCCCTCGATTTTCCCGGCAACCAGAGCCTCATCAAGCAGGAAATCACCGTTCCCCGCGACACTTCTCCTTCCGGTCAAGCGATCGCCAACGGCCAGCCGTTCCTCGCGCGCGGCTCGGAGATCGACCGTTACCAGAACGAAATCATTCGCGTCCTCCGCGCGGCAGGCGTGCAAACCATGTGTTGCGTCCCGCTCATCACTCACGGGCGAGCCTTTGGCACACTCAACGTCGCCAGCCGCCGCAACAATGCCTTCTCTCCGCAAGACGTAGAGCTCCTGCAGCAGGTCGCCGCGCAGATCGCTATCGCTGTCGAAAATGCTCTGGCCTTCAAGGAAATCGAGGCTCTGAAGAACAAGCTCGCCGAAGAAAAGCTCTACCTCGAGGAAGAAATTCGCAGTGAATTCAATTTTGAAGAAATCGTCGGCGAGAGTCCCGCGCTCAAGCGCGCCCTGGCCCAGGTGGAGCTCGCCGCTCCCGCCGGCACTACCGTCCTCCTCCTTGGCGAAACCGGCACCGGCAAGGAACTTTTCGCTCGCGCCATCCACAATCTCAGCCCGCGCCGCGAGCGCACCTTTGTTAAAGTGAATTGCGCCGCCATTCCCAGCGGTCTTCTCGAATCCGAGCTCTTCGGCCACGAACGCGGCGCGTTCACCGGCGCCATCAATCAAAAAATCGGCCGCTTCGAACTCGCCGATCGCGGCACGCTCTTCCTCGACGAAGTCGGCGACCTTCCCCTCGAACTTCAGCCCAAGCTTCTTCGCGTTCTTCAAGAGCAGGAATTCGAACGGCTCGGCGGCAACCGCACGCAGCGCGTGGACGCGCGCGTCGTCGCCGCCACCAACGCCGATCTTTCGCAACTCGTAGCCCAGCGCGCCTTCCGCAGCGACCTTTATTACCGCCTCAACGTTTTTCCCATTCAGATACCTGCGCTCCGCGAGCGACCCGAAGACATCCCGCTCCTTGTCCGTTATTTCGTCCAAATCTTCAGCCGCCGCCTCAACAAAGCCGTTGAGTACATTCCCGCCGACGCCATGGACGCCTTGGCCCACTACTCCTGGCCCGGCAACGTGCGCGAGCTCGAGAACCTCATCGAACGCGCCGTCCTTCTCTCTCCCGGCAAGGAGCTACGCGTCCCTTTTTCCGAACTCAAGTCCGCCGCGCTCGCAACCTCAGCCGGCGACCCCGTTTCGTCCTTTGCTTCCTTTGCCTCCTTAACTTCCTCTACCTCCCCCATCTCCACTCTCGAGGAAGCCGAACGCCAGCACATCCTCCGCGCCTTGAAGCAGACGCAGTGGCGCATCGCCGGCCCCAAGGGCGCCGCCGTCCTCCTCGACATGAAGCGCACCACCCTCCAGGCCCGCATGCGCAAGCTCGGCATCCGCCGCCCGGTCTAGGATGAGTTGGTGAGATATTCGCGCTAGCTTTTTACGTTTTTTTGACTTGGCCTTGACGTTCTTTCAGGGTAGATTTCCACCAGCCAGCCCCCGAGGTATCCATGAAGATTCTTATCGGTGTTCCCATTCTGGCTACTGCTTTTTTCTTTTTCGCTCCCCCACTCCCGGAAGCACCCACGGGCTTCGACAACAAGACCAACGGTCTGGTGGATGACGCGACGCACGCGGCGGATCAAGCCAAGTTCGATGAAATCGAACAAATCTCCGACGGCCTCGGCCCTCTCTATAACGCGCAATCCTGCCGCGAGTGTCACCAGAATCCCACCTCCGGCGGCTCCAGCCAGGTCAATGAATTCCGCGTCGGCCATAACGGCCCCAATGGCAAGTTTCAGAATCCCGAAATCCCGATTGCGCGTGGAACAGAAATCATCAAAGGCCGGTCGCTGGTGAACGACCGCGCCATATGCCCGAACGGCGCCTTCCCCAGCACGGATGTCCAGGAACACGTTCCGGACTCGGAAATGATTCGCACTTTCCGCATTTCTCTAAACTTGCTCGGCGATGGATTTGTGGAAGCTGTCCCCGATCAGACTCTCGTGAACCTCGCCAAGGAACAATGTAAGAAAAGCCGCAACAAGATTTGCGGCCAGGTGCTCTACGTTCCCCTCGTCGAAGCGCCCGGCCAGACCGCTGTCGGCCGTTTCGGCTGGAAAGATCAGCACGCGAGCCTCTTATCCTTTGCTGGTGACGCCTATCTCAATGAGATGGGTATTACCAACCGTCTTCAGCCCGATGAAGTCACCAATCTTTGCAACACCGCCTCCGAACCGAACGACACTCCCGGCCCGGACGGCCTCGCGGACATCGATCATTTCGCCCGCTTCGTGCGCGCCACCGAAACTCCCGCTCGCGACTCGCAAGTCGCGCAAACCCCCAAAGCCAGGTCGGGCGCCGAATTGTTCGACAAAGTTGGCTGCGTTATTTGTCACGTCCAAACGCTCACCACCGCTCCTGCCGGTACAAAGATCAACGGAGGCACCTTCACCATCCCATCGGCGCTCGGTGAAAAGCAGTTTCATCCCTACGGCGACTTCCTTCTCCACAACGTCGGCACCGGTGACGGCATCGTGATGGCCATGACCGAGCACTACGGCAAGAACATGTATCAGATAACCTGGAAGAATCTTTCGATTCCCGAGTTCCAGAAAACCGCAAATAAAATCCGCACCGCCCCGCTTTGGGGCGTCCGCCTGCATTCGCGCCTCATGCACGACGGCGCTTCCCCATCCCTCCTCGACGCCATCCTCCGCCACCGGGGCGAAGCCGAGGATGTCTCCGAAAAATTCAGAAAGCTAAAACCCGCGGGAAAGGAGGCGCTCCTCGAATTCTTGCGCTCGCTTTGAACGACTCGCGCTAGCTTCATTCCCGATCTACCCTTCCGGCCCGCCCGGCATCGTAATTGTTTGCGCAAAGACCCATTCCGAACCGCCTCGCTCCGCCTCTTTCTTTGCTAGCCTGTAAATACGAAACGACATACCCCGCCGTGGAGGCTTTCAAACGTTTGCTGAAACGGGGCATGTCGCACTCTTCCTGGATGAATTGTGGCCGCATCGCGGCCTTCGGAATGTTTTCGCCTTTCATGGCGATGGGGAGTCTGACGTGAAAATCGCATCGGCGTATCTTGTGGCAACGGGAATTCTGGGGATGCTGGCTGCTCCCGCGCTCGGCCAGGCGCCCCCGTCCGCCAGCCCCGCCAAAAATGTTTCGCGCACCACCAAAGCGGTCAACTACCGCCGCGCCGGCGGTTCCACCAAGATCGATTTTCAAGGCACGGAATTGATGCAGCAGGCCAGCGGCGAAGCCAAAGTCCAGAACAAAGGCAACCGCATCGAAATCGAAGTAAAATTCCTCGGCCTCGACGATGCCACCAAGTTCGGCCTCGAATATCTCACTTACGTTCTTTGGGCCGTCTCTCCCCAGGGCCGCGCCGTCAATCTCGGCGAAATCGTCCTCAAAAACGGCGGCGGCGAGGTCAAAGCCATCTCCGACATGCAGACCTTCGGCATGATCGTTACCGCCGAACCGTATTTCGCCGTCACTCAGCCCGGGAACACCGTCGTTCTCGAAAATGTTTTTGGTCCCGCCACGCTCGGCAAAGTCGAAAACATCGACGCCAGCTTCGAGCTCCTCGGCCGCGGCGTCTACTCCTCCTCCAACACCAAAATCGAAAACGCCATCTTTGGCATCGACCGCAAAACGCCGCTTGAACTTTTTGAAGCCCGCAACGCCGTACGCATTGCGCATATCGCGCTCGCCGATAAATACGCCGCCCCCACTCTCGCCAAAGCCGATCAGCAGCTTAAAAACGCCGAAGAATCCTACGGGCGCAAGAGCGACAGGAAATCTGTCGAAGCCGCCGCCCGCGAAGCCGTTGGAACCGCCGAAGAAGCTCGCGTCATGGCCGTAAAACAAAAGGCCGAGGAAGACGCTCAAGCCAAGATTGCCGCAGACAAAAAAGCCGCCGAAGAACGCGAAGCCAAAGCCCGCGCCGACGCCGCCGCTGAAGCGCAGCGCCGCCAGGAAGCCGAGCAAGCTCGCCAGCAAGCCGAAGCCGCCAAAGCCGAAGCTGTTCGCATGAAGCAGGAAGCGGAGCAGGCCGCCGCCGAAGCCGCGCGCCAGCAAGCCGAAGCCGAAAAAGCCAGCGCCGCTGCGTTAGCCCAGCAGCAAGCCGCGCAAGCCGCCGCCGATCAAGCTGCAAAAGATAAAGCCGCCGCCATCGCGCAGCAGCGTGCCGCCGAAGCCGAAACCGAAAAAGCGCGCCAGGCCGCCGCGCAGGCCGAAGCCGAAAAAGCCCAGCTTCGCGCCCAGCTCCTCAATCAGCTCAATTCCATTTTGCAGACCCGCGATTCCGCCCGCGGTCTCATCGTCAATATGTCCGATGTGCTCTTTGACACCGGCAGCTATACCCTCAAGCCCGGCGCCCGCGAAAAACTCGCCAAAATTTCCGGCATCGTCCTCGCGCATCCCGGCCTCACTCTGCAGATCGAAGGTCACACCGACAGCGTAGGCGGCGACGAATTCAATCAGCAGCTCTCCGAACGCCGCGCCGATTCCGTGCGCGATTTCCTCGCCGAGCAAGGCGTCCCGGCCTCCTCTATCACCGCCCGCGGCTTCGGCAAGACGCAACCCGTCGCTTCGAATGACACCGCCGACGGCCGCCAGCGCAACCGCCGCGTCGAGCTCGTCGTCAACGGCGACGCCATCGGCAACACGGCCTCTGCCTCCGCCGCCTCGTCGTCCCAGCAATAGCGCTTCGCGTATCTTTGGTCTTGTAGTGGCGGGTCTTCAGACCCGTGCTTTTCCTCTCGCTTTTTTCTTCGCTCTGCCATTTGTTCCAAACCGGAACGCCCGCGCGTCTTTCTGTACTCTTCACGTCCTCCGTGTGTAGGTCCCTTTCCGTCTTCTGCTTTCAACTTTCAACTTTCAACTCTCGACCTCCTCGCGATTTCGAGGCTTTGCCATTTTTCGCTGGTTTCAATGTGAAATACGGACCGCTTCGACTAGATTCCGCGCGAGTCACCAGTCACGAGTCACCAGTCGTCTCCCTTGGTACTAAATTGTTCCGCCCTCCGGCACCCTCTGGCCTCTCTCTTGCCACCACAGGTTGTGCGCAGAAGCGGACGCATTCCTAAAGAAATTCCCATCCTCCTCATCGGCAGCGATCTGGATGGCCGCGTTTTCTCCGAACCCACCACCACCGTTCTCCTCAGCCTCCACGGCGCCGGCATCATCTCCCGACACAAGCTTTCTCCCGAACAGGAGCTCGTCCTTCGCTGGCCGGAAAAGAACAAAGAAGCGGAAATCTGCATTGTCGGCCACATTGGCACACAATCCGGCCGGCACACCTACGGCGTCGCCTTCTTCGATCCCAATCTCAATTTCTGGGAGATTGACTTCCCTCCTGTCAGCCTTTTGGAACGGGAGCTAGGCCTTCTCTCGCTCGTCTGCACCTCTTGCAAGACTCTCGAAAAAGTCGACGACGCCAGCATCGAAGCGGACGTCTGCGCCACCAACGAAAGCGTCCTCCGCTATTGCAAGCGTTGCGGCAATTCGACTCTATGGAAACCGAAGCTGGGCGTCCTGAATCGGGAATCCGTTTCGGCGGAAGCCGCTCCATCGCCGCTGTTTTCTCCCTCCGCCACGCTCGCGTCCGCGCAAATTCCCGCACCCCGCTCAAATTCCATCCCCGCGCCGGCGGCCTCTCCCGTAACTCCGCTCGTTCCGGTCGCGCCCGCGCCCCCGCCTTCCTTCTATGCTCAACTGCACGATTCCGCACTGAACTCAGCCCCATCGCCATCCACTGTTTACCCCGCCTGCCCCGACCTTGTCGGGGAGCTTCGAGGGGAGCCTCAAAGGGAGCCGCCGGCGGCCGTCCTTACCGTTTCTCCTCCGGTTAACGAAACACCCGCCGCTCCTCGCGTCAATCGCCGCAAGCACCCGCGCGTCAAAGTCAGCTACTCCGCCTGCATCCGCCGCGCCGGTTTTCAGGAAGACGACGTCGTCCAGTGCGAGGACATGTCCAAAGGCGGCCTGCGCTTCAAGAGCCGCCATAAGTATTACATTCAGTCCCTCATCGAAGTCGCCGTTCCCTACCAACCCGGCCAGCCCGCCATTTTCGTCCCCGCTCAGATCGTCTTCGTCGAGGAACTCCCCGAACAGCGCCTCTTCCGCTGCGGCGTCCAATACCTCAAACCCCCCAAACCCCGCGACCATTTCTAGCCCTGTCTTGCGTCCTCATCTGTAGCGGCGGCTTT
>WNFI01132157.1_pt1 | contig 14497 bp, 20 predicted proteins | sample 5400471 | NCBI WGS metagenome assembly WNFI01 (sample SAMN13153348, study PRJNA577476) | soil metagenome | isolation source: 100 cm saprolite on Douglas fir-dominated hillslope | place: USA:California | collected 2013-09-17
AGCGGGATGGCTGAAGATCATCTAGTGCGGCACCTGCGGCGTCCCAAATTTCCTCCATTGTCCACGTGAGGATATCGTTGTCATTCGCATCAAGCACGAACCCATAGCGCACGAGTAACTCCGCATTGGTGAGCTTTGCCCCGTACGTGTTGAATATCTCAGAGCCAGGCGCAATGGCGGCATTCACCACCATCTCGCAGGTGTTTTCGGGATCTGCCGCATCTCCTCCCGGTACCGACGCAGTTACATCCCCATGGATTTCCAAATCATGAGGGCACTCTGAAAGCGAGCCGCAGGACGTACACACGTCGTAATCACTCTACATCAGAAAGGTAAGCGATGTCTTTCCTTGACACTTGTGGCGAGGCCGAGGACCCATCGGCCCCGCAGAAACAAACCTCCAAGTGAATGCTGTTTTCCTGTGTATGATTGAAGCTGTCAAAAATCGGGGTCAAACAAATTCATAAATCGTGATAAGCGCGCACTCGCTTGGTTTTACTCACGCGTCCGCTATGGGTACCATGGCCAGGCCGTGATACGCATCAACCATGAATGCACGAGAACTGACAAGCGCATAGGCATGTTGAAATCCTCTCTCGGACACGGATAAGCCCGCACGCTCGAGAAGGGGCGCCGCTACGGAAAAGTAGAAGCCCGAAATATCATCCTGGCACACGTTGTGAATGGAGGAGAAATTGTAAGTGTCAACACTTGATGAACTTGTCACCGCGGGACCGTAGGACATACGAGAAGCGGCGTCCTGGGTGGGTCTGGAAGGAATAAATGCGTCTCGGCTTCCGTACGACGCAGCCACCGTCTTGCCCCGACGGCGTCGCTGTCACGGTCTAGACCACCCGACTCGACTCGGCGCCCGTCATCGCTAGTGTCGCGAGACGACAGAGGATCATGCAAGGTGGCGCCCCAGAAAAGTGCAATTCCGTGCCAATTCTGTTCTTCAGGGAGCGACTGCAGGTACCCGGCCCATCGAGAACGAGAGAGTAGTAACCTACGCGGAAAGCAGATATAGGGGTAGGTACACGGGACAGTAAGGCACGATCAGTAGTTTCTCGAACGCACTGTTCGGAATACAAAGCTAAAGCGAGTGTAAGGGTGGCTTCGTGACCGTATGGTGCGTGGGGAATATGGTCGGCCAATTTACACGAACGGGTGGACAGCACGGCGGATTTAGGGATTACGACAACTGACATCCACGGAGGAAGATAGATGCAAGTGGTCAATTGTCCGAGTTGGAAGGCGCAGCAGCGAATATCGCGCTGGATGTAAAAATAAAATAAAAAGTGAGGGAACCGCTTACGCGACTGGTCGGACATGATAGGATAATTTGCAGCGTGAACGCAAATGCCCATCTTCTCATTGTGAATGATACGGAGGTTTGGGTGAATGCGAATGCCGTTGACTGAACACCAGTCCAGCAAGGTCCCGATGGCCATCAACAAACGTCAAAGGGAAATAGGAGTAGATGTCCGTTTACGTAAATCCCTGCCAGTCACTCGTCCTTCTTCACTCCTTCTCTTTCCTTCGCTTCCTCTGCCGCAATTTTGGCCAGTTCTCTCATTTCCAATCTCCGCGCCCACTCCTGACCCCCCTTTCGTGCGCGTGATAAGCCCCGAAATAAAAAAAGAGGGAGGAGAGTATCTGCGCTCCGCTCTCCACAAAAACACATGCCGTTCACGTACCTGCATTGCCAAAACTCCACCAAGTAACACAATGATCAACGTGTTTCCAGCAGAAAGCAGACGGAGCGCTTCGATCTGGTCTTCGTGCGTGTCCACGGCCTCCACGGGTGTGACAACGGTCCGAATGGCGGGTATTGTCACTGTGATGTACATCGCGGTGGCGAAAACGAACGCGGCTATTAGTTAAGTGTTTTTTTTTTGGTGTTCGCCACCCCCGAAAATGAAAAGAATTTGTTTTTATTCAGACCCGTGCGTGGACGGAGAGCGTGTGCACCCCCGGATTAGTTTAAGGGGTTGAGGGCGAATGTTGTACACTTACCTAACGATCCTCCATCGAAGAACATCGCACTCTCATCCCAGCGGTGTATTTTGGTGATGATCGCGATGACTCCCACGGCTATGAGACCATGAAGTAGCGCCTATCAACGCGACGCGCGTACACACACACATCCCAGTTTATTTAGTTTCAAAAATATAAAGATCAAACAGTTCCTCAGCGTTCTGATGCGGGCATGATGAGAGTGGCAAGAAGCGCTGCGTACCTTTATTCCAAGGGGGGCATTATAGAACGTTTTGTAATATTGAAATCCATCCTGCACGATCTCTTCGGTCAATGGCTCGAACAGCACGCGATAGTCAACTGTGAAACACGCCAGCAACACGCCTACGTGACGTGCAAGGATTAGTGTATCCTGATAATCGCCTTGACGCTTATCCTTTCTAGTACTCACCAAAGAGAAAGCATGTTGTAGCAAGCAGAACACCTTGCCGGAAACCCATGAGTGTCCTACGAAGTACTACAGCACTGTAGTTAATTTTCAGAAAGGTGTCACAGCCCAGCCTTTATCGAAGCGAAGTTCCCACGTTGCTGCCATGACATGGCATCAATCAAATACAGGATTTCACATGATTCACATCATGGCTACTTCCCTGCAGGAACGGACGAACGGTTGCAGTAGAATCGAAATGCAGTGGTATAGATGGCTAAAATAATAATTACTAAAACATGCAGGGGGTAAATTCCGGTGTGATTGCTACATGCTACTGTGAAACAGAAACAGGGAAAACTAAATCATTTCTTAAACATCGCATGCACACTCAATGAGGTGCCATCAAGTCCGCCGCCCTGCGGATGTAGGCTTCCATTCGGTAAGGCAGTGCCTTATGTAGACCTACGCATCATCACAGAAGGCGCAAAGTACACTCCGACTACGGGGGCGTGTTACGTTCCCATCGCCGCTACTATTGCGAAAGAGCCGAGGTGCCAGAGGTCGCCCCTGCTTGTGGATGTGCAGAACTTCTAGGAGATCGCGGGGGTCGTGGCGAAGTCGGAAGCCCACCCATTTGGCTTTGTCGTGGCCCATCTGAGCCCTCGAGGCGGATACCCAATCCACGCGATGCCGCAACGTTGGATGCCCGAGACCCGGGCGAGGATATTGGCACTTGCGGGATCTGAGTCTGCTGAGTGTTGGATTGGCTTCCCGTAGGTGATTCCGACATCACGTCTTGGTCGGTCGTATCTGCACCGCTCTCCGTATTCACCGACATTTCCTCGGCATCGTCTGACCCACCCTCTTCTTCCGGACCTATCCACACGTATCAGCGTCCAGCCTACATCAACGCTATTCGGGGGTACCACGCACCTGTGAGTTTGCGACCCGAGAGCCCGAGCAGCTGGTCGGTGGTGGAATCCAAGTAATGCTTACTGTTTCTGTGATTAACATCTGTACCGCTGGCATTGGAAACCCTGGGTATCGCGTTGCCCTTTTCGACCGCGGCGGATTCGGCTTCGTTTGCGTCATCGTTGACATTGAACACACGATTGAACTCTGCCAACATAAGGCTAAAGACACCAGCGGGGATTCCGAGTGTCGGACTGAACACAATCCCAACGTTGCGCATCGTCATCTTGTTGATGTTGGCATTCTGCACGACCGAGATGAGATGGGCCGTCAAAGCACGGAGGAGAGTGTAATTTGCGACTGGCAGGACCGCGATAAGATATGAAAGCTCAGTGATCCTTTCCTGGGGATCGACCAGGTCTAAGGGAATAAACGATCGTATGAGGAGAATGGAAAGTGAGCGCAGATTCGCAGATATGGGGAATATGGAACGTACCCATGACGGAGAGGAACCGCATATGTAGATCACGCGTCAGAATGCTCGTCGGTAGATCCCGAAAGAAACTCTTTAGTAGACCTGCTATGGCATGGGGATCCCAGTATTCGTCCGACCGAAGCAGGTCCACGTCCGCCTCTTATCATGAAAGTCAGCCAGTGTATTTCAGGCACTGCAACAAGGGATTACATACCAGAATTGAACTTATCTTTCAAGTTCTTTATGACGGCAGAGCTTCCACTGAGTCGATAGATGCCCTCCTCCTGGTCAGCCTTCGTCTTTTCCAAATACTCAATGCAGCGAAAGACGATTGCCGGCAGACCGGCGATGCTCGCTACTTCTAGGGACTCCTCCAGCATCACGCCAAACACCGCGCGGTGAGTGTTAGCAGGGGTAATGGGTTTCTCTGAACATGTGGATCAGACATCTGCAATTGGTTGATCGGCCATTAGGCGCTCACCTCCGTGCTGTCGCCAACCCCACTGGAACATACGCGATTTGACCTTGTCCTTGCGGTCACCTTGCACAGCCTCTGTAACCGTTTCCTTCGCACCAAATTTGTGTCCTGGTGGAATAGGTGTACCATTCATCGGCCCTGATATTTTGACCTTTGTTGGCATATCTACGCGGGACGCTCCTTGATTAACGCCGTCAGGGGAAACTGGGCGGTCACTGGGAGGAAGGCTCTCAGATGAATGTAAGGGTTCTGGGACGGTGTGGTGAAGGGAGGTACGCTGAACTTGGCGGTGACGTGGGTGTTCTGGAGAGGGTTGAGGGTGGCGGCCACCGCCGCGACTGCCCTGAGGTTCAATCAGATCCGGATAATGACCCAATTCGGAATTGGCCCGAGGTCCGATGGAGGGTATGAGGTCGCCACCAGCGGTATCCAGAGGGGACGTAGTAGGGAGTGAGCTAGACAAGGGTGACTCGAGACTCTGAGCAGGCGATGGCGAGCCTTTGTCCAACAAACGCCTTGCAATCTGTGCATCTGTGAATGCTTGGCCCGATTGCTCAGGACTTGATGCCGTATTAAGACTTTTTGATGAGCCACCAGAGGCTTCGTCATATGAAGGTAAAGCCTGAAACAGCTTCGCATTCGACGGATCCGGGGCGAGTCGCGACAAAGGGACTGCAGAACTGACGTTGATATCTTCCTTTACCATACCTCGCTGTGCGTGCCGGCGATCTCGAGGCGTTGGTTCCAGAGGCCCAATGGAACTAGTGCTCGATCGGGGCTGACTTGACGATACTGAGGTTGTGGCAGACGCAGACGTGTTGACATAGAGGCTACTGTGCGGTGACGCATGTTCATCGTATGCGCCTGAGACATAGCGCACAAGTATTTCGACCCAACCATCACGGTCACTGTCGCTTTCGGCACATAGAACATGACGATGGGATGCTCCCGTGCCTTTTTTTAGCTCGATGATCAAGAAGGCGTTGAACACCCCGCTAATAGAGAACATGATCAGGAACATCGCTCGCCCGTCGTCAGCAAGCCCGGTAACGCACACTTTCATAGTATTCCAGCTGCGGACCCTGAAGAACGAAAAACCTCGTCTTCCAGCCCCCAAAATTCTTCCCGCGTTTCGTAAGGTAGCCTTCTTTGTAACCATCTCGAGAAACAGGTTTGTTTGTTTCTTTGATGACATCCGACGTGAGAAACGCGATAATCTCATCGTTGTTCTTGACGGGAAGGTTGATGAGTGCCTGAACATATTGCTCTAATACGGCCTACAAGACTGGCATGAGTTTCTCTGCATGAGTAGCACAGAAAAAAGGCCATACTTTGCGTTGATCCACCCTCGAAGGTGCATGATCCTTCCACAGTTTCCCATCTGGTAAATGAGGAATTTTCTTGTGAATACTCTTGCCGTACCGAGAACGGATTCGTTGGTCCAATCCGAGCACGTCACTATAAAGTTTTTCCACCATGTAAGGCTCTTTTTGATTTCCGGGATCAACCAGAACCACGAAGGAGAGAACATCCTTGCCGCGTTCATTCGGCCGAATGGACGAATTTGTTACACTGATACGTGTGTAGGGAAGGTCGTAGGGTAGCAGAGGAAGGGCACGGAACTGCACCAGGGATTCTTGCTCCGGAATAACACTCTGATATGTTGAAATAGTCGATGAGCGGGCACCATAAGCATTGGGCGTCGGGGTGGTAGGGGACTCTGGTCCATCCATCCTACGGGCTTGGTCGACGGGAGGAATTGCCTGAGGTGTTTTTAACGTGGGCTCGCTGTTACTTGGGTTTGCTATGCCAGGTGGGAGGGGGAAGTCATCGGCGGCAGGGGGTTGCACTGAGACGCGTGGCTGCCTAGGATCATCCGGAGGTTTCCTACTATCTTGAGGAACTGCTGACGTCAAGCTATAGTCAGCAGCGGACTCATAAAGGCTGTCCGAGTCTTCCAAATCCAGGAACTCTCCATCAGACAAATCCTTTCGCGCAGATGACTTATCAGTGGTAGAATCCCGGGGATCAGGTACAATATAGGTATTAGAACGTGCAGGAGACAGTGTCCGACTATGTCCTTGGCTGTCGACCGGTGAATCAATAACCGAAGACAGATACTGCTTTGCCTCTTCTGGAAGGGTTATTCTCGACTCGCGGCTAGCAGCCTGGAGTTGTGCGAGAGAAGGCCGACTGAATTGGCCAGAGGGGCCTGCCATCTCTAATGGGGATGGATCTGACGATCCAGGCGGAAATGCGCCATTTGGGGGGTAGTCGGTTGAGGGTGACGCAGACTGACTGGCTGGGGATGAAGAAAATCCAACGTCTGAGTCACGGCGACCATCGATCTTGATATTGAGTGGCCTAATTGAAGGTTGTTGAAGGGGAGGTGAAGACGCCGCTGGTGTAGTTGAGGCATCAGGTAGGGGAGGCAGGGGATGCGATACTGTTACTGTCGGAGGAACTCTCGAACTTGGCAACCAGTCAGGAGTAAGAATGTGCGATTCAGTATTGGCAACCAATGCTAAGAGTTGGGAAGTTAGCAAGCTGGAATGGAAGATGCAATACAACAAAACGATGCACACCAGTGTCTGCCGATTGATGACGGGTGGGTCGAGCAGGACCTGAACTTGGAGAGGGGTGCGGTTCAGAATCCTGGCGGATTCCATTGCTGGAAGGGGATGATTTCAACTGCTTCTCCCTCGCTCGATGACCTCGCGCAATGGCATCTGGGTTCTCGCCAAGCTTTAATAGCATCGCCTTGTAAGCGTCTCTCTCCGTTCTAACCCTCTCTAAATTTCTTTGCGACTCGGTGTAAAGCCCACGGGACCTCTCGATGAGTTTCCAGAGCTGGGTATTCTGGGATGAGAGGAGGATGCGTTCGGAAATACTCTGTTCGAGAGCACTAAGGGCCGGATTCTCCGCATCTGCATGGGCAGAAAGCACGGATTCAAGGGTGAGGCCATGCTGGGATGGAGTCGCTGATGAGCGGCTGACAGAAGAGGTTGGTAAGTCGTGAAAACGTCGGGGTGGGGTGGCGGAGGCGCCGGTCATGATTTGCAGGCGTCCGTTAGTACTACAGAAAGGTATCAGTTGGAACGAAAACGAAGGGGATGGGAGGGGGCGTACAGGTGGGATGGCTAGGGAAAGCAGCCGCCCGTCGGTGACGAGTTGTGAACCAGCGCAGAACTTGGGGGAAGGGGGGAAGAGAGAAGAGAAGGCACAGGTCAACTGTGGAAGGACGGTTAATGAGTGAGCTACTCGAGCGAGTTGACTGTTGGCTCTCACCTCCCGACGAGCGATCACGGTAACCGTCGCGATTGGCTCAGATGCAAGTCACTGCACATCCTCCCCACCCACACATCCGCTCCGCTCTGTGTGTCTCTCCAGCAACCAGTCCTTATTGTGTCTATCTCAATCTGCCATGTAAATTATACACCGTATGTCAGAACGACCCTCGGACTCCTGAGGTACCCGAACATGGCCCAATATGAAAGAAGCTTCGGCAAAACTGGTTGTTTTGTCACCGCGATCGCCACCTTCCTCCACATTAAAAATTTTGCACCTGGCCACACTCAGCGACGTCCTCAAACGTCTTTGACAGTTTGACAGTAGCAACGGCCCGTACCCGTCCTAGTCCTGTTACTAGTAGTTTGATGTTCTCCTTCGGGTCTTGCTGGATGGCTCTTCGGGATGTTGCGCGCCCGCCATACCCTTCTCTGCGACTGAGGTCGCGTATAGCGCACCATTCGCTGCCGAGACCCCCGTTGTCAAGAAACGTCAATACGCTCTCCCATAATACACGTAAAGACAAGGATTCCGAGTCAGGCCTGGAGAGAGGGTCAGAAAGGCCAGAACATGCTGTCATCTCAACCTTCGATCTTTTCAGTATTGGGGGTGAGTGTGGTGCAAGTCCGACTACGCGCGCGAGAGAGTATGACCCCTTCTCACTGCGAAATAGTCGGTCCAAGCAGCTCACATACCGTTGGCCCAATGCGTGCGGGAAAAATATTCATCAATGACTTACTAGAGCTGGGTTTATTGGAGAAGGTGAGTGTGAATCGTGATATTCGATAACATGACATTTCAATGTCTCCCAAGATCAGAACAATAAAGATCTCGCTGTATGTCTCCCTCCTGTGCATTACAAGCAGCGCTAAAATCCATTCAAAGATACGGATCACTGGCTGCGACAGGTGCGAACCAACTGCATCGTGTCAATTCCAGGTCATGTTAACACCAGATGATTAGGAAAAGGGTGGGCTTACATCCAGACGTGAATCCAATGACTTGTTGATGATTCTTGCTTTGAAGCCACCATACCCCCCAAGCAATACTTCTTGGTCTAGAAGGTCTTCCTTCATCTTTCCATCTCTGCGTGCATACTCACTCGATGGGATCAAGTCCTTCGGACGCATCCGAACGGAATGCGATTTTCTGTTTTCAACGAGAATGGCGATCTTTTGGCCACTAATGAGTACTTCAGGTAATGTGTTCCGACAAACTGGCATCAGCTGGCGTACGGTGGAGTATGGATGCTAAAGTAATGCAGCGTCGGTGGTGGCTTTGTTGTGAATGAAAAGACAAAGGGTGCGTTTGGACAGAAGGAGCTTAGGGCATTCATCCTCATTCTTTGCTGTTCTAGTCGACGAAAATCTTTTCTACAAGGGTGTTGACAAGAGTTCCGTGCATAGCGCGCGACTGCATCAACATGTACATGTAGCGGGAAGTCCAAATGTCGTGAACCGTAAGGCCCAATCTGGTGGCGAGCAGCCGCCATATCCTTTCAAATCTGGGGACAGTTTACTCAACCTGACACGTACCTACAACGTAAGGCCCCTCCTTTCTTGTTCCCTCGTCGGCCTGTGATTCCGTATAATTTCGAGCAAGGGCGTGGGCCTGACACTGGTGCTGAAACATTTTTACATCTGAAACACTTTCGCACCAGGACGGCTTCAGGCTGGATTTCCGTCTAAGCATCACAGCACCATGCTAACTTTCTTGGATCACAGATGACTATCGCTCAGATTGTGTATGACAACGAGCGCTCTTTCGGATACAACAATGAAGACATTCAAGACAAGGTTAGATTAACGTGGCATGACCAAATGGGCTTAAATAACATGCGCGCAGCTAATGCGCATATGGGCGGTCATGGATGATTGTATACGATCTGGGGTCCATACACGTGAGACGATGCTGCCGGGTCGCCTTGGCCTGCGCCGGCGGGCCCCGATGCTCTATCGGCGCCTCATGAGAGGGTAAGCACTCCACTGCAAATCTTACAACTTATCCCCTGAGAGAGAAATGTCCGGCCAGCTTCTACCCCGGGCTGCCAACACCACACCTTATGGCCATCGAGGGCGCGAACCAACCCATTGGCGCGATAGATGTACCTGGCAGCGACTTCCGTCTAAGAGATCCTTCTTCGGTAACAGGTCCAGCCGGAGGACTCAGGGGCACTGGGCGCTCCCACACGGCGAGGGTCGTGGGCTCCTTTGACCACCCCATATTGCCAGAACCACCTGTCAGTTTTTTGATATTTTGTCGGCTATCGGTTGTGTGGCGCTGACATTTTCCACGGCCCAGAGGAAGACAATGATACCTGCTATGGATTTCTTATCGTGCTACGCCATTGCGGTGAACGAAGTTAATGCGAGCGGCGGGCGTATTGTCACATCGCCCACAAACGGGGCTGCCGGAGTTATACCTGCAGTTTTGAAATACATCGTAGAAGTATCCAGCTCCGTCTTTCTGCAAGTTTCCAGGTTCAATATCTTTCCTTATATAGTTCGTTAGTGATGACCCGGAGAAGTCAATCAATACATTCTTGTTAACGGCAGCCGTATGATTTGCGCTAGTCATCTTTTGTGAACTTGATTTACCCCATTAGCAGGCGATTGGCATGCTTTTCAAGCGCGGCAGCACGATCTCTGCTGCGGAAGGTGGATGCCAAGCTGAAGTTGGAGGTATGTACAGTAATACACATGCATGGTCATCCAGAGAATAATAACCCCAATAGTTGCATGTTCGATGGCCGGCGCTGGATTTGCCGCGTGCATGGGCGGTATACTACTTTCGTTCGGCGGGCTTCTCATCCTCTGATAATGTCCTCACAGCATCCCCTGAGACTGTTCTGCAAGCCGCAGAAATTGGAATAGGTCCGTTTACTATCTCTTACGGGAGTAGCTTGGATTGGAGACCAACGACCTGCAGAGCATAATCTTGGTTTGACATGCGATCCTATCGACGGACTCGTTCAGGTCCCATGCATCGTACGTCACCAGCTTCAAGGAATAGTCCCAGTTATTAACTTCATGGTTCTTTGTTAAGGAGCGCAATAGCCTTGGTGGTACGTTGTGCGAGCCCAGGATATTACGAACTATCCTTACAGGGAGATCTCTAGCCGTGAAAGCCGTGACAGCCGCGCAGTTGTCTATGGCCGCAGAAGGTGTCTACTCAGTGACGCTAGACGAAGCGATAGAGGCTATGCGTGTGACTGCCGTCGACATGAGTGTCAAGTACAAGGAAACTAGTCTTTCAGTACGCTCTCGTTTTTTCCCGGTTCCTTCGTTGAGTATACTGAACTACGTCCAACAGGGTCTCGCGGTATGCATACGTTGCACTTCTATGGAAATGGAACTTGTATTGAAAATATTTGCAGACAAGCGTCAAGATACCTCTCACGGTGCCCGCCTGGTAGGTTTCTGTCCATTCAGTCTATTCGCTCGATCAATCTCAACAACCCTCAATCAGCTGAAGCCTACCAGAGCTTGTGTCTCGAATTTGCGCTGGGTTTAATAGAATTAGCCCCTGGACGTAATTCAAAGGAGACTGCCCTTCACACACACGATGTGAAAGGGGAGTATTAAGTGTTCAAGCGAGCGTCCATAGAATCCACATGCCAGGACATTATCAATATACCCGAGTAGACCTCCTAATGCACCATCCGAAAGGAGTGTTAGTTTTCTGATCTTATCCTCCGTTACGCCCAGTTCTTTGTCCATGTGAACTTTTCGCTATCAGGTTGTTTCTAATAGAACACGATTGAGCGCTTGTTGCTTTGACGCCAGGTATCGTCTGATTGACCCATCCCCATCCTATCATTCCATGGGCTGGTCGTTGCAAATCACTATCACCGCAGGTAGGGGTCGATGAGTCACCCGCCCTATCTACATGCAGTGATTGACCGTACTACTCATCACTCCACGGTACAGCTGAAATTTGTCAGTAGCTTTTCCGCGTCTTGTTTCATTTTAGACTGTCAGGTAGTATCATGGATCAGAGCGTTAGAGGCTGGATAATTTAAAAGACACCTCGATGGCAATGCAACGCACACATACAAATACTAGTAGTAGTAGAAAATTCTAAGCACTGGAAAGACTCGCTCAAGAGATTCGGCCTCGGCAAAGATCTTCCTTGACCTGTTGATTACTGGCAGGCAGATCAGCGAACGCCCTGTCCCTGATAATGTCCCAGGAGTCCAGGACCTGTTTTTCACTCATGGACACCTCGCTTGCTGGCTTTCAAGGAGGTCCGGCCGGCTGTCTCGACCCTTGTACATCACTGAACGACCGTTGTGATCGTCATTCGGTTGATAACGGAGACGAAGTCTTGATGCCAGCATCTGGTCTCGGCAGAAATCAAACTCCACATCCGTTCCTTGTGCCTTAAGTGGTGAGTGGCCTAAGGAGCGATGGGTCTGAGAAAGAGATGGCTTGTAAGCCGGTAACCGTGGCCTCGGACGGAGAACACCTTCTAACGTTGCAAGCGTCGGCAACTTAACTTCGATGTCCCACCCCTCTATGTGCCAGATCCAAGGTAGGGTGACAACGAATGTGTCTATAGGGGAACAAAAGGTGTCAGTGGACATAACATATCCACGCTTCTAGATGACAATGCCTCATTTGATGAAGTTAATTGATGAAGATAGGGTAAATTCCTTTACCTTCCTCGTATGTTAGGCACCTCAGTTACATTCCGCAGTTCAAGGAGTGAAGCCACCCCTGAGGCAACTGTAAGGCTGATTTCAGTCATTTCATGAATACAAACGGCTAAGATATGTCTGTTGCACAGTACCATTTGAGTGACATGTCAGAGACGTGGCTGTCAAATATGCGGAGATGACGAGGAGGTTGCCTATCAACAAATAAGAAACTGGATCTGTAGCGGTTCCGATTCCCTCGATCGTAATTTACAGTACAATGTAAACCAATTCAGTTGGCTAAATACTGCAATCCAATTGGTTGGTCGAGAGCAACTGAATTGGATTACATTGTAAAATGCCCGTGGTGAGGAGTCTCCATACGCAGTAGAATTAAATATCACAGTTACCAACGAAACGCGAAGCACTCTGGAACACGAATTGACGTGTCATCTCGGCTGGAATTATGTTGACACTATGTTCAATTTGTTGGTCCATGGCGTGACAATAACTGTGAGGCAAAAATAATTAGGGTGACGAGCGGCGTTGCCTTTCGAGGGAACTTCCCTTGAAGAGCAGCGTACATCGCATCTGCCCACAGTTGAACTGTGGACTCAGAAGTATGCGACGTACGCGGATTTCTGAAGACAGACCGGTACTATGCCGGTGCGCCAAACCCACGTACTATTCGGGACGTACGTACTGTACCAACAGACAGTCTGTGAAATGCGTTTAGACACGCTTCCATGTACGGGACGAGCTCCGGCAGCCCAACCAACACAGACCTACAGGGCGCATAAGCCACGATCGGTTGCTTGCGGAGTCTTTGCAGTCGCTTGAACGAGGTGGCCCGACATCCACACAAGGTTGAAACCAAGAAAGCGTACAGGAGGACTGGTCTGCGCGGCATGCAAACTTCAACGAAAGAAGTTCGCGGGATGAAGCAACAAGAACGGAACAAGATCATGAGGAGTCGTCCATAGCAGGATCACACGAAACATGGTCATAGGCATAGGCTCAATAACAAGACTCCTTTGGAGGCTTGGGGTTGACGGCTCGTCAAAACTTGAAGCGGGGTTTGCTCGCGTACGTATCCAAAGTTGCGAAGTCCAGGTTGGTGGATGCCGACACAAGGACAAATATACGCTGATCAATACCGGGACTTGGTGGCGTGAGCAATTGCATGGTGAGAAGAACGAGAACTACGTCCACGTCCTAAATGAGTGCAATGTTTCCGATGACGTGGGAGATGTTTTGGCAACGCAGAACATGAACTGCCAATGACCTGCTTGTCCACTCATGCAACAGAGAATGTGGCAAAGATCATCAGCAAGGCAATTTTTAACATTTCCGAAATGTCGATGTTTTCAGGACGTCCAGGGAGGAGTGAGGGCCTTCGGCCATTTTATTTGTCAAAACAGCCATGAAGATGGGCTTGAGTTGAGGTATTAATCGAAAATTTTGAAGGGCAATGATAGGTGACCTTTCAGATTCTCTCTCCAAAATGATTTGGTCTAATAGGAGAGAGAATACCATGCTAACGCCACAGCGTTCAGAACTTAGCAAGGTGCATTTTTTTCCCCTGGATGACCTCCAATAGCCACTGTTTCATCCCTATGGATCGTGATGATTCGAAGATTGAGAAGTACGCCCGTAGTCAGGCAAGGTGCCACTCCTGGTCTCAAAGCCAGGTCATGGAGATCTTAAAGAATGGCTTTTTGTTGTTTTAAAGACTTCAAGGTAGAGTAGTGGAGTTGTTCCAAACTCGACATTGGTGCAGTGGCCTGGAAGACTTCGCATACGATCACCGAAATGGAAAAATTAGAATGTGTAGAATCCTATTTTAATATTGCCAGGACCTCACAGGCCTCACCTGCCTGAGAGAGGCCGAGAGTACCGGAGTAGAAAGTCTCCTGGTTTGCGGTGGCTTGGAGTCTCGGACTCGGACAAACCGTCCGCAGTTGTCAGTTGTCCAGTGGAGCGTGCCTCAACTCCCTCTCCTAGCCACTAACTTACCCGCTGCGACGTGAAGAAATTTGGATGGCTCCTCATTGGCTCTCAACGCTAGCATCTATAGGTATGGCTGTCGGGCCCCCGCTCGTCTATGTAGATCAGACCGTGTCCATAATCAAGAAGAAGTACGCGTTCTACCCTGCACCACGGATTCCTGGCTTACTCAAGTCACCCGTTCAGAGATTCCACAGGATTTTCTCGAGACGTCTGTGCAGTGCTGTGCGCAAAATTTATTCTTTTGTTGCTTGTCGACTAACTGGCGGACTAGGCTGCTCGCTAATATCACCC
>WNFI01446152.1_pt1 | contig 14494 bp, 11 predicted proteins | sample 5400471 | NCBI WGS metagenome assembly WNFI01 (sample SAMN13153348, study PRJNA577476) | soil metagenome | isolation source: 100 cm saprolite on Douglas fir-dominated hillslope | place: USA:California | collected 2013-09-17
CGTTGTCCAGCTCGCCGGTCTGCGGGACAGCGGTTAAACCAAATGGCCTGGCTACGCATGTAGAACTGACTGTGGAAGGTTTGCGGACGCGGGTTCGATCAATTGGTCGCATCTGCCCGTAAGGGTAGAGTGAAAACGGGGCTCACATCGGCGAACCCTGACACCGCTGCGAAGCGGAATGGCAACGCCGAGGGGTAGGAAGAGGGCCAACCTCAGGCCTGCCCTGTAGAGACTCATAGGTTCGCTGTTCGGGTTTCCGATGAGCGAACACTAGGATTCGCTGGAAGGGCAGCGAATAACACGCTCCGCATCCTGGCGACAGGATGAAGGCATAGTCCAGCCCGCGGCGAAAGCCGTGGATCAGCTGTCCCGCCGCCTCCACCAACAAGGCCGGGGAATCGTGATGATTCCCCGGCTTTTTCTTTTCCGGATGCAATGCCGTTCGTCGAAGATTCCACGAACGTCGCCATTGCCCGACGCGAAATGGCCATCAAGTCGGAATTCTCCGACGTCACAGGAATTCTCCGACTTCAGCGTTCGGTCGCGTCCTATACAACATTTGTTGTCCGCGGAAGAGTCTTGGTGCTCGTTCATCCGCGGAGGCAGCATGTTCGCCAGCTCAAGAAACCTCGTGAAATACTTCTTTCGTCTCTCTCTCAAAGCACTGATTACGATTGCAGCCCTTGCGGTGGTCAGTGCTTCGAATGCACAGATACGTGTAAGCAATCCAGTTCTGTCGATAGGCATCAGCGGAAATTGGGGGGGCGCGATCGATTCGGTCCAGGTATTGGGCTACGAAGTTGTCAACGCAGCAGACACCGGAAGGGAGATCCAGAGTGCGGTGTACTTCAATACGTCAAATACCGGCTTCTACTGCGGGCAGGACACTCCGCCGTGGTATGCGCCTTCAGAGGCGGGAGACATATGCAACAACAAGTCTCCGATCTATGCTATCGGCGCAGACACCACAAATCTGCATGTTGGTGTCTATCCGTTGGACTGGGCAGGGAGAGGACAGCAGCCGCAGGGCCTCCAGATTGAAGGCCATCATCAGATTGGTCCGCTACCCTACTCAAACCACAACGAGGTCGCTCGTCTTGGGTGGCGCTTCTTAAATTACACCGGGGGGTCCTTGAATTTCATGCCCGATAACCCTCCTGTGGTTGCGTGTGGCCTTTTGCCTGTTCCTGTACCTCTGTTGCCCGCTGTCTACTTCGACGACTCTCGCCTTACTAGGCTCTTCGGCTTGCGAATGGACAGCGCGTGGGAGGAGGTGTCCCCGTATCAAGCGTCCAACGGCGGAGACTACTGCCCATCTAAGTATTACTACAAGGCGATGGCGTGGATGCTCCCTGACTTGGGCTGGGGCGTGGCACTATATTCGCGCGACACGCTTAATCAAGCCATAAACTTCGTCGCGGAGGAGTTTCCGTGTTGCGGGACAAACAATTTGTCAGTGGTCAACCAATCAATCGGCGTGCTGGCGGACGGCGCGTACGTAGATCGATCCCTTCACCTTGTCGTCGGAAATCTGGGAACGATCCAGGCCTTTGTGGATGAGCTTTACTCCAACGGTTATTGAGACCGGTAAAGGGCCAGCGGCTCGTACGACTAGAGACACAGGTGTCCCGTGGCGTCGTTTGTCCCAAGATGAAGGCGTAGTCCAGCCCGCAGCGAAAGCCGTGGATCAAAAGGCCGGGGAATCGCGATAATTCCCCGGCTCTTTCTTTGTAATACTGGCGATAGGGAACCCATCGCACGGTTCGGCGCCTCGACTCGGAGGCGGCCCCCTACGTGGCGGGTCCCGTCGGCGGCGAGTACACCATAACGCTGTCCGTCGAACATCGCGGCCGGCAGTCGGTCGCGGACTGCGGAACCGTCTACTGAAATCGTAGATCAGACTGGCCTATGGAGCCGCGTCGCTTTCGCCAAACCCATGGGACTCTTGACGCCTTCGCCATCTCCAGTCGCACATTGACCGCTGCTGGGTGGGTGGTCTCACTGGAAAACGATCCCATTACAGAGTTGCGAGTCAGCGTGGACGACTCAACCGTTGCATCTACGGACAACCTCACGCTGCCTTCGCCGGATGTGCAAGCCGACTATCCGGCAGTGCGAGGCGCGGACAAGTGCCGATTCGTCATCAACACGGACTTGCCAAGCGAAGTTGTGGCGCCCGCGACCTCGGGACATACCGTATCCATCACTCCGTATGTCGGAGACACGCCAGGCACTCCGATGGGGCGATTCTGGCCACTGCTCCTCGAGCCACCGCCCAAGGAAGAATCGGAATTGGTTGGCTTGGGAGACTTCATCGAGCTGTCCTTTTCGACCCTTTCGTTCTTTCGACTCCTGGCCGGGCTTCGTCGCGACGAATCGATTCTCGATGTCGGCTGCGGAATCGGCCGCGTGGCATTCGGCCTAGCGCACTACCTAGACGACAGGGGCTTCTACAAGGGCTTCGATGCCTCGCGGCGGTTCGTCGACCTGGCCAGAGCCCGCTTTCGATCACTCGACCGATTCCACTTTCAATACGCCGATCTTCTCAACAAGGTCTATAACCCGAAGGGAAAGGTGCGTGCCGAGGAATTCACCTTTCCCTACAAGAGCGAGACTTTCAGCTTTGCAATCGTCAACTCGGTCTTTACCCACATGCTCGCTGCGGGCGTGAACAACTACCTCCGCGAAATCCGACGAGTCCTCCGCGCGGATGGTCGATGTTACGCAACGTTCTTCATCGTCGATGACGAGGCCGAACGCCTCATCAAGGAGAATCGATCGACGCGTCGGCTCATTCACCGCTTACCCGATGGTTGCCTCGTGTTGGACAAAAACAAGCCCGAGGCCGCCGTGGGCTTTCGGGCGGGCGAGGCTCACAGGCTGATCGAAGCAGCCGGGTTAAGGCGCATCCAATCCCACCCAGGCCAGTGGCCCGGGCGCGAGAGATTCCTCACCTACCAGGATGTTTTTCTGTTGGGACCCGCGTAGCGGCGAACCAACTCAGGTAATCCAGCTTGGATCGCGCCACTGCGTCTTCCATCCATGCTGCAGCAGGGGCGTGTAGTAGCGGCACCCTTCGAAGAAGAAGTGCGTCACCTGGCTCGCGCGAGTGCGAGTGCGGTCGAATTGGTGCGAACCGCCATGCACGAGATTGGCGGCCCACAGGAACGCCTGCCCCTTCTTGATGGTCGCGTAGGTGGGGGCGATGCCGGAGGCCGTAATCCGGTCACGGACGAGGCGTTCGTATATCGCGTAGTCGGCACCCGTGTCGCGCAGCCGCATGAAGCCGCGAAGCTGCGCGAGATGCTTTGCGAACCATCCTTTCACGGAGTGCGGCTGTTGCTCTGAGCCGACCCGGAAGTTGAGCGTCTGGAATGGCAGGGGCTTGCGGCGATACAGACCCGCTAGCAACTCCAGCACCCGCGGCGCGGTTGCAATCGCCTTCACAGCCGGAACGATCTTCCAAGCGTCCTGGATGCGCCGATTGTCGCGATAGGCGACCAGGCGACCATTGGGCGGTTCGTTCTCCGCCAAGTACATGTCGCGGACGCCGGCAAACGCTGCGTCGATCGTTGCCGGATCGATCTGCGGATCGAACACCAAGAACCCTTGCCTCTGGTACTCCTCGTACCGGCTGTCACTCAGCATTGTGCGCAGCGGGAATCAGAAGTGAATTTCGCCGCGTAGGGTACGGCCCAGATAGCGGCCGGCCGCCGGATCCACGCGGACCTGCTCCGCCGGCAGATCACGCGCGCGCCAGTAGTGGACGACGAGGCTGCTCCGCGTCCTCGCCATGTCGCGAATAGCCCGTCCGCCGTGGAACAGCTGCGCATGCCAGATCAGTACGTCGCCGCTCCTTCCGTGGAACTCCGCTTCCTTCAACCCACGAGCCGCGATCTCGCGGTCGAGGTAGGCCCGGCACTGCGGGCTTTCCGCAGGGATCTCGATGAGGCGCCCATCCGAGAAGCGGTATGCGGGGATCAGATGACTCCCCGGGTAGTACACGACCGGGCCGTTGTCCGCATCGATGTCGTCGATCGCGATGGAAGCCACCACCATCCGATTGTCCACGGGCGGCGGCATATACCAGGTGTCGATGTGAAAGGGCTGCTGGCTGCCCCGCTCGAAATTGAGCGAGTTGCAGATCAGGGGCTCGCCCTCGAGCAGCTGCGCACAGGCGTCGCGAAGCCGGGGGGTGAGCGCAACTTGCCGGATCTCTTGGCGGCGCGCGAACAGGTTATTTAGCTTGTACGCCTCGGTCCGCGCGCCTGGTGGCACCTCGGCCATCTTGAAAGTGCGCCACGCGTGGGGTCCGGTGAGAAGATCGACCTCGTGATCGTTTCCAAGGGTGTTCCTCCATTCCTCGTCCACGACCGCCCGGACACGCGCGACTTCCTCCGACGACATGAGACCCCGAAGGATCAGGAATCCGTCCGCCTCCCAGCGAGCCACCTGCTCCGCGGTGAGCCTGGAAATCGCCGCATTCGCGGGTTGCGAGCGGGACTTGCCTTGGAAGAACGCGTCGAGGATTCCCAAATACGTCTCAAGGCTTGCGAACGATCAAAGCGTCCTGCGCGGTCTGGTTCTTCCACCACTCGCCCGAGATGGTCTCTGAAATGGTGAGTCCACCGCGCTTGAAGACGCTTGCGAGGAATTCGTCAGAGTAGGCGACGGACGCCTCCGGATTCTCCTTGATTTCCGCCCAATGTCCCTCGGGGTAGGCCACAAAGGGGTGAAGGCTGGTGCCATCACTCAGGTGTGCGAGAGCCTCTTCGGAAACGACATACGCCGTGCAGAAGCAGCGCCCAGGCGACTTGAGCACCCGGCCGATTTCGGTCGCATATTGCTCGACATCCTTCGGGAGCATGTGGGTAAAGACAGACGTCAGAAACACGAAATCGAATGTGCCATCGTCGAACGGGAACTTGTACTCGGAGGCGGAATGCCGACCCTGCGGATGGTAGTGCCTGTTATGGACGTCAGCGACAAAGAATCGAAAGTTGGGGTAGCGCGGCGTGATCTTGCGCTGGCACCACTCGATTCCATGCGGGACGATGTCGAATCCCACATACTTGCCTGTGGTGAGGTATTGGGTCAATGGTATGGCGACTCGTCCGATGCCACAGCCGACCTCGAGCACGCTTTCGTCGGGTTTCAGGTCGCAGAATTGCCTAAATCGTCCCAGGAGCTGATTGCCGACGGACTTGAATAGTTCGGCGTCCCCACCCCCCACATATTCCGCAAGAGAAGCGTCCGGGACCATATCGTCAATGCCAACGCTGCGAGGCACGCCGCTGCGCTTGGGCCCAAATAAAATATCAATAATCTTCAAGATCCATCCCCGTAAGCGAGACCTGCCGGCCCTCCGCGCGACGTGCGAGGAGGTTGAAAGATGCTACCTCGGCTGCATGACTTTGTGGGATCCGCGCCTTGGCTTGGGCCAACGAGTCTACGCGGCGCTGAGCAGCAGCACATCCTGGTAGGTCAGGAATTTCGCCCGCCCCGACCATAGCCCCGGATGCGTCTGGTCGATCCGCAGGCCCGCCGACGCGATGAGGCGAAGAAGGTTCTCAGGGCGGTAGGCAACCGCAACTTCGTCGGAGCCACCGTCTACTACCATGCAACCGTCGGGGAGCGCCCGCCGGAACGCCAGGGTCGATGCGCCCTCCTTCACGAGACGATCGGCCTCCTTGTCCAGTACGAAGAACGTCGCAAAGCAGCGTCCACCGTCGCGGAGCACTCGGCGGACTTCTCGCAAGTAGTTGGCCACGTCGGCCGCAAACATATGGGTGAAGACCGAATTCAGGAACACGAAGGTGAATGATCCGCTCTCGTACGGAAAGCGGAAATCCTCGGCACGAAATTTCCCCGCGGGGTTGTACATCCCGTTGAAGATGTCGGCATGCTCGAACCTGAAGTTGCGAAACATGCCGAAGCGCCGCCGCGCCATTTCGATGAATGCCCTTGAGGCATCGAATCCCGCATAGGACCCGCGGTCGTTCATGTAGTGGGCCAGCGCATAGGCGATGCGGCCGATGCCACATCCGGCGTCGAGAATCGCCTCATCCGGACGAAGCCCCGCAAGCAGCCGGAAAAGGGAGAGGACCAGAAACGAGTTTGCCAGGAAGTCACCGCCACCGACGAGATTCGATTCCTCCGGGGTTGGCGGATCCGTCAAATGGGGCCACGCGCGAATCAGAGGAACGCCGGGCAGTCGCCCGATCCATGGCGTGACCGAAATGACTTCCGGTACGGAGGCGCGCCGTAAGTGCTCGGCGTTGCATGGAGTGTCGACTAGAAACCGGCAACTCGATGTCCACGGAAGCCTCGGCCAGTCGGCCGCCACGTCGGGCGACGGCGTGAGATCCTTCGTACGACCGACAATGGTATCCCCGATCGAGACTTGCAGCTCTGCGACCGGGTCCTTCTCGAGCGACACCGCCCAGCCGGAGGCCACCAGCCGGCCGCCGGAGATGTCGAGTCGATCGAGAAAACTAAAAGTGTGGGCAAACCCGGTTGCCGTGCTCATTACGCTTTCGTTCCCGACCCGCTGAAGGATTTCTGCTCCAGCCCGGTGGCCGCGTCGCGCGCGACGATCCTTCGCCGTATCTCGAAATTGCACGCGAGCGGATCTCTCACCGCCCAATCGGTACGGTTGAGCGCCAATCCGGGGCTGTGATACGCTTCCGTGCTGGTTCCACGCGTAAACGATTCGTAGTGGACCAACTCCGCATGCGGGCAGAAGAGAATGCGGAAGCCCGCCTTGCCCACCCGAAGGCACAGGTCGACGTCGCCGAATCCGACCGCGATCGCCTCGTCGAATCCGGATACCGCTTCGAACGCCTCCCGGCTCATAAGCATGCAGGCCGCAGTCACGGCGGAAAGCTCATGATTGACGAACAGCATTTCGGCGTAACCGGGCTCGATGCGATCCTCGGGGTAGCGCAGCCGCTTGCCGTAGTGCTCGGCCGCACCGTACGCACCCACGCAAACGCCGGCGTGCTGGATCGACTTGCGATCCGGATAGAGGAGCTTCGCCCCGACGATGCCGACATCGGGCTTTTGGCCGAGCTCCAGCATCTTTTCGAGCCAGCCAGGACGCATGGCCTCGATATCGTTGTTGCAGAAGAGATAGTGCGAGTAGCCGCCTGCCAACCGCGCCACGGCCCAGTTGTTGATCGCGGAAAAGTTGAACGGCCCCGTGTAACGCAGCACGCGGACGTCCGATGGAAGCGATGCCAGATACGCGACAGTCTCGGGCTCGTCGGACTCGTGGTCGATGATGATGATGTCGTGCTCGACCTCACGAACCGTCGCGCGGAGGCTGGTGATGCACTGCCGGACGAGGTCGCCGTGGTTCTTCGTGGGGATCACGATCGCGACCTTGAGCCCCGCCCGCAGCGGATAGCAGACCTCGAAAAGGTTGAAACGGCTGCCGTCGTAGACCGTGCCCTCCTCGCCGCATCGCGCCAGGTGCCGCTCAAGAATGTTCCTGGAGGTCCCCATCACCTCCGACTGCTGGCGGGTTCCGGAAGAGTCCCCGTGCAACCGCCATTGGTACAGGATCTCGGGGATGTGCACGATCTCTCGCGCCTTCTCGGCCACGCGCAGGATCAGGTCGTAGTCCTGCGAGATCCGCAGCGTCTCGTCGTGGCGAGATCCACCAGGACCTCATCGCCGTAGATCATGTCGGGATCGTCCTCAATGATCGACTCGGCGACGCGAAACAGCGCTTGCTCCTCGAGCAGGTCGTCGTGGTCGAGGAGGACGGCGTACTCGGCGGTGGCCATCCCGAGCGCGCGATTGAGCGCCTTCGACACGCCGGCATTCTCCGTTCCGAGATCGAGCTTGATTCGCGGATCCTTCGCCGCGTACTCCCTCAATATCGACGCGACATGCGGCTCGCTCGAGCCATCGTCGGCGAGGCACAGCTCCCACTCCGGATACAGCTGCGCGAGGACCGATTCGATCATCTGGCGCAGGATCGGCCCCGGCGTGTTGTAGGTCGGCACGAGGACACTCACCCGTGGGCGCGTCGCCATCGCGCGTACTCGGTTCACGATGCGCGGGCGCACGTCGAGCTCGAACCGGCGCTTGTACACCTGCCAGGCGGTGGCGGGTTCACGCTGCGGTTGAAGGCCGACCAGGGTTCTCTTGAGCTCGCCAACGCCGCCCTCCTGCCAAGCCGCGCCAAGGCGCCTTGCCACCTCCCCGGCGGACGAAGGATGGCGCACGACATCGGCGAAGACACGCCCCAGCACCTTCGCCCGGCGAAGCCCGCGGCCAAGCCATCGCACCGGGGCCGATACCCTCCAGCTCGTCGAGGACAGGATCTCCGCAAGCTGCGCCGTCCGCACCTCGAGCTGCGTGGCCATCACGCCACGTTCCTTCTCCTTCTCATCGAGCTGCCGCGCATGGTCGCCCATCTTGGCGGCCGCATTGTCGAGGCGCCGCGCGAGAGTATCGCGCTCGATCTCGAGCCTGCGACGCTCGCCCTCATCGCGCTGGCGCGCATCGACCAGCGCAGTCAGGTGGATGTTGAGGCTCTTCACGTCCTTCCACATGGAGGCCAGCGTGGCCGCTTGCGCCGCAAAGACCCCGTCCCGTGCGCCGGAGCCGGCGTCAGGCGCACGCGGGCGGTCCGTCGGCGTCCGGGCCGAAGCGATGGGCGCGATCCGGTGATAGTCGGCGACCATGTCCGCCGCCGTGCGCGCCTCGAGCGCGCGCACGTTCCGCCGGATCTTCGCGAGGAGGGCGCGGCCCTCGTCGATCTCGCGCAGGGCGGCGAGCAATGACGCGGCATCGGGATCGAAGAGGTACCCCGTCTCGCCGTGCCTGATCCGCTCCGCGAAGCTGCCGACCCGGGTCGCGGCGACCGGCACGCCGAGCATGATCAGCTCCGAGAGCGTGTAGCCGAACGTCTCGGGGACGATGCTCGCGAGCAACCCGACATGCGGGTTGATGTGCCCGACGTGGATCGCTAATTCGTCCATGCGGTACTGGCTTACGACCTGCACGTGCTTCTGGTACTTGAACAGCTCGCCCAGCTCCCCGCATCCGAGGAGGTACACGTCGGCGAACTCCGTGATCGCCGGAAGCGCCTCGCGCAGCAGATGCAAGCCCTTGGCGACCGAGAGTTGCCCGAGCACCAGCACGCGCAGGCGGCCGTGCGCCGACGGATCGGCCACCGAGAGCCTGGGCAGGATGTGCGAGTGCCCATGCGGAATGGTCGCGAACGAAGCCTCACGGAATCGCGGATCGAGGCGCGTGAGGTTCTGCTGGACCGAGTCGCTCGGGACCGCGAGCGTCACGTTCGGGCGCCGAACCAGCTCCATGTACTTTTCGCGCAGCGCCGAGCGCTCGGACGCCGGGAAATCGACGAATGGATTGAAGGCCTCGTTGTCGCGCTCGCAGCGCTCGATCTTCGCGTCGTCGCAGTCGCGGCAGACCTCTCCGAAGTGCAGGTTGATCGCGGGACAGTACGGAAAATAATCGTGGGCCACGAGGATCGTGCGTCGATCGGTATCGAGCAGATCGAGGGATTGGCCGATGAGGGAGGAGACGAGGAGCACGTCCACGCCCCTCTCATCGAGAATCTCGCCGAGAATCGCCCGGTATTCCGGGTGGCTGGCGACCGCCGCCGATATGGGTCGCGACAATTGCCAGGCTTTCGCCGGCACCTCGTCGCCCACGCTCTCATAGAGCCCGAGGCCGGTCGCCATCTCGGGCCCCTGCGAAAGGGCGCGCAGCACGAGGTTCTCGCGGCTCGAATCGGCCCCGCCGAAATCGCGCACCCATTGGCCCGAGCCGCCACCCAGGTCGTGGATGACGTGCAACTGCACGGGCAAGCGGCTCGCGGCTCCTTCCATGAGCGAATCTTACAATGCCGCCGAGGGGCGGGAAGAATGCAATAATTTGCCGGTGAAAGTGCTCTCCACCTCCGATGCCGGCGGCGATCTGCTGGTGGCCGTCGACCGGATGGTCCTCAGCGGGCGGCGGGTGTTCGGCTGGGGCTGGGCCGCTCACCAACGCAGGGCCGTGCGCTCGGTGCGCCTTCGCGTCGAGGGCGATTCGTGGCAAGCCCGGCTCCCCGGTGGCTTCGGCCTGTGGCGCCGCGACGTCGAGGAATCCCATCCGGAGCTCGTCAACGCCCGGACCTCCGGCTTCGTGCTGACGGGCTATGCGCCCGAGGCGAACGCGAAGAGGCTCTATCTCGAGCTGGAGCTCGAGGACGGCACGTTGGCGGAAACGGAGGTCACCGAAGCCGTGGACAAGCGCGACTCCCGGCGCAACAAGCTGCGCCTGTTCGCGTGGCTGGCACGCTCGATCTGGAGGCGCGCGATGCGCGGAGACTTCGCCGGCCTCGCGCGCCGCGCGAAGGCGCAGAGCTACGCCGCGCGACCGCTCGACCAGATGGAGGTGCTCGAGGACATGCTCCGCGCCTCTTCCGGGTCGCGCCCCGCGTGCCTCGTCATCGACAACAACATGGGCGGAGGCTCGAACGATTACCGCCGCTCGATGATCGCCGCGCGGCTCGCCGCGGGCCAGGCGATGCTGCTCTGCACCTACAACCTGCCGATCCTGGAATACCGCGTTCATCTCTACCGGCCAGGGCACGGAGAGCAGGTGTTCCGCATTCCGTCGTTCCTGCCGCTCGAGCGCCTCCTGCGCACGGGGCTCATCGCGGAGCTCTTCGTGAACAGCCCCGTGTCCTTCGACGAGCCGCTGATCCTCGCCGAATGGCTGGCGCGCATGCGCGTGGAACATCCAGGCGTGCGCCTGACCGTCACGGCACACGATTACTTCACGGTGTGCCCATCCTTCGTGCTGCTCAACGCCGACGGTCGTTTTTGCGGCGTGCCCGACCTGTCGGAGTGCGCCAAGTGCTTGCAGCGCCACCAGGGAAGCCTGGTCGCGCTGTCGCCGCGGACCGAGATCGGCCCGTGGCGCGCGCTCTGGGGGCGCTGCCTGCAGTCGGCCGACGAAGTGCGCTGTTTCTCGGAAGAGACGCGAAGGCTCCTGGCGCGAGCCTATCCGGCGCTCGATCCGGCGCGCCTCTCGGTCGTTCCGCACGCGGTGGAGTTCGCGCCCGCGCGCGCGCCCCGAATGGATCACCGCGCACCGCTCGTGATCGGCATCGTGGGCGACATCTCGTTCCAGAAGGGCGCGCAGCTGGTGCAGGACCTGGTCGACCTGGTCGACCGCGGCCACCCGGACGTGCCCTGGTGGAATTGATCGAGGCCAACGGGATAAACATGTTCCTGTTTTCCTCGATCTGGCCGGAGACGTTTTCGTACGTCGTCGCGGAGCTGATGCTTCTGCGCGTGCCAATCGTCGCCTTCGACCTGGGAGCGCCGGCCGAGCGCCTGCGAAGTTACCGCGACGCGCGCTTGTGCCGCGAGGTAAGCGCCGGCGCCGCCCTCGAGACGCTCGTCGCCTTCCATCGTGAGCTCGCGCTCGACGAGGCCTCGGCCGCGTGAGGCCGCGTCCGTGACGATCGACGTCGTCATCCCGGTCTTCGGCGGCGCCGCGCCGACCCGGAAGTGCCTCGAGAGCGTGTTGTCGAATGCGCAGGCAGCGCCGCTGGAGGTCGTCGTCGTCGACGATGCCTCTCCCGATGCCGCCATCACGGGCTATCTCGACGACTTGTCGCGCGCAGGCCGCGTTACGCTCCTGCGCAACGAGGCCAACCTCGGCTTCGTCCGCTCGGTCAACCGCGGCATGTCGCTGCACCCGGACCGGGACGTCGTGCTGCTCAACAGCGACACGGAGGTCGCCAACGACTGGCTCGACCGCATGCGAGGCGCGGCCTGCCGGGCAGCGGAGGTCGCCACCGTCACCCCCTTCTCGAACAACGCGACCATATGCTCCTATCCGTTCGAAGGCTGGAACGCCGGCCTGCCCGGGGCGCTCGGCCTCGCCAGGCTCGACCGTCTTTTCGCGACGACGAACACCGGCCGCACGGTGGACCTGCCGACGGCGGTGGGATTCTGCATGTACATCCGGCGCGATTGCCTCGACAAGATCGGCCTCTTCGACGCGGAGCGGTTCGGGCGCGGTTACGGCGAGGAGAACGATTTCTGCATGCGCGCCTCGCGCGGCGGCTGGCGCCATGTCCTCGCGGCCGACGTCTTCGTCTTCCACGAAGGATCGGTCAGCTTCCGCGGGGAACGACTGTCGTTGATCGAGACGGCGATGGCCGCGCTGCTGGAGGTGCATCCCGGCTACCTCGACCAAGTCCGCGAGTTCATCGCGCGCGACCCCGCCCGGCCCCTGCGGGCAGCGATCGACGAGGCGAGGATCGCATGCGATGCACGGGAGGCCGAGCACGTGCGAAGGGAGCGGGCGCGCGAGGGACAAGGCGCCCCATCGCCTGGCGTTCCCCGCACGGCCATGTCCGCGGCGACGGCGATGAGACTCCTCGCCCTCTTGTTCACCCCAACGGCCGGGAAACCCCTGCGCGCGCGGCTGCGGGCGATCCTTCGGCGGGAGGGATTGGGCGGCGTTGCCCGGCGGGTACGGGGCGCGACTCGTTGAAGGCCGCACCCGGGCCTGCGGTATCATCTCGTGGCCCCGGAGCCCCTTCGCGAAAAAAGAGGCCGTGAAGCTCAAGTTCCCCCAACTCAGCGTCAACACCTGGATTCGCATCGCGGCGGGGCTCGCCGTCGTGTTGGGCTTCCTCGTGAACGAGGCGGAGTGGTACCAATACCGCTTCATCCAGCAGATGGAGCTGTGGGCCTACGACACGCGCCTGAGGCTCTTCATGCCGAAGACCCTCGACTCGCGCGTCGTCATCCTCGACATCGACGAGAAGAGCCTCAACGCCGAGGGCCGCTGGCCTTGGAGCCGCGACAAGCTCGCCTTGATGGTCCGGCAGCTCTTCGACAAGTACAAGATCCGCGTCCTCGGGTTCGACGTGGCGTTCGCCGAGAGCGACCCGAGCTCGGGCCTCGCGAGCCTCGACGCCATGGCCAAGGGCGAGCTCAAGGACGACGCCGCGTTCCAGAGCGTCTTCAAGGAAAAACGCCCGTCGCTCGACTACGACCGCATCTTCGCCGAGGAAATCGGCAAGCACCCCGTGGTGCTCGGTTTTTTCCTCGGCGGCAAGACCGAGAAATCCGGCGAGCTCCCGGCGCCGATCTTTCCCGCAGAGGCCTTCGGCAAGTGGATCGTTCAGCACCACCTGGCGACCGGCTACAGCGGCAACATCGATCAGCTGCAGAAGCAGGCGACCGCGGCGGGCCACCTTTATCCCGCGCTCGATTTCGACGGCGTAACACGCCGAGTGCCGGTCTTCATGAGGTACGGCGACGGCTTCTACGAAACCCTGTCGTTTGCGGTGGTGCAGACCTATCTCGGCAATGTGCCGGTGAGGGCCCAGGTCGAGCCCCCAAAGGTGGGCAACATCGCCACGATCCCATGGACGCAGATGGGCCAGCTCCGGATCCCGCTCGACGATCACCTGAGCGCCCTCATCCCCTATCGCGGCGGAACGGGCGCCTATCGCTACGTTTCCGCCACAGATGTGATCCGAGGCGCCCTTGCGCCAGACGAGCTCCGGGACAAGATCGTGATCGTCGGCACCTCGGCCCAGGGCTTACTCGATTTGCGTTCGACGCCGGTGCGCGAGGACTATCCGGGCGTTGAAATCCACGCCAACCTGGTGAGCGGATTTCTCGACCAGACGATCATGTATCGTCCGGTCGAGGTGCTCGCGATCTCGGTGCTCACCGTGCTGCTCATCGGATTGCCGTTCGCGATCCTGCTGCCGCGCCTCTCCGCGCTCACCTCCACGGCGGCGATGGGGATCGTCATGATCCTCATCGTCGGTGTGAACCTCTACGCGTGGAGACAGCATCACCTCGTCCTCAACGTGGCGGCGCCGCTGATGATGCTGGCGCTGCTCTACCTCCTCAACATGGCGTGGGGCTTCTTCATGGAGACGCGCTCGAGGCGGCTCATCACCGGCCTCTTCGGCACTTACGTGCCCAAAGAGCTGGTCGCCGAGATGTCGAAGAACCCGGAGGTGTACTCGATGCGCGGCGAGAGCCGCGACATGACGGTGCTTTTCTCCGACGTGCGCGACTTCACGTCGATCTCGGAGGGATTGTCGGCCGAGGGGCTCAAGGACCTCATGAACGCCTACCTCACCGAGATGACCGAAGTGATCCAGCAGATGCGCGGCACGATCGACAAGTACATCGGCGACGCGATCATGGCCTTCTGGGGCGCGCCGCTCGGCGATCCCGACCATGCGCTGCACGGGGTCGAGTCCGCCCTCATGATGCACAAGAAGATCCGCGGCCTCGACAACGCTTTCGTGCAGCGCGGCTGGCCGATACTGCACGTGGGCGTCGGGCTCAATTGCGGCGACATGAGCGTGGGCGACATGGGATCGAAGTTCCGCCGCGCCTACACGGTGATGGGCGACGCGGTGAACCTCGCCTCGCGCCTCGAAATGCTCACCAAGGAATATGGCGTCGGCATCCTGGTT
>WNFI01119169.1_pt1 | contig 14492 bp, 17 predicted proteins | sample 5400471 | NCBI WGS metagenome assembly WNFI01 (sample SAMN13153348, study PRJNA577476) | soil metagenome | isolation source: 100 cm saprolite on Douglas fir-dominated hillslope | place: USA:California | collected 2013-09-17
CGAAGCGGTCGCGGCCACGCGGCCGGCGGCGAAACCGCATTAAATATCAGGGTGATATTCGATGAGCGGCAGTGCGGCGGTCGAGCTGGCGCGGGCGCTTGACGAGGCCGATGATCAGGAGGACGAGCAGCTCGGGCTCTTCGCCGAGCCGGAGACCGAGGGCGGCCGGCTCAAGGTCCAGCATGTCAAGCGCGGGCCGGGGCGCCCGCCGGGCGCGCGCAACAAGCGCACCGAGCGCACCGTGGCGTGGCTGCTGGCGCGCCACAAGGACCCGGTCGCGGGGCTGCTGGAGATCGCCGACATGCACCCGGCCGATCTCGCGGCGATGCTCTCCTGCACGCTGCTCGAGGCGGTGCAGGAGCAGCGCCTGTGCCGCGTCGCGGCGCTGCCCTACGTCAAGCAGCGCATGCCGCTGGCGGTCGACGTCACCAACCACCAGGTGGTCTACCTGACGATCAACGACGGCCAGGTCGAGCAGTCCGGCGCCGGCCCCGACAGCCTCGCCGGGCGCGTCCTCAACAATGTGCAATATCAAGAGCTTAGCGAAGGCGATCCCGCCGCAGTTGGACAAACCGGAGTTGGACGAGATGGCGAAGCCATTGATCCGCCAAGCGAATAACCCGCCCGAGCCGCTGATTGCCGATCAGCCCGCTCGGCCCTGCCGCTGGTGCATGTTCCTGCCCGATCTGCATCTGGCCCGCCTGCGCCGAGCAAGCCGACGATGCCGCGTCGCAAATTCCGCCCGAGGGGGGGTACCCCGGGGTTTGCCCGCGCAGCAATGCCGCATGAGTGAGGCAACGCCTTGAATACACATAACAAAACCACCAACAGCGCGGCCGATTATCAGACGAGATCAGACGCGCCGTCAGACAGTTTCGGCCTTCGGGTCGGGGATCGCTTGTGGCGGCGCGGCGGCGTCGGGTTTTTCCACGGCGAGGCGCTTGGCGAAGGCGCGGCGCGCCTGCGCCTTGGTGCGCGACAGGTAGTGCGTGATGATCTCGTTGATCGATTGGAGACTGTGGCCGGTGATCGCGCCGATATCGGGAACGGTGCAACCGGCCTCGGCCAATCGCGTCACGGCGGTGTGGCGCAGGTGCCGGAACTTGAGGTCTTCGGTGCGCACGGTGAAGGCATCGGGATCGCTGATCATGCGTCCCGGGACGATGTAGTCGACGTTGAAAGAAGGCTTCTCAAGGGCGACGGCGCTGCGGATCGTGGCGAACAGCCGGCGGAAGCTCTCATAGCGGGTGTAGGGCTTGCCGGTGAGTTCGCTGGCGATGATCGTTGCCGACACCACCTTGCGCGCTTTCTGCCGGGCGCGCTCGGCCTCAAGGCGCTGCCCCAAGTGCGGCACGTCGGCGAGCGGCAGGATGACGCTCGCGCCCGTCTTCGATTGCTGCACCATCAAATCGCCGCCACGGTAGGCGGTCCAGCCGAAATGCAGCACGTCATCGGGCCGCTGTCCGGCCCATTCGTTGAGCATGATCGCCGTGCCGGCCGAGTAGTGCCCCATGCGATCGGCCATCTCGACGAACGCCAACACGGCATCGTGCGGCCACGGCAGGCCCGACGGCGGCTCTCGTTTCAAGCCAGGCATGGCCGCGGGATTGCTCTTGACCCAATCCTTGCGCGCCGCGAGGGCAAACAGCATGCGCAGTATCTTCGGCGTGGTGGTGCGGGTGTGGGTGCCGAAAAAGCGCTTGACGCGATCATTGTCAACATCGCGCAGCCGCGCCTCGCCGAGCCCCTCGCTGATCTGGCGCAGGCTTCGGTTGTAGATGCGCAGAGACGATGCGCGCAGCCCCTTGAACTCGTCGGTTGCCCGGTAGCGGGCGATCAGGTCATCGACCGTGCGCGGTGGGCCGCCAGCGCCCACCGGATCGGCCTTGGCCTCGGCGCGCGCCTTGGCGAGGTCGCGGTTGATCTCCTCGGCCTTGAGGATGGCGGCGAACTCCAACGCGTCGGGATCGGTGAACGATGCCCAACGGTCGGGCACGCGCTGCGGGCGCCAGCCATCGGCGCGCAGCCGTGTCGACGGCTGCCAAAAATATCGCGCGCCGCCGGCGCCGGGCAGCTTCACGAGGAAGGGCGGGAACTTGCGATCATCGGTCATCGGTCAACCCTCCCCGGCGGCGAAGCTGCGTTTCAGTCGCTCAGCGGCGACGCGGCTCTCGGTCCAGCCGAGGCGCTTTGCTTCGCGCTCGATCGCCGCCATCGTCGCGTCGTCGAGCCGCACGCCGAGCCGATGCGGTCGGTTCTCGTTGCGCCCGCGCTGGCGGCCGGCGCCGCCTCGCGTCGTTTGCTGACCCTTGCTACTGCGCCGCCGTGCCATCCCAACCCCCGCGCGCTAAGTGTGTCACTACGTCAAGATAGTGGCACACTAACCCGGCGTCAAGGGTGTCACTTGCCGGCTGTCATCCGGCAGGGAGCGGCGGCGTGAGCGGGCGGCCGGCGCAGCTCACGGCGGAGCAGGCGGCGCAACTCGGCGCCGTCGTGCTCGACCTGCGCGAGGACGGATACGGCTGGAAAGAGATTGCCGACTTTCTCGGCATGAGCGCGAAGCATCTCCGCCGCTGCGCGCGCCGGCACGGAATGATGTCCCAACAAAATCCGCAGATGTCCCATCGCGGCGATTGCGCCGGGCGCGATGCTGCCTAACCGTTGCGGAGCAACCCGCGCGCGCCACTGAGGGAGACCCTTCGCCATGCCGCGTACCTGCCCGACCTGCGACGGCTCCGGCGTGGTCGAAGACCAGCCGTCCTACGCCGCGGCGCCATCGCCGAGCGTTCTCACCCCAACCCCGGCGCCGCCAAAGCAACTGGCCGGCATTCACAGCAGGTTCGGCGTCGTCACGCTGACGGCGATCGAGGGCAAGCGGCTCGGCGCGATCCGGCTCAATGATCAGCTCATCGGCCTTGCCGTGCGCGTCAAATACGAGGGCGGCACGCTCTACGCGCAAAACGAGCATGGCAGATGGCTGCGCTGGACGGGCGGAAACTGGGAGCAGCTCCCGAACCCGAACGACGCGCCGTCGGCCGAGCCGCGCGCGGCGGTCTGCTGCGTCTGCGGCGCGCCCGAGGACAGGATCATCGATGGGCGCGTCTTCTGCGCCGATCGCAGCCACAACCTGGGCAACGCGCCGGTGCTTCAACGCTAGGGGAGATCGCGCGATGCTGCATATCGGGACACGGCAACTCCAGACCACGCGCCAAACGCATGCCGCGACGCGCAGCAGCAACCTCGGCTACGGGCTCGATCCCGGCATGTCGAAGCGGGTCACGGCCTCGATCACGTTCGTCGACAGCGCGACCAATCAGCTCCAGGCGGCCAACAACACCTTCACGCCGTTCGCGGTCGGCGACAACATCCGCGTCGACGGCGCCAACCTCAACAACACCATCGAGGCCGTGGTGACCGCGATCGACGCCACCAACCACGCCTTCCTCACGCTCGCCGATGTCGGGGTCAAGAACGAAGGGCCGATCACCTGCACGGTGAGGGCGATATGAGCGAGGCTCGCTGCGACGGCTGCTTGTTCTTCCGCCAGCACATCGTCACGAAGCAGCAGGAAGAACAGGGCGCGGTGCCGCATCAGGGCACGTGCCGTCGCTACCCCGCGACCTTGACCGTCGAGCCTTACCATTGGTGCGGCGAGCATCGGCCCGCGCCCGCAGCGAAGGCGCCGCAGAAATGACCATGTCCCGCGCGCTGGCGCAGCTCCTCATCCGCGACCTGCCGCAAATCCAGAAGCTCGCCGGCGTCGACGTGATGACTTTCGCGCATCCCGACCGCCTGACGCGCGCCGAGGCGGAGAAGCTGCTCGATTGGGGCCGCAGCGAGCGGCGGCTGCGCGACGCCTATGCGTCGAAGGGCGGCGCGGGCTTCGCGCAGGTCAAGCCGTTCTTCGATCTCATCCAGCATTTCCTGCATGCACATCCGCAGGACGCCGCCGGCGCGCCCGCCGAGTGGCCGGCATACACCGGGCCGAAGCTCGCCGACAATCCCTTCGGCGTCACCACGCTCGAGGAAGCCGAAGCGAGGATGACCTGGGCGCAGACGCGGCCGGAATACGCGGCGTTCTTTGACGGCAAGCACCCTGAGCATGCCGCATATGTGAAAGACGCGACCGAACTTAACGAGCTGATCGCGAACACCCGCGCGTCGGCGCCGCCCGCCGCGCCGACAACCCCGACACCCGGCGAAAACTCGCCCACACCGTCGCGCGACGCGCAGCGCCGGATCAGGGAACTCATGCAAAATCCGGCCTTCAAGAACCGCGCGCATCCGGACCATGAAAGCGTCATGGAAGATGTGCGCGCCGCCTATGCCGAAGCCTATCCCGGCGAGGCGACAGCGCCGGGGGCGCCGGGCGTCGCGCCGCCGGCGAGTGCTGCGCCGCCGGCGCGCCCGGCCGGCGCCGCGCCGCCGGCGCAGACCCGCGAGATGCGTCTCGCGGAACTCAAGGCGCATCCCGCCTATGGCAATCGCTCGCATCCCGAGCATGCCCGCGTCATCGAGGCGGAACTCGTCGCGCTCGCCGAGCCGCCGACAACGCCGAGCGCGGCCTGAAAATGGCGGGGCTGCTATCCGGCGGCGGCACAATGGGGATGCAGGCCAGATCAGCGCCAGCGGCGCCATCTGTCGCCGACGAACCCGTAATGATGGGCGGCCGGTGGGTATCCAAGCTGTCGCTCGCCTCGGCGGAAGCATCGGCGAAGGATGAAGGCAGGGCCGAAGCCGCAGCGGCGCGGAGCACATTATTCCGCGCGCGTTCCGTCGCGTGAGCGGGGAACAACCATATCCCGAGCTGGCGACGCAAGGCGATCTTGCGCGTCTGCTCGCCCACTATGACGCCGCCGTCGACACTGGCGGCGAGCTGGCGCGCAACCCCACGCTCTATCGCGCCGGCGAGACGATATCGCCGCCGCGCGCCTCTATCTCGACGGTGACGCTCTTCGCGGGCCGCGTCACCATCGCGGCGCCGGCGCGGACCGCGCCCTATGCCGGCCTGCCGCGCGCGCCCGCACTCGCCGCCAACAAGGCGTAGAGCGTGCCGAACATCCCGACCTTCACCGCCGGCGAGATCATGGGCTCGGTCGCGCCCGTGCCGGTGCCGCATATCGACCCGGAGCAGGCCGGCCGCGTCGCCGACGCCATCGCGCGCGGCGGCCACGATGTCGAGGAAGTCGGCAAGACCTGGCTCGAACGCTCCGCCGAAAGCCAGCGCGGCGTCATGGCGAAGGACGCGATGGTCGGCGGGCAGGCCGGGCTCGAGGAGGCGCACCAGCGCCTGGCGAAGCTCGCCGGCACCACGGACGCCAACGGCAACATCGTCACCGCCCTCCAGGCGCGCAACAGCTTCAACGACGAGGCGGCGCGCATCCGCGAGAAGACGCTCGCCCCCATCGCCGATCCGTTCGTGCGCGCCAAGGTCGCGCAGGATTTCGACGAGGCGCAGATCCGGCATGCGCACGAGCTGGTCGAATACCAGGCGACCCCGCGCGAGGCGGCGGCGCAAGCCGGCAAGCTCACGCTCGACCTCAAGGGCCTGGGCGACCAATACGCGACGGCGGCGACACCCGAGGGCCGCGACCAGGTCATGCGCAGCGCGATGACGGCGATCAACACCACGCGCGACGCCGGTTTCATCTCGGGCGAGACGGCGGCGCAGCACCAGGTCAGATTCGCCTCGGACGCGCAGGACGCGACGGCGCGCCGCGACATCAACGCGGTGCGCGACCTCGGCAGCCGCGATCCCGACGCCGCACTGGCGCTGGCGCGCAGGATCAGCGATCCCGCCAACTATCAGGGCATGCTGCCCGAGACGCGCGAGAAGCGCGCCGCTGCGGCGGAGAACCTCGCCTATACCGTGACGGTGCAGGCGGCGATGCGGCAGCAGAAGAGCGACGCCGCCGAGGATCGCGCGCTGCGCAAGGACCAGCAGGCCAATGAAATCGACTGGCTCGACCGCGTCTACCAATTCCAGGCGGGCAAGGGGCCGGCGCCCGATTTGACCGCGCTCTCCGACGCGGCGCGGCGGGGCGATCTCTCAACCCCCGGCTTCGCCGCCGTGCATGCCGCGCTCGACCGCGCCGAGCAGGGCCGCGACAACCCGCTGGTCAAGAACGACCTGCTGCGCCGCATCGGCGAGGGCGAGGACGTTCATGGCGACATCCGCCAGGCGATCGTCGACCACCAACTGTCGGACGCCTCGCAAAGCGAATTGATGCGCGCCAACATGGCGCGCCAGGGCAAGGGCGACAACGCGGTCGCGCGCGCCGCCTTCCAGCAGCTCAAGACCGCGCTCGGCGGCCATGCGATCGACAGCGGCTTCCTCGACCTCACCCGCGAGGGCGTCAAGGACCAGGCGGCGCTGTGGGCGCAGGCGCAGGGCGAATGGAACAAGCGCGTGCTGGTCGGCAACGAAGACCCGAACGCCGTCTATGCCGACATGGTGCCGCGCTATCGCCACGCGACGCTGTCGCAGCAGTCGATGCCGAACCCGCGGCTCGGCGCGGTGCAGTCGGTCGATGACGTGGCCGCGGTGTGGGCGAGGACGAAGGACGCGCTGGCGGCCGGGCGGATCACGCAAGACCAGTACAACGACGAGGCGCAGCTTCTCGATCGCTACCGCCGCTTCTACGCCGACGAGGCGGCGCGCCTGGCCGCCGCGCCGCCGCGGCCGGGCGCCGGCGGCAAGCTGCGCCCAGGGGCCGAGCCATGACGGACGCAACGACGAGCTCAGCGCCAGTGATCGACGAGGGCCAGGTCAGCCGCGATTTCCTGGCCGCGCGCGCCATCGCGGCGCGCGGCGATCCCGCCGCTTCGCTTGATGCGCTGCTGCCAAATGGCAGAAGCGCACCGGGTGCGCCGCCAGCACAAACGCCGGCCCAGGCGCCATCGCCCGATGCGACGGTGCCGCTGGGCGTGCAGCTCGACCGCGTGCTGGCGACGCCGGCGCCGCAGTCCGAGCCGACGCTGACCGACCGGATGCGCGCGTTGGTGGCCGGCGAGCCGGGCGAGATCGTCGGCGACGTGCTGCCGTTCGCCAAGGATCAGCAGACGGGCGCGCTCCGCCTGGCGATACCCGAGGGCGCGCGCCAGGCCATGCGCGGCATCGCCGACCTGCTCGACTATACCCATGCCGGCGGCCTGCCGGTCGGGCAGGACATATCGCCCGACGCCAAAGCCGCGCTCATGCTGCTGGGCGGGATCAAGAGCCCGGCCGCCGGCACCGGCGCGGGCATCGCGCGCGCCGCCAGCGAAGGCGCCGCCGCGGCGGGCGAGAACATTGTCCCGATCCGCGGTGCCGCTGCGATGGGCGCCGAAGGCGCCCGCGCAGGAGCCACGGGGAAGGCCGCCGGCGCAGCGCCGCCCGTCGCGCCCGCGAGCCCAGCCGAAGGCGCCGCCGCTGCTACGGCGCCGGCGCCGGCCTTCCAACTTGCGGGGCAGGAAGGCAAGGCGCTGGTAGTGACGCCGGCGATCCGCGCGCAGGCGACCGACTACCTCAACGGCGTCACTGGCGACAACCCGGTGCAGGCATCGCTGGCGCGCATCGCCGATCCCAAGGTCATGGACCAGGCGATCCAGGGCGTCGCCAGTTTCATCGAGCGCGCCGACGTGAAGCCCGACGAGCTGCTGCGCATGGGCGCCAACGCGATCGGCATGCGGGCCGAGGATGCGCAGGGCATCCTCGCCGGCAAGCTGCCGAACGACGAGCAGATCGCCGCTTGGGCGATGCTGGTCAACAGCGGCGCCAAGGAGCTGGGCGACCTCGCGCAGAAGGCGGTCACAAGCGGCGCGCCGGAAGACTGGGAAGCGGCCGTGCGCGCCTATGCGCTGCAAAACCATATCCTCGAGCAGTGGACCGGCGCCGGCACCGAGCAGGGGCGCGCGTTCCGCGCGCGCCAGCTCGCCTCCGAGGCGCGCGGCGACTACACGAAAACCTTGCAGGACATCATCCAGAACGCCGGCGCCGACAACATCGAGACCGCCATCCGCAAGATCGCCTCGCTGCCGACGCCCGAGCAGCAGGGCGCGCTGGTCGGCGCGCTGCGCTGGATGGGCTCGCGCGACGGCCTGCTCTATGGCTGGTACAACTACCTGCTCACGATCAAGACGGTCGGCGCGAAGCTCACCACCGACGCGCTCATGCCGGTGTGGAACCTGGCCGAGCGCTACGCCGCCGAGAAGTTCGGGGCATCGTCGGGCAAGCCGGGCGGCGTCGCGCCGGGCGAGACGATGGCGCTGCTCTCAGGCTATGTCGGCGCCTTCGGCGACGCCGTGCGCGCCGGCGGGCGCGCGCTGCTGGCGGGCGAGAGCCGGTTCATGAGCGAATACCAGACGATGGACGGCCTCGCCAAGACGCGCCTGTCGCTGCTGGCGAACGGCTCGCCGGAAATACTGCCGCCGACAATGCCGACGCTCGGCGCGCTCAATTTTATCAAGATGGCGCTGCCGACGAGCTGGATCGCCGGCGTCAGCGATTTCGCCAAGGTGTTCAACTACCGCGCCGAGGCGCGCTCGCTCGCCTACCGCCGGGCATCGCGCGACGGCTTGACCGGCGAGGATCTCGGCGCGCGCGTCAACGACCTGGTCAACGTGCTGCCGCGCGATCTCCACGAGCAGGCGGTGACGCGGGCGGTGCGCAACACCTTCGAGGAGCCGCTGACCGGCGTGGCTGCCGCGCTGACCGACGCCGCAGACCAGTTCAACATCCCGGTCCGCGGCACCAACTTTGAAATCCCGATGGGCCGCATCCTGCTGCCCTTCGCGCGCACGCCGGTCAATTTCGTGCGCTTCATGTACCGCGCCTCGCCGCTGCCGCTGGCAATCCCTTCGGCGGCGTTCAAGGCGGAGACGGCGTTCCCCGGCGCCGAGCGCGACTTGGCTTACGCGCGCATCGGCCTCGGCACCGGCCTGGCGATCACCACGGCGGGTCTGGCGATGGGCGGCTACATCACCGGCAACGGCCCGTCTTCGCCCGAGCTGCGGCGCGCCTGGATCGCCGCCGGCAACCAGCCCTACAGCATCCAGATACCGGGCTGGCGGCCGGTGAGCTATCCGGTCGAGCCCTTCGGCCTGCATATCGGCGCCGTCGCCGACACCGTCGACCTGATGAAGTTCGCGAAGGCCGAGGACAATGACCAGCTCGCCCTCTCGGTCGGGCTGGGCATCGGCCGCGCCTTCCTGTCGCGCACCTACATGAGCAGCCTGGCGCAGTTCATGGAAGCGGTGCAGCACCCGGACGCGCAGGGCTCGCGCTGGGCCGATCAGCTCGCCACCTCGCTGACGGTGCCGCGCACGGTCAGCGACTTCGCCGGCGCCGTCGACCCCTGGCAGCGCGCGCATTACAGCTTCATGCAGACGGTCGAGAGCAGGATACCGTTCCTGTCGCAAAGCCTGCCGCATGCGCGGACGATCTGGGGCGACCCGATCCCGCTCAAGGATGCCTACCTGCCGGCGTTCAGCGGCAGCGGCGCCGCGCACATGCTGTCCAAGATCACGCTCGGCCCGGACCCGGCGAATGCCGAGCCGATCGACAAGTGGATATGGGACAACCGCATGGCCTTCCCCGAGGGGCCGGAAGGCAGGCTCGGCATTAGCAAGCCCGGCCTCACGCAGCGCTTCGACGCGCCGGGTGGGCGCCTCTCGGCGCGCGTCGACCTCGATCCCGAAGTGCATGACCGCTTCCAGGAGCTGGCCGGCAACGAGGCGCTCGACACGCGCTCGCGCCTGGGCGCCAAGGACACGCTCAACGCGCTAGTGCAAGGCAGCCATCCCGACGCCGCCATGCAGCGGCAGTGGGACAACGGCGCGCCGGCGTTGCAGGCGAAGATGGTGCTCGCCACCATCGCCCATTTCCGCGAGCAGGCGAAGCGGCAGCTTCTCGGCGAATACCCGGCGCTGCAAGACACGGTCGCCCAGGGCTGGGCGCAGCAGCGCCAGAAGCTCACCGCCGGCCCGGCCAGCGCGACCGCCGCGCCGCGCATGCCGACGATCCAATGATCCTTCGACAAAAGCTCAGGACCAAGCGATGACCGTCTCCTCTCCCACCTTCATCCCGCCGCAATATGCCGGCAACGGCGCCACCACCATCTTCGGGTTTCAGCCCCAATTCTTCGACCCCGCCGATCTCGTGGTGAGCCTGTTCGACACCACGGCCAACGCCGCCGTCTCGCCGGCGCCGCAACTCAACGGCCTCGGCACCTACGACTACACGGTGACCGGCACCAAGGACCCCAACACCGGCGAGTACATCGCCGGCGGCAACGTCGTCTTCAACAACGCGCCGCTCGCCAATCACCGCGTCACCATCCAGCGCAACGTCGCGGCGACGCAGGGCGTCGTCTTGACGGACGGCGGGTCGTTCCGGGCCAAGATCATCGAGGGCGAGCTCGACCGCCTGACCTTGATCGTGCAGCAGGTGCTCGCCGCGGTCGCGCTCTCCTACCAGAACCCGGCGAGCGACCCGCCCGGCGCCAGCGTCATCGCGCCGCTGGTCGCGACGCGCGCCTTGCAATTCGCCGGCTGGGACGCCTTGGGCAACCTCGCCGCGCTGGCGCCGCCGGCGACCACGACCGCGGTCTCGGCGGTGATGGCGCCGGTCATCGGCGCCGCGACCCTGGCCGTCGCGAAGAACCTGCTCGACGTGCCCTTCTCGCTATTCGCCGCGCCGGCGAGCACGCCCTATGCCGTGCGCGCGCCGCAGGACATCGGCACGCTGTTCTCGTCCGAGAGCATGGGCGCCGCCGGCACCTTCAACCTGCCGAGCGCCGCGACCGCCGGCGCCGGCGCGGGCTACGCCTTCGTCAAGCGCACCAACAATTTGACGCTCAACCGCGCCGGCACCGATGTCATCCAGGGCATCGGCGCGACCTTCACCACGCTCACGCTCACGGTCGACGGCGACATGCTGGCGATCGAAAGCGACGGCACCAACTGGAAGGTGATCGCGGCGGCGCCGAATGTGTGGGCGCTGCTCGGCGGTTTCGGACCTGCCTTCATCCGCGGCTTCATCGATGGCGGCGAGACGGGTGCTCCTGGCGGCGCGCAAACGCTCACCATTGGTCCCATCGCGTGCGTCGACAACACGAACGCCAACTTGATGAAGGTCGGCTCGACCTTCACCAAGACGATGGCGGCATGGGCGGTCGGGTCGGGTAACGGTGCCCTCGATACCGGCGCCGTCGCATCAGGCACGCCCTACTTCGTGTGGGTCATCCAGCGGCTCGATACCGGCGTCACCGATTACCTGATTTCGCTCAGCGGCACCGCGCCGACGATGCCCGCGAACTACACGGTGAAGCGCGGGCCGATCGCATGGTTCAAGACGGACGGCTCGAGCTTCATCCCGCAGTACCAGCAGCGCGGCGACGATTTCGTTTACGGCGTCTCGCTTCACGATGTCGCGCTCACCGGCACATTCGGGGTGGCGGCGACGTTGCAGACCCTCACGTTGCCGTCCGGCTTCCAGGTCACGGCCAAATTGCGCGTCGGTATCGGCGACGCGGCAGCAACCGGGGCATTTTCGGCGCTGCTGACCTCTCCCGACGAAACCGACCAAGCGCCTGCGGCAAGAGGGCCGGCGAGCATCACCATCCAGACCGCCAACGCATCGGCCAACTCCGAATTGAGCGCGCGCTCGAACATCTCGGCGCAAGTCCGGGTGCGCTCGACGGCGGCAAATCAAAACCTCGACATCTGGACAGCCGGCTTCAACTGGGCGCGCGGGAGAAACACATGATGGCGTGGCTGCTGCTCAAGGCGGATGGCACGGTTGCCGGCGCCAGCCCTTATCAATTCGACCTCACGCAAGCCGCCTATGCCGGCATGAGCCAGGTCGAAGCAGACGACGCAGATCCGCGCGTGCTGGCGGCGCGAGCCGCGACGCCGAAGGCCCGGCCTTCGCCGCGCGAGTGGCTTGAGCGCCTGGCGCCGGCGACGCAGGCGGCGATCACCAAGGCCGCCGCAGCCGATGCAACCGGCGGGATGCTGCTGTGGCTGCTCAAGGCCGCGGGCAACCCGGCGATCGATGTGACGAGCGCAGAGACGGTCGCGGGCGTTCAGGCGATGGTGTCTGCCGGGGTGATTACCGCGGCCGATCAGACGACATTGCTGACGCCATGAGGCACCTAACCGAGCACATCGCCGTGGCGCAGCGTGCCTTCGTATTCCTCGATCAGGATGGCGCGATCGGCGCAGACCACATACGGCCCGGCGCGCTCGATCCGGCAGACACGCCCGGGGTTGCCGCGGATGACACGCTCGGGCACGCGCGCGCGCCACAACTTGACCTCGGCGCCGTCACGGTGGCACCACGCGCCGCCATAGCTGCCGGTCAGCGCGCGAATGAAGCGGTCCGCTTCGGCCGCAGTGCTGCGCGCGAAATCGAGCCGCCCATCGGCGCGGCTGCGCTGATGCCAGTAGCAGGCTTGCGCGGCATCTTGCGGCGTCGGCTGGCAGCCGGCGGCGATCATCGCCAGCGCTTCCAAGGTGAGCGGCGGGAACAGCCGGTTGGCGCGCGCGTGCAACTCCATGATCGTCTCGCGCGGCCCGATCGGCAGTTGCGAGCTGATCCAGACGGCGCCGGTATCAATGCCCTCGTCCATTTGCAGCACGGCGAAGCCGGCGACGCTCTCGCCATTGATCATCTGCCAGTTCAGCGGCGAGCCGCCGCGGTACTGCGGCAGGCGGCCGGCATGCAGGTTGACGACGCCGAGGCGCGCGACCGAGAGCAGCGGGCGCTTGAAGATGGTCGGATAGCCGGCGACGACAAGAAGATCGGGCTTGGTTTCGGCCAGGTCCGCGACGAAGGCGCGGCCATTCACGTCCTGACGCCCGCGCACGACGCGCACGATGGCGTGTTCTGGCTGCTCGACAAGCGCCGACAGCACGGCCTCACCACGATCGCCGTTCAGGAAAAACGCCAACCGCATCGCACGCACCTCCTCAGTGAAAGGCGCGCATCATGCCACAACCCATAGCCAGCGGCGAGCTGGAAGCGAAGATCAACGCCGGCTGCGCCGTGCGCTGGCCGGACGCGCCCGAGCTGGACGGCCTCTATGCGCTCGACGAAGGCGCGCTTGCCCTGCTCGCGCTGTACGCCGCGATGCCGCCCAAGGAACGCACGCTGGGCTGGCCGCGCATCGGCGCGCTCGGCTGCCACGTCACCATCGCGCAGCTCGTCCGCCTCGGCGGCGCGCTCGCGGGCTACCGCGCAAGCCTGACGCTGGCCGGCGCCGTGCGCCAGGCGGGCGCGGACCTGCCGTGGCCGGCGCAGCCCGTCACCATCGCCTAGGATCGCCCGTGGCGCGCAATCTCGGCGAGGGCGCCACGGCACGCGGGCCGGCGCTTGTCGCGCCGGGCGCCCCGTTTTCATGGCTGGTTAAGGCTAATTCCGCTAGACTGTCCGCGGGTGTGAGAACCCGGACGAGAGAGGCAGGCGACCCGTTGCAAGCGGGCTGTCTGCCGAACGCCCGCCGCGCGTCAAAGCGGCGAGCAGGCGACGGCTTGGCGGCCGTCCGTCAACCGACGAGCTTATGTCGGGAGGCGGCCGGATGCAACAGCTCGCGCAAGCGGGTAAAGAAGGCCGACCAGTCTCTCTCGCTGGTTCTCAACCTCCCGGCGCCGCGTCCGCTTCGCGGCAATGGCTGTGAGAAGCCCCAACGAGAGAGCAACCATCCCGATGACCAACCGTTCCGAGGAAATGCTGATTGCGCGCGCGCTGGCCGCGGCGAGCAAGCCGCCGAGCGCCGACGCGGCGCTGCTGGCGCTGATCGCGGAGTATCACGCGCAGGAAGTCGTGCTGCGGAATTGCGCGGACGGCGACGAGGATGCGGAGGGCGATGCGCTCTGCGCCATCGAGGACGAGATATCGGCGACACCGGCGGCGACGCCCGAGGGACTGCTCGCCAAGCTGCGGCTGCTCGAACAGGAGCTGCGCGACGACAACCCGCCGGATATCGTCGATCGCCTGGCGCTCTCGGCGTGCGCCGATGCCGCGCGGGTGCTGCCGCCGCGCTAGACGCGCCGCGCCGCGTGGCTGACCGGCAGCCACCACAACCAGATCGCCGCGGCGAAGCTGGCGACGATCAACGGCACCTGCGCCCAGGGCGCGCCGTCGAGTTCGTCGATCGCCGCCAGCGCCACCATGTCGGCGCCGGCGAGCAGCAGCGCCCACAACACGGCGACGATGCACAACCCCGCGATGCGCCCCGAATGTGCGTCCATCCGCGCAGCTTACCGCTGGCGCTATCGCCGCGCCAGCGGCCCGAAAGAATGCCGCCGTCTGACAGTCTGACGGCAGCTTGTAATTGCTCACTTTCATCCAGCGACCATCGCCGCCGTTTTGTCGACCATCGCGCTGTTGGTGAGAAGAACGGAGTTGGAACATGGAGCGTCTGACGAGAGGTCGAGATGTCTTACAGCGCGTTGAAATATCAGGAGAGGGGGGGGTACCCGGGGTTTTCGCGCCGCGCGCCTCGCGCCAC
>WNFI01146916.1_pt1 | contig 14492 bp, 15 predicted proteins | sample 5400471 | NCBI WGS metagenome assembly WNFI01 (sample SAMN13153348, study PRJNA577476) | soil metagenome | isolation source: 100 cm saprolite on Douglas fir-dominated hillslope | place: USA:California | collected 2013-09-17
CGATTGCGATTCTTCCTCCGGCCATGCTGCTTGTAATTCTCCTGCGGGTCAGAGTGCATACTACGGCACACTGACGAGCATGACAATGCCAACTGGTGGGATGGTTTCTTACACCTATTCTAACTTCAAGGATGCACTGGGAGGCGTTAGCCATTGGCTTACGTCGAAGTACTCCTATTCCGGGTATTGGTCCTATGCTCCGGCAGTGACGGGAGGCTCAAGCCAGAACGTTACGGTAGTTAAGCCAGACTACTCACAAGAGGTGATCTCCTTTACTGTGGACCCAAGTGGAGGCGCGTGGCCAATCCAAACTTTGAGCTATGATACCAACGGCACCACACTGCTTTCGACAGTTAAGAACACGTGGGACTTTTCTGTAGCCTGCACCCTGAATGCATGCGGGGGTCAGGGCCATCAAGATGTCCGAAAGCTAAGCACATCCGCTACTTTTCCCGTTCCAGGTGGAAGTATTACAAAGAAAACAGCTTACGCGTATGATTCACCGCAAACAGGGAACCTCACCGCTGTCAAGGAGTGGAAGTATCAACCCGGAACGTCACCTACGTTCCCGTCTACTCCGGATCGAGGCACCTATACTACCTACGCGACGATAGGATCTAACAACAACATCAATCGTCCGAGTTCCATAACTGTCTGTAACAATGTCGGCACCAACTCCAGCTGCACGGGAGGCGGAACGCCGGTTGCGCAAACCACAATCATCTATGATGGCTATGGGAGGAACGGGTCCTCGGCATTACAGTCCATTACCCTCGTGATAAACCACGACGACACATACTTTGGTACTTCTTATTTGACGCGAGGAAACGCGACCCAAATCAACAGGTGGATCGGCGGAAGCACCTATCTCACAACTGCGTTCTCCTATGACATGACAGGGCAGGTGACCAAGGTCGTTGACCCCAACGGCAACCCTACAAGCTATTCATACACCGACGCTGTCATGTTCTATGACGACAATGGATCTGGTGCTCCACCGGTTCATAGCGGCGCGCCAAAGACCAATGCATATGTGACTACCGTTACAGATGCCATCGGATCAACTTCGATGGGCTATTATTACGGGAGTGGCCAAATGGCGTTGTCAACCGACTATGACGGCGTGACAACCTATGGCCATTATGCAGACCCCTTTGGTCGACCTACCAAAACCGACTACCCGATCGGATGGGCTCTCAACGTCTACGGTGTACCAGCGCAAGGGCAGACGCAAGTGGACTCCTATGCGGCAGTCGGCGACACCAACTCCACCGGGTCTGCGAATTGCACACTCTGCACTCATACACAAGCGTTGCTAGACCAGCTTGGCCGTGCAGTAACTGCAAATGTTGTCAATAACCCAGCGGGCGAGGCCACGGTCACCAGCGTCTATGACGGCTTCAACCGGGTTAGTTCCACCAGTCACCCGTACATCGGAACTAGTGACCCCAACAACGTATATGAGAATACGTACTATGATGGACTTGGGCGATCAGTAAGAGTTACACACCCTGACGGCCAAAGCGCGCGGGTGGCTTTCGGAGCAAAGGCGGGTAATCTCGGCGGCTTGACAACCCAATGGAGTTCGGCATCGACCTACGGTTACGGTTTTCCGGTCGTTTCCATGGATGAAGCTGGCAAGCAGAGGCAAGAATGGATTGACGGCTTCGGACATGTCATCGAAGTGGACGAACCAAGCACCAATACGGCTGCATACGCGACAGCTACCATTACGGTTACAGGAAGTGAGGGATCAACCCAGCACTGCGACCCCGCAAACCCCGACCTCTGTCACACGGTTTGGGATTCGGGGTATCTCACTGTCACGGTGAATGGGTTTGTCGTCTCGGCCTACTGGGGAAAACTCTCAACTGCTCCGTCGGTCGCAGCGTCCCTTGCTAGCGGGCTCAATTCTCCCGAGTCACCCGTCACGGCGACTGTGAATGGGACGGCTGTCACCATGACTGCAGGGGGACCCGGAGCATACTCAATCTCCTTTTCACAAAGTTTTCTGTACAACGACTTCCTATTCACTCCCGCATCGGGAACCTTTACAGGAGGAAGTGGAGGAATACTGTCTTCGCCGAACGTTACCACCTATATCTACGACGTACTGGGCAATCTGACAGGCGTCACTCAGGGAGCGCAGAACCGGAGCTACCAATACGACACCTTGAGTCGGCTAACACAGGAAATCACACCTGAAGTGGGAAAGGTTACGCTGTCGTATGGAACACCGGGATCGCTGTGCAGCGGTGATGCATCCAAGCCCTGTAGTCGAACGGCACCCGCCCCCAACCAGACAGGTACCGCGACCGTTACCACGACCTATACTTACAATACCGCCAATCAACTGAAGCAAAAGACTCATTCCGATACGACTGGGACCGAGACCTATGCCTACGGTACAAGTCCTTCTAGCTTTAACGTGGGACGCCTCATCACAATGACAGACCCCTCCGGGTCCGAGGCGTACACCTACGATCAGATTGGGCGGCTGAAGAAGGTAAGCAAGACGATCGGCAGCACAATTTATGCTACGCAATACGGGTATAATGCTGGCAGCGAGCTGACAAGCATCACATATCCTTCGGGGCGAGTAGTCGATTACAACTATGACAACGTGGGCGATTTATGCCAAGTCGCGACCAGTCTGAGTACCCAGTGCAACGCCACGACTTCATACCTTACTCTTCCGAGCAGTAGTTACGATGCGGCGGGTCAGCCACTCAGCGCTACTTACGGTAATGGCGTGGTAGCGACAGCCGTGTATTCTCCGCAGACCTTCGAGCTTACAAGCCTTGGCTACGCCAAAGGTACAACAACCCTTTTGGGCCTGAACTACTACTATCAGCAGAACTCGACTTATTGCCCCACCGGCAGCACTGTCGGCAATAACGGCCAGATCCAGTGCATCGCAGATGTCTCCTCAGGTACGGGGGATTCGGGTCGCAGCGCTGCCTATACCTACGATTCGCTCGGGCGGCTGTTCACGGCGAAGACGACGGGGTCTACTCAATACCCGGCATGGGGGCTGTCATGGATATATGACCGCTACGCCAATCGCACGGCCCAAACCGTGACAGCTGGCAGCGGCTACAATGTGTCGCTCAGCATCAACGCTGCTAACAATCAAATTACTGGCTATACCTACGATGCAAGCGGCAACATCACCGCCTATCCTTCGAATGCCGCCACGTTTGTGTACGATGGCGAAGAGTGCGATACCGGATACACCGGAAACGGCAACACTGCGACCTACACGTGCGACGGCAACCACGTGCGGGTGAAGAAGGCGGTTACAGGAACGAATGCGGTGACCACCGTATCTATACGCTCAGGCGGCCAGGTGATTGCCGAATACGACAACGGTGCGGCCGTGACCTCGCCGACCCGCGAGTATCTTTACGGCGACAGTCTCCTGGCAATCGTGACCGGGAGCACAGGAGGATCGGGAGGGACGGTTATCTACCAACATGGCGACCATCTCTCCCCGCGCCTGTACACCGATGTCAGTGGCAACGATGTTGGGGAACAGGGCACATTCCCCTTCGGCGAGTCTTGGTACAACAACAACACAACTTCGAGTTGGGTTTTCACGTCGTATGAGCGGGATAAGGAAAGTGGAAATGACTACGCTTTGGCTCGTTCCTATGCGAATAGCCAGGGGCGTTTCCTGACTCCTGACCCGCTGGAAGGCGTCGTGGGCGACCCGCAATCTTGGAATCGCTACGCTTACGTGGAGAACGACCCAGTCAACTTTTCCGATCCCAATGGCCAGGGATTCTGGGAGGACCTGGGTTTTGCGATTGTCGACATATTTCTCGCTATTATTCCTGGTGGTCAAGCCCTTCTTCCGTATGCGTTTGGCGCAGAATCGGGACAAATGACGGCACAACAAATCACTGGCTGCACCTTTCCGTGCATATGGGTGACTCCAGATTCGCACGGTGGCGTAAGTAATAAAGGTGTGGCCACCCCTTGCCCCCAATATGCCAACTGCACTGGAGAAACCGGTCCAGGGAGCGGGGGGTCGGCTAGCGACCCAGCAAGCACCGGCGAGAATCCCGACGGCAGCGATCCAGGAAGCCAAGGTCCTGGCGGCAATGGAACGGCGAGTCCCGGCTCCGGAAGTCCCGGTGGAGACATTTGGAACGAATGCGACGCATGCTGGCGCACGGTCGCTTGGGCAGGCAACTTTTCGGCTGGGGCGGGTGATATAATGACAGCCGGCTTGACGATAGTTGCCCGTAAGGGCGTCAGCCGGATCGCTGGGATGGGTTATGGCGACAATGTCAACTATCGCAGTGGGGCTTACTGGTCGGGAGCCGGAACGGGAGCCGTACTGGGCACCGTCATCGCCCCGTATTTTGCTGGGCCTAAGTCGTTCCTTGCAAAAAGCGTCTTGAATAATAATCGTTTCGTGCGGCTGGGTTGGAACACGTTTAGAGGGTCACCTACATACCGATTAGTGATAGGGGCGGCTGGCGCGGGGCTGCATGCCCATCTGGACTTCACGAAACCGGCGTGGCAGGCTGTGAGCGACTTTTTTCAGCAGCTCCCTTAGTGACAATGCCCGCAGCTCTATCCGAGATCGAGGAGCGCTTGATTAACCTGTTCAAGGAGATACTTGACTCCTTGCCGGTCGGACGGGCGTCGTTGAAGATCAAACATGCACCCCAGATTCAACATGAGGGCGTCAGCATCTCTTTAACTCCGGTAACAAACAGCGCAGCGCCGATTGTCGCGGATGCCCGAGATGGTTGGTCCATAATTTCGCTAGTTTTTGGTCGTAGCACTCTAGTGGAGGTGCTGCCGGGAGATAAATTAACGCAGTTGGATGAGGTGCGGGCAATGTGCGAGGCTGTTATTCAAGGGAGATTCGAGGAGGATCTCTGGCTCGTGGGGTCCGAGGTTACGAAGTGCATCGGCAGAATTGAGATCGATGGCGAGGGGCGCGTATTTCGATATTTTGGCAGGTCCTTTCCGTTCAAGAAAAAAGAGCGAAGCAACATCAAGTATTCCCCTTATTAGAGAAGCCTGCTGTACGGAGCAGTCCAGAGGAATGGGATGAAGAGATTATGGGTTAGTTTGTTGTTACTACAAATCTCTTGGGGTCTATCCGCGGCGCAGAGCAAGCAGCATACCGCATCCTCTAGACCCGGATACTCGAATGCGATGCTTCGCTTTCAATACATGCCTCCCAGCGAAATGGTAGATAAGACTCAACGCACAAAAGCCGAGGTCCAAGCACGAGCGGAGTCTCTCCACGCCGACAACACGCTACACATGCTGCTGGCAATGTCGTCTGGCCCAGACGATGTCGCGGCGGATTGGCACTCGCTAACCATCGAGACCTACCCGCGCAAAGCAGTTGCAGACCTCGACGATGCCAGAGCCGAGGCAAAGATGAGCGCGTGGGTGGCTCATAGCAAGGACCCGAGCGCCTTGCCTCGATCTGTCGTCCTTTCGGGCCAAAAGTTTGCCGTGTCTCTTTTTGGAATGCAGGAAGGGATGACGAAGAAGGGCGCCGTAGTCTGGACTACCGTACGCAAGGACAAACTCTTGTCGTTCGCTTTTGTCGCGAACTCTCCTGAGCAACTGAAAAAGCTGACGGAGAGCATGAAGAGTGTTAAGTTCTTCTAGCTGCAACCCGGAATGCCATCCACACTAGGTCCGGACAAAGAAGCAGTGCAGTCTGCAGTCGACCAACAGTCTAATTAGATCTATGCCTGCTAGACTCATGATTCAACCACTTTCCCACTTTCCCACTTTCTTACAATCCATTCTTCGCAAGAACTAGTTTGGCGCGCCTTAACTCTCCCCGGTCCGAATGTCTTCCATCGTCGCAGTTCTTCAGCAGTTGTCCATAGTAGGTATTCGCCTTGTCAGCGCGACCGACCAGTTCAGCGGCTCGTGCCGCGCCGGCGAGACCGTTGAAGCGGTTGTCCTGCGTGTCTGCAACATCGCGCATCTCTCGCAGCGCTTCTTCGTTCTTCTTTTCGGCAAATGCCAGCCAGGCATGCACCGCCCCCTGCAAAAGATGGGACCGCTCCACAAGTATGCGTATCTCGTCTTGCGCGTAGCCTGCTCGGCGTCATCGTATTTCTGGGCGTTCTGGTGGGTTGCTTTTACATTGCCCATGTGTGCAGTAGCAATCGTCCGCGCCCAGTATGTGATCATCTGCAAATGCGGGGGTGCGCCAGCAGCAGGCTCCAGCACGGCTGCATCCGACCAATGCCGCATTTCTAAGCTATAGAGAGCGGGAAAATGGGCGGCGGCATACCCGTAGGAGACAAGTCAAGACGAGAGGATACTCAGAGGCGATGGGCAAGCTCTATCAACAATATCCCACGGACTTAGCGAATGCAGTCAATATGAACTCACGCCGCCCGATAGTTAAGCACCGCAATCTGGACAGGAGTACCTCTGGTGGAATTGCTCAAGCAGGCTGGTGTCCAGACTGGAGCCGCTCTGATTGTTCTCTACGGCGCTGACTCGGGCGAGGGTGAGGGCATACCGGTGGGCACCCGGTTCGCTCGGGCCATCCCGATCGAGAAGGCGATGGACCCATCGACGCTATTGGCTTATGAGATGAATGACGCTCCCCTGCCCAGGGGACATGGCTTTCCACTCCGCGCCCTGGTTTCGGGCTGGTATGGCATGGACTCGGTGAAATGCTGACTCGCGTCGAAGTTTTGCGGGAAGCGTTCAAAGGGTACTTTCAGCAAGAGCGCTACGTTGCGGTGAAGTCAAGTGGCGAACAGCAAGGCATCACCCGCATGAAAGTGAATTCCAAATTCCTGCGCCCATCGGACGGCGAGGAGATTGGAGTGAAGGCTTACGGGATCAAGGGCGTCGCTTGGGCGGGTGAAGGGAAGGTCTCAAAAATTGAGTTGCGTTTTGACGGCAACGGGCCATGGCAACCGGCGGTGCTGGGCGAGTCGCCGACTTCGATGATCTGGGTACCATGGAGCTACACATGGAGCATCCCGCGCCCTGCTCAATATCTGATTGAAGCTCGCGCTACCGACGACCGGGGCGACAGTCAGCCTCTAGTGCGAGATCCGGATCGCAGCATCATCCACGCCAACCTGCCCACTCCCCAAGCCCTCGACGTGATGTGCGCTGCGATAGTTGCCGAGTCGCCGACTCACGGGCGTGATCCTGAATGCCTTTTTCGATTTAGTGGCCAAGTATGCTGCCGAGATGTCGAAGACCGGACAGGCTTTCGCTTTTCCCAATCCCTTAGAATCACCCACGGCAATCACCCACGATTGGTCAGCCTTATTCGTTCTTTCCAGTGTTTGGCAGTCCCTCGGCAACCTTGAAGTTGTTGGAAACACTGGTAATACGAGTTCTGAAAAGGCTGGCGTCGGCGGTTCAACTCCGTCCCTGGCCACCATCATTCCAAAGGACTTAGCGGCACAGAGTCGAAATTTCCAACCCACGATCCAACCCATGATTCTCACTGAACTCGCTCTGTGAGCAGGTGAATTCTGTCCCCCATGAGCTGTTCCAGGAACTTGCCTTGCGCATCTTGCATGGAGTCCATGTCGGACTGTGCATAGAGTTCCATGCGGTGATCTTCAATGTAACTGAGCGGCAAAACGGCCAGACCCGTAGTCTTCAGCCACACGAATTGTTTGTGTCCCAGCGATTTGCCACGGCAGTATATCGGTCCGAATTGGCGTTGCGTTTGCAAGAACTCGGCTATGAATTGGAACGGGGCAAGCATGGGCAGCCGGAAATCCGCGGCTACACGAAGGAATATCTGGAGGCCTCAAGTCCGCGCCGAGAACAGATAAAAGATCATTTGCGGGAGCAAGGAATCGACGGAGCAGCAGCGGCGCAGATCGCTGCCCACCATACACGCGACCGCAAGGAACTCCTATCACGTGAACAAGTCTTACAGCGGCACCGCGAGCTGGCCACACAGTATGGACACCAGGCCGACCGCGTCGTGACCCTTGCCCGCGAACACAGCCAGCACCAAATGCAAGAGCCGACGATTCAAGCACAGCGTGCTGTGACATGGGCACGCGATCATATCTTCGAGCGATTGGCTGTGCACGACTGCCGGGCAATTCTGGAAACAGCCTTAGCGCGCGGCATGGGAGAAACCACGTACAACAACATTCGGCAGGAGTTCGAGCGCCGGATTGAGGCCGGAGAGTTCCGCGAAGTATCGCACGTCGTCTCAGGCAGACAATACACGACCACCGCGATGATAGGCATGGAGCGCGAGATCGTTGCTCGGATGTTAGAAGGCAACCAACGCGATTACAGCGATCCGATGCTGGTTTCGCCTCAGGTGCGAATCGCCACCGAAGATCGTCACCCAGAATTGAATGCCTCGCAACTCCAAGCGGTAGATGACATTTTTCTCGCGCGGGAAAAGATTGTCGCACTGGATGGTGTGGCCGGCGCGGGCAAGACCACGACTCTGGCGGTGATTCGCGAAGGATCGAGGGCTACGGAGTGGAAGGTTTCGCGCCGACATCCCGCGCGGCACACAAGCTGGGGGAAGCCGGCATCGAGACATTGACTCTCCAGAAGCATCTGGCACGCGGGCAGCAGTCCGACACAGGCGAGAAACGGCTCTATGTGCTCGACGAATCCTCACTCGCCTCGACCCGTCAGATGCATGAGTTTGTCGAGCGGCTTCGTCCGAATGATCGCGTTTTGTTGGTCGGAGATCGGCGGCAGCACGAAGCGGTCGAGGCTGGACGCCCGTTTGCACAACTGCAGGATGCTGGCATGAAGACCGTAAAGCTCCAAGAGATCGTGCGCCAGAAAGACCCCGAACTGAAAAGAGTGGTCGAGCAGCTTGCGAGGGGCAACGTACAGGACGCCATTCAAAATCTCGACCGGCAGGGCCGAGTCCATGAGATTCGCGGACATGACCAGCGTATCGCAGCTATTGCGAAGGAATATGCGAAAGAGCCTACGAACACGCTGGTGGTGTCCCCGGACAATCGCTCTCGTACGGAGATCAATGAACGTATTCATGCCGAGTTACAGGGACGAGGCATCGTCGGCAATAAAGAGCACGACATCCGAGCGCTCGTGACGCGCCAGGATCTCACCGGAGCCGACCGCACATGGGCAGCGCGGAATTCCAAAGCGGACAGTTTGTCAGTTTGAGCGAACTCGTGAAGGCCGCCGCTTGATGTGCCTTCATATTTCCTAGTCCGTCTTTTCAATGGCCGTCATATTTGGCTATGGATTCTCCACGCAATGCTCCTCACTCTTCTGATCCTCAACGCAAAACGCTGCTTGCCCTGCGCAGTACGGCATCGGCCAACGGCGAATTAACCGCTGCTTGCCCTGCGCAGTACGGCATCGGCCAACGGCGAATTAACGTCGGTTACCTTTGTTGGACAAGAATCGCTAGGGGCACTCGGTCCGCTAGTCGACTCTTGAGATCACTTTCCGTCGACGGCTCGTGCTATGAGCGCGTGGCGCTGTGGCGTACGGGATCGTGGTTCGAGCGCTCGCTGCATGTACCGCGCAAGCTTTCGTCGCGCGCGTGCCAGCTGAGCCTTTACTGTTCCGCGGGGCAATCCCAAAACTTGGGCTGTCTCAAAGATCGAGAGGCCGTCCACGACGCGTAGCTGAAATGTTCTTCGCAAGCGGGGCGAGAGCAGGGCGGTACACTTTCTCAGGTGCGCAGCAAGTTCAGAATTGCGACACTCATCTTCAGGGCTGGGCCGCGTGTCCGCCACTCTTTCGCATATGAAGTATCTTTCGTCCTCGCCAATCTGCTCATCCAACGGCATATGGATTTGGCGTGGCCGTTTGCGCAGTTGCATCCGGGCGCAGTTGCAAACAATCGTCGTCAGCCAAGTGGACATCCGCGACTGTCCCCTGAATTGGTGCAGATGTTTGTGGGCGGCCAACAGCGCCTCCTGCACCGCATCCTCTGCGTCAGGTCTATTCCCCAGAAGACGCAAAGCACAACGATAAAAAGACGGTGAACTGAGCGAGAGCGCTCTCTGCAGTTCGCGGGCTGCGCTCTGATCGTCGGCCACGTCCAAGTATTGAGCATTCTGTGTACGTGCGTCTGCGCCCGGCATGTTCTTTCGCCCCACGAAAGGAAAAAGCACGTAGCTTGCCAAAAGTTTCGGCATCATGGCTCTGCTCTACCTGCAAACATGGGGCAAAAATGGTGTCACTTGAGTACCCCAAGTGACACGTGTCCGGAGGTTGACACTACGCCCGGGAGTTGGTCGGTCGCCCGTGGGACCAAGGTTGGCGGGACTGGCAATTGACCGATTGTTTTCACCAGCTGATGCGAGCGTTAAAGGCATTCGCAAATTTGGGGCGGACCGCTTCTTTGGCCTGCATTCAAGACAAGTGCGCCAGGACTTCATTTCCGACGGCAACTCCTAGCGAAGCTTGACGGAAGTCTTGTTCGCCAGAATGGAACGCCTGCCGTGCGCGATGCACGACCCTGAATTGTTGCAGTCCATTCAATACAACAGCTTTCAATTCCGTTCGCCCGTTTTGCATCTGCTAGGCCACTTTGGCATCTGGCGTGCCTTTGTCATGTTGCCGGAAGCAATGAAGTACTTCGGAGGACATATGGCAAAGATAATCGAGTTCTACATACCGCAAAGCTTTCGCAAGGTTTCAAAGTGGGCCCCCCCAGCCGAACGTGGCAAGGTGCTGGCATTTCCACTGGCAGTGCGAAAATCGGCGTGACCGGTTCTGAAACGCGCATGGCGAAACTGAAATTGAGCAAGGTGAAGCAATGACCCCGAGCAATCAGGAGATTTGCGGAGTAGTGGTGGTGCGTCCTGCTAGTAGCTTTCGGTCTAGCACAGGAAGGCCCAGAAGGTGTTTTATGAAAACCAAAGCAGACGCGCGGGCAATCGAAAGTGATGCGCGAATGCGTCACACGAAATTGACACTGCCACGCTTCCGACAGCGGATAGACTCTCGCGCTCCCGGAGCATTCCTTTGTGCCGCTTAAATCTCAATCGCTTACCAACGGGTTCAGTGGCTGACTGATTGGCACGAGTCGTGCAGATTCGTCGTCGCAGGTACGAGAAGAGTCTAAACAAACAAGTTCTTGGAGGATTACAGTGAATCTTGTCCGCATATCAAAGCTCAGGGCGCTCCTTTGTGCTCTTGCGATCGTCCTGATCACAAGCTCCGCATTCGCCGCCACCACCAACAAGACACGTCAATTTGTGCAGGGCGAAAAAGCCAAAGTCTCAGGCTTGATTGTGTCTCGGGATGGAGATTTGGTTCGGATCCGCGACAAAAAGGCCGGTGAGGTCATCGTTGTGAGCATCGGCGATACGACCCACATCGAACGCAAGAACCATAAGTTTCCCTTTTACCGTCATACCGACATGGATGTTACTGCCTTGCTTCCGGGGCTGACGATCGAGGCAGAGGGCATAGGTAATTCCAATGGGCAACTGGAGGCCAGCAAAATCTCGTTTACGCCGGACGACTTTGCTATTGAAGTAGCCCAAGAGCAGCAAGTTCTGGCCAATAAGGCGGCCGCCCAGAATGCCCAGTCGACCGCCGACCAGGCCGCAACTGCAGCCGGCGCCGCACAGAGTTCCGCCGATCAGGCCCAGGATTCAGCAGAACAGGCTACCTTGCACGCCGAAGCTGCTGGCGTTGTTGGACTGGCGGACGCGGCTGCGATCGCAGCTGTCGATCAACGCGTTTCGGATCTGGATGACTACAAGATCGAATCGGAGAACGATGTTTTTTTTGACCGCGATTCAGCGATCTTGAAAGAGGACGCTAAGCCAGCCCTTGCCGATCTTGCGAAACTCGCGAAGTCGCTTCAGGGCTATTTGATCGAGATCTCGGGATACGCCTCCAACACACTGGGCAGCAAAACGGATCAAAAGCTGAGCGAGAAACGCGCTGCCGCTGTAGCCCGTTATTTCTATGAGGTTCAGAAAATCCCAATGCGACGCATTCTTATGCCCGTCGGCTATGGCAGCGTCCATCGGCTTGCCAGCAATGGCAACGCTGAGGGCCGTGAACTCAACCGCCGGGTCGATGTCAAAGTTCTCGTTAACAAGAGTCTAGAGGAAGAGATGTAGTTGGATGCGCGATGATCTGGCCATCAAATTGAACCGAATGATCACGGAAGGTGAACAGACCATATCTGCAATCCTGAACTGTGTGTGTCCCAACTGTGGAGGACCAATCGTCGTGCGGAAGAACCAGTTCAGGTGCCATGGTCGATGTGGTAAAGATTGGCGTTCCGTCTGGGAAGACACACGTTCTCGGCACAAGGACTCTGACGAGAGAAAGTCGAATCCTAGACGCGGCAGCATGATTCAAGGCAGTGCCAAACACAGGAACTAGCCATAGTCGCGCTTCTGTGCTGAAGAAACTGGGATGAATTTCATGTTTGGCCGCCGGCGCCACAGCACTGCTCAGCGATGACCGCGTCATGCTGTGCCCACGAATAGATTTCCAGGCGTCGGTGGATGCTATTGCAATCCTCCATGCTACAGGACACCCATCGTGGTTCGTGCTATTCAGAACAGGGTCGTCATGGGGCACAGTCCAAGGCTTCCGAGATTATGGAATACCATGCGTTAGATCGACGTCATATTACTAAGACATCGGTCGCCCTCCGCACGGTCGCCATGTTCGATGTGACAAAGGCAGCGATCGTCTTACTGCTCGGTTGCGGACTGTTCATGCACAAAAATCTCGACGACGTTGCCGAGTGCGTCGTCCAGGTGCTTCACGTCAATCCCGAAGGGAAGCTTTCGAATCTCTTTTTTGAGCTGGCGAGCCACTCCAGTGATCGCAATCTGTGGGTGCTGGCTCTAGGCACTTTGGCTTACGCATCGGTGGGGTTAACTGAGGCATACGGCCTTTGGCGAGAGCGAGAGTGGGCACAATGGTTCTCGCTATTGTCGACGGCATTATATTTGCCGCCGGAGTTGTACTGGATGCTGCGTGATCCGAACTGGCTCAAGTGTGCTGTGCTCGTCACCAACATCGCGATCTTCCTATTCATGCTGAGTCTTCGCGTCAACAGGCATTCGAGAGTTGTCCGCAGCCCCCAGCTTCAATCCTCCATGCACACCGGCGATCAGTCTCCCGCGGGCAACGGTTCAGGCGTGCGTTCGTGATCCCGTATCGCCGCTGGCGCTCGCATCAGCTGATCTGCGTAAGCACGACAGAGGTGGAAGATAGACACCGAACCAGCGACGGCGAGCGAAAGTGGAATTAGGAACCCTTGGCCAATACCCGTGAGTTCGACTGTGAGCACGATAGCCGTAAGAGGCATTTTCATCGACGACGCCAGGAACGCGGCGCCGCCGACGATGGCGAAGTCGGCTGTGAACGCTGTGGGCCAAACGTGATTCCAGAAGCTACCAAGGATGATCCCAATTAGTGCGCCGAGGCTCAGGCCCGGCGTGAGCAAACCGCCCTCTGCACCTGCGCGGAGCGAGGCTACTAAAACGACAACCCTGAACAGCAGTAGCGTTGCCGCAAGTGCGAGACCAACTTCACTATCAAATCCTGCCTGTGCCAGTCCCTTTCAATTCCCGAGCAGTTGCGGGAATGGAATCGCGAGAAGGCCAATGATGGGAAAGACCAGAGCGCACCACACAGCTAGATGCCAATCTCTAGGGGCACGCGCGCGGGCTGCCTCAGTCACCCGTACAAATAGGTAGGCCGCTGCCACAAGTACCGGTCCCACGAGTAGCGACCAAACGATGATGGAAGGCGAAATTGCGAGCGCTGGAACTGAGTATTGCAGCCCATTGCCTAGGCCCAGCCATGCAACCAAAGTTGCGATTACGCACGTTGCTAGCGCTGCCACAGAGGCAGGAAGGCTAAATGTCCCTAGTAGCACCTCGAGAGTAAAAAGCGTTCCTCCGAGCGGGACATTGTAGACGGCAGCCAAACCTGCTCCAGCGCCGCAGGCAATCATGATCCGGGTGCATTCAGGCGTCAGATTGCCGCGACCGCACAGCTTCGTGGCCAATGCGGCGCCCAGTTCACGTGGTGCGACCTCGCGGCCGAGCGGCGAACCCAGTCCCACGGTGACGATCTGAAGAATGGCATGTGTCAGCGTAGCCCAAAAAGGCATGCGGCCGCCTTTTCGAACCGCCTGGCGGATAGAAACCAACGGAGTACCAAAACGATAGAGCAACCACCAACCGATACCCGCGACTGCGCCACACGAACAGAGCGCCAGGGACCGTCGCAAGTCGGAAGCCGCCGTGACCTCCTGCAGAAAACTTACTCTGCCGACGATCGTATGCAGACCGTGACCGTAGGCGATGTGCTGGACTAGGCGTAACAATAACGCGAGCGCCATTCCGCCGAACCCCGAAGCAACACCCGTGGCGAATGTCACGAGCACCAAGATCAACCAGCGTGGCTTCCTGATCGCAATCGCGCGATGCACTTTCTCCATTCAGATCTCGTTAGTGAGGGACAGGATCGAAGATTCGATTTTGCGGCCGAGCAGAAGTAACGCGTCA
>WNFI01062339.1_pt1 | contig 14488 bp, 18 predicted proteins | sample 5400471 | NCBI WGS metagenome assembly WNFI01 (sample SAMN13153348, study PRJNA577476) | soil metagenome | isolation source: 100 cm saprolite on Douglas fir-dominated hillslope | place: USA:California | collected 2013-09-17
CGACCGCGTCGGACGAGTACGCGAAGTGCGCCAACGGCAAGCTCGGCGCCAAGGCGAAGGTGACCGTCTACGGATCGAGCCAGCTCGGCGGCGACAAGGAGTTGCTGCAGAAGGTCAAGCTCGGCACCGTCGACATGGCGCTGCCCTCCACCGTGATGTCCTCGGAGGTCGATCTCTTCGGCGTCTTCGAGATGCCCTATCTGGTCAAGGACCGCAAGCACATGGCGGCGATCGAGAAGGAGCTCTTCTGGCCCAAGCTCGAGCCCGAGGTCGAGAAGAAGGGCCTCAAGGTCCTCGCGGTCTGGGAGAACGGCTACCGCCACGTGACCAACTCCAAGCGTCCGATCAACACGCCCGCGGACCTGCAGGGCATCAAGCTGCGCGTGCCCGAGGGCAAGTGGCGCGTGAAGATGTTCCAGGCCTACGGGGCGAATCCCTCGCCGATGAAGTTCTCCGAGGTGTTCACGGCGCTGCAGACGGGCGTGATGGACGGCGAGGAGAACCCCTTCACCCAGATCTACAGCGCCAAGTTCCAGGAAGTGCAGAAGTACCTCTCGCTCACCGGCCACGTCTACACGCCCGCCTACCTCACCGTCGGCGCGAAGAAGTGGGCGACGCATCCGGCCGACGTGCGCAAGGTCCTCGAGGAGTGCGCACGCGACACCCAGGCATTCGTCTACCGCACGGCCGAGCGCGAGGACAGCGAGCTCCTCGAGAAGCTCAAGGCGGCGGGCATGCAGGTGAACACGCCCAACAAGGAGGCGTTCATCGCCGCGTCGCGCCCCGTGTACGACGAGTTCGCCAAGGAAGTGCCGGGGTCGAAGGAGATCATCGACCGCGCCATCGCCCTCGGGAAATGACGCGGTGACGCTCGCGCGGGTGCGGACGGGCTACGAGCTAGCCCTCGAGTGGCTGGTGGTGGCTCTGATGGCGATCCTCGCGATCGAGGTCACGCTGGGCGTCGTCTATCGCACGTTCGGCGCCTCCCTCGTCTGGTACGACGAGGTGGCGTCGATCCTGCTCGCCTGGCTCACCTTCTACGGCTCGGCGCTCGCTTCGGTGAAGCGCGCCCACATCGGCTGCCCGGAGCTGGTCGCCTTCCTGCCGCCGGCGCCGAAGGCGGCCGTCCGCGTCGTGAGCGAGGTCCTCACCATCGGCTTCTTCGTGCTCATGGGATGGACGGGCTACGAGGTCCTCGGCGTCCTCGCGACCGATCACCTCGTGAGCCTGCCTTCGGTGCCCGTGAGCTGGGTGCAGTCGGTCGTGCCGATCAGCGCGGTGCTCATCGTGGCGGCCGAGCTGGTCACGCTGCCGCAGGTGCTCGCGAATGCGCTCGCCACGCCGGCGGTGACCGGAGCAACGGTGCGACCAACTTTCCGCTGATCGCGATCCCGCTCTTCATCCTCGCCGGCGCGATCATGAACGCCTCGGGCATCTCCCGGCGCCTCATCGCTTTCGCCTCCTCGATCCTCGGATTCATCCGCGGCGGCCTCGCCATGGTGTCGAGCGGCGCCTCGATGTTCTTCGCCGAGATCTCGGGCTCCGCGGTGGCCGACGTCTCGGCGCTGGGCTCGATCCTCATCCCGGCGATGAAGTCGAAGGGCTACCCGGCGCCGCTCGCCGCCGCCGTGATGTCCTCGGCCGCGACGCTCGCGGTCATCATCCCGCCATCGATCCCCATGATCCTGTACGCGGTGATGGCGGAGACCTCGGTGGTGCAGCTCTTCGTGGCGGGCATCGTTCCCGGCGTGCTCGGCGGGTTCGGTCTGATGGCAATGGCGTACTGGTTCGCGCGCCGCTACAACCTGCCGATCGAGGAGAAGTTCCAGTGGTCCCGGGTGCGCAGCACTTTCCGCGAGGCGCTGTGGGCCTTCACGCTGCCGATGATCATCCTCGGCGCCATTTTCGGCGGCGTGGTGACGGCCACCGAGGGCGCCGCGCTCGCCGTGATCGCGGCGCTCTTCATCGGCCTCGTGGTCTACCGCGAGCTCGATCTCGGCCACCTCAAGACGGCGATGATCGAAGGCGGCGTGCAGACCGCGGTGGTGATGCTGCTGGTGGCGAGCTCGGCGCTCCTCGGCACGCACCTCACCGAGATCCAGGCGCCGCAGAAGCTGGCGCAGGCGGTGGCCGAGATCACGCGCAACAAGTGGTTCGTGCTCGCGCTCCTGAATCTCCTGTTCCTGCTGCTGGGCATGTTCCTGCACTCGGCCGCCGCGATCATCCTGGTGGTGCCCGTGGTGATGCCGTTGGTGAGATCGGTGGGGATCGACCCGGTGCACTTCGGCCTCATCGTCACCGTGAACCTCGGCATCGGCCAGCAGACGCCCCCGGTCGCTTCCGTGCTGATGGTCGCCTGCTCGATCGCGAAGGCGACCGTCTGGGAAGTGACGCGCGTCAACATCTGGTTCATCGCGGTGCTGCTCGCGGTGCTGCTCATGGTCACCTACATCCCCGTGACCGGGATGGGGCTGGTCCAACTGTTCTACCGCTGAGGAGCGTCGAGCGTGGATGACACGATCCTGCTGCAGCGCGAGGGCGCCATCGCGACGGTGGTGCTCAACCGCCCCGAGAAGCTCAACGCCCTTACGCGGCCGATGTGGAAGCACCTCGGCGAGGTCTTCGACGAGCTCGCGCGCGACGAGACGCTGCGCTGCATCGTGATCCGCGGCGCCGGGACCCGGGCGTTCGCTCCCGGCAACGACATCTCGGAGTTCGCCACCGAGCGCTCGAGCGTGGAGCAGGCGCGCGCCTACGGCGCGATCATGCGCGACACGATCGAGGCGATCTCGCGTTGTCCCCACCCCATCGTCGCGCAGATCCATGGCATCTGCGTCGGCGGCGGCCTCGAGATCGCCGGCCTCGCCGATATCCGCATCTGCGGCGAGTCGAGCCGCTTCGGCGTGCCGATCAACAAGCTGGGCCTGGTGATGGCGTACGCCGAGATCGGCTCGCTGATCATGCTCGCAGGGGAGGCGAGCGCGCTGGAGATCCTGCTCGAGGGGCGCGTGTTCGACGCGCGCGAGGCGAAGGAGAAGGGGTTGGTGTCGCGCGTTGTTCCCGACGCGGAGGTGGAGACGGAGGCTCGCGCGACCGCGCAGCGCATCGCCGAGGGCGCACCGCTGGTCGCGCGCTGGCACAAGAAGTTCGCGCGGCGGCTACGCAGCAGCCGCCCGCTCTCGGAGAAGGAATACGACGAGGGCTTCGCCTGCTTCGGCACCGAGGATTTCCAGATCGGCTACAAGGCCTTCCTCGACAAGCGCAAGCCCGAGTTCAAGGGAAAGTGACGCGCGCGATGGGGCCGCTGAAGGGCATCAAGGTAATCGAGCTGGCGCAGATCATGGCCGGCCCGACGTGCGGCATGTTGCTCGCCGACCTGGGCGCCGACGTGATCAAGGTCGAGAAGCTTCCCGGCGGCGACGATACGCGCAGCTACAGCGAGCCCTCGATCGGCGGCGAATCGGCGGCCTTCATGATGCTCAACCGCAACAAGCGCGGCATCGCGGTCAACCTCAAGAAGCCCGGCGGCCTCGAGGTCGTGAAGCGACTGCTCGCCGGGGCCGACGTGGTCACGGAGAACTACCTCAAGGGCACGCTCGAGAAGCTGGGCCTGGGCTACGACGTCCTGCGCGCGCTCAACCCGCGGCTCGTGTACTGCGCGATCTCGGGCTACGGGCGCAGCGGCCCCTACGCCGACAGGGGCGGGTTCGACCTCATCGCGCAGGGCTTCTCGGGGATCATGAGCATCACGGGCGAGCCCGGCGGAGCGCCGGTGAAGAGCGGCACGTCGATCGCCGACATCAACGCGGGCATCCTCGCCGCGTTCGGCGTGGTCTCGGCGCTCCTCGCGCGCGCCACCACGGGACGCGGCCAGATGGTCGACACCTCCCTCATGGAGGCCGCGGTGCAGCAGACCTACTGGCAGTCGGCGATCTTCTTCGCGACCGGCGAGAGTCCCGGGCCGACCGGGTCGGCCCACATCCACCGCGCCCTACCAGGCATTTCCCACCAGCGATGGCTGGATCAACGTCGGCGGCGCCAACCAGGCGAACTGGGAGCGCATCGTCAAGGTGATCGGCCGGCCCGAGCTCGCCGAAGACGCGCGCTTCCGCACCAACTCCGAGCGCATGCGCAACCTGGCGGCGCTCACCCCGTTGATCGCCGAGCGGCTCAAGCTGCGTCCATCGGCGCAATGGATCGCGGACTTCGAGGCGGCTGGCGTCCCGGTGGGGCCGGTGAACCGTATCGGCGACATGCTCGCCGATGCGCAGGTGGCCGCGCGCGAGATGGTGATCGAGGTCGAGCATCCGCGCGCCGGCCGGGTGAAGACGCTCGGCACGCCGGTCAAGTTCTCGGAGACGCCCACCGCCGTCTCGCGGCCGGCGCCCGTCCTCGGCGAGCACACCGGCGAGGTGCTCGCGGGCCTGGGATATTCCGCCGAGGAAATCGAGCGCCTGCGACGCGAAGGCGCGGTGCAGTAGCCTCGATGCCCTCGGCCCTCCTCCTCGCCCTCCTCGCGCTCTCCGCGCTGGTCACGTCGTTCATCTCCGGGATCCTGGGAATGGCCGGGGGGATGATCCTCATGGGAATCCTGCTCGCGGTGCTGCCGCTGCCCGCGGCCATGATGCTGCACGGAATCACGCAGCTCGCCTCCAACGCGTGGCGCGCATTCCTCTGGCGCAGCGAGGTCGACTGGCGCGTCTTCCGCGGCTACGCCTACGGCGCTCTCGCCGCACTGGCGATCTTCGCCGCGGTGAAGCTGGTGGTGAGCAAGCCGATCGCGCTCGTCGTCATGGGGCTCACGCCTTTCGTGACGCTGGCGCTGCCGGAGAAGCTGCACCTCAACGTCGAGCGGCGCGGGCACCCCGTCTCCTGCGGGCTCATCTGCTCGGCGCTCTCGCTCTCCGCGGGCGTCTCCGGGCCGATCCTCGACATCTTCTTCGTGCGCTCGCGCATGGGCCGCCACCAGGTGGTCGCCACCAAGGCGATGACGCAAAGCCTGAGCCACGTGCTCAAGATCTTCTACTTCGGCGCGGTCACCGCGGTCGAAGGCGGCGACGTCGAGCCGTGGCTCGCGGCGATGATGGTGGCCCTCGCGTTCACCGGGACTTCGCTCTCGCGGCGCGTGCTCGAGCGCATGAACGACGCGTCGTTCCGCTGGTGGACTCGCTGGACGGTGATGTCGCTCGGCGTGTTCTATCTCGCGAGCGGGGTGCTGCTGCTCGTGCGCTAGCGAAACTCGACCGCGGTCGTGTTGGCCCCGCAGAGCAGCACGCCGATGGTCGAGCGAGCGCCCGGCTGCCACGCGCCGGAGGTGAGCGCCGCGAGCGCCGCGGCGCCGCCGGGCTCGGCGACGATGCGCAAAGTCTTCCAGAGCGCGCGTTGGGCATCGCGAATCGCGTCGTCGGTCACGAGCACGGTGCGCTCGACGTGCCGCCGCGCGATCGGGAACATGAGGGAGCCCACGCGCCGGGGCGCGAGCGAATCGGCGGCGATGCCGCCCGCCGGAGCGTCAACCGGCTCGCCGGCCTCGAGCGCGCGCGTGAGCGTGGGCGCAGCCTCGGGCTCGACGCCGATCACCGGGACGCGTCCCGCATACCAGGCCGCGATGCCGCCCACCAGCCCGCCGCCACCGACCGCGACCAGCAGCGCGTCGAGTCCCGGAGCCTGCTCCTCGTACTCGAGCCCGACCGTCGCCTGCCCCTGCAGAGTCTCGACCTGATCGTAAGCGTGGATCGGCGCGGCGCCCGACTCGGCCGCCCAGCGCTCGCTCGCGATCAGGGCGTCGTTGTAGCGCTCGCCCGCGATCTCCAGGCGTGCGCCGTAGCCTCGGATCTGCTCGAGCTTGGCGGGCGAGGCGACGCTCGGCACGAAGATCGTCGCCGGACAGCCGACCTTCATCGCCGCATACGCGACCGCCGCGCCGTGATTGCCGCCCGAGGCCGCGACCACGCCGATCGCGGGGATCCTGCGCGTGAGGAGCTGGTTGAACGCGCCGCGCGTCTTGAACGAGCCCGCGTGCTGCAGGAACTCGAGCTTGAACACGAGGCGCGTCCCGGGCGCGCCGAAATCGGCGCCGTCGACCTCGACCACGGGCGTGCGCCGGACGTGGGGCGCGATGCGCTTGGCGGCCGCGCGCACGTCCGCGGGCTCGAGTCCCGGCGCCAGCGCATCTGCGCCGCGCGCGCGCTGCCCGATTCGCTCTTCGACAGGATCGATCGCGATTCTCCCCACGGCCGATTGGCCAGGGATCATCGTACCTCGGCCGGGTCGTCGCGCCGCGGACGCGCTACTTGATCACGCCGCAAGCGATGCGCGTGCCGCCCCCGCCGAGCGGCTTCGGCTGGTCGGCGTAGTTATCGCCGCCTTCGTGGACCATGAGCGAGCGGCCCGCGAGCTCCTTGAGCACCAGGTGCTTCGCGGCGACCGGCTTTGTGGCCGTGCCGTCGGCCGCGACCTCGAGCGCCGGCAGATCGCCCTTGTGGCCCGAACCTTCGGGACCGGCGTGCTTGCCGCTCTTCGCCGGATCGTAGTGCGACCCCGCCATCTCGGCCGGCGACATCTTGCCATCCTTCTCCTTCGCGCCGCAGTTGCCGGCGTCATGCACGTGGAAACCGTGCGTGCCCGGCGCTAGTCCCTTCAGGTCGGGCGTGAACACGACGCCGCCCCCCGGCGCGACCGCCACCCGCACCGAGCCGACCGCCGCCCCGACGCCCTTGGCGTCCACCGAGTTCATCGTGACCTTGTAATCGGCCCGCGCGGCGCCCGTGGCGGCAAGGAGCGCGCAGAAGAGGCTGAAGGCGAGTTTGTTGTTCATGGGGCCCTCGAAGGGGAACGTGCGCATGGGACCGCCGCGGCCGCCGCGAGTTCGGGCGCTTGCGCGGGTAGAATCGCGCCTGGACCCTCTTCCGATTCGCCGTTGCTCGTCACTCCTCCCACGTTCTCGCCGTTGCTCGCGCCGGTCGCGCACGACCGCCCGCGAACCTTCGCGTTCCGCGGCCACCAGATCCTGGTGCGCGAAAACGACCTGGCGCTGCCCGACGCCGCCGCATTGAAGGCGCTCGAAATCCCGGGAGAGAACGTCCTGCCCGTCGGCCTCCTCGATGGCGAGTACTGCTGCGCGGCCTGGCTGCCCGCGGGCGTCGAGCCTCCTGCGGGATACGCGTTCAAGGGATTGCGCGCGCTCTTCGGTCGCCTCGACGAGACGGCGCTCGCCGTGGCGGGACGCGCCTTCCAGATCGCCGACTGGGCGCGCACGCACCGCTTTTGCGGAGCCTGCGGGGCAAAGATGTCGAAGGCCGACGGCGAGCGCGCGATGAAGTGCCCGGCGTGCGGCCACGTCGCCTATCCGCGCATCGCCCCGGCGATGATGGTGCTGGTGCGCAAAGGCGCGGCGATCCTGCTCGCGCGCAACGCCGCCGTGCCGGCGGGCCCCGGCTCGCTGATGATCGCCTTCACGGCGGAACACGCCGGCGGCGAGATCACCCCCGATCCGACGGAGATCGCCGAGGCGCACTGGTTCGGGCCCGGCGACACCCTGCCCGAGCTGCCGCCGCACCAATCCATCTCGCGCTCGCTGATCGAAGCCAACCTGCCGAAGTGATCCCGGCAGGCGCCCTGCGCGGCCTACTGCGGCGCGGGAGGCGCCACCGTGGCGTCAGAGACGCCGCTCTGCTTGAGGGCGCGCGCGACGAAGCCCGTAGCCTTCGCTTCCTCGATGAAATCGCGCAGGTAGCGCGCGGCAGCCTCCCGTCCGCGCGGCACGCCGGAGGCCTGGCCGATGACCATGAAGTTTCCGTCGACCACCTTGAAACCGGGATGGCTCGCCGTGGCCGCGACCAGGGTGTTCTTCACGCCCGCGGCTGCATCGGCCTTGCCGGCGATGAACTCGTCGATCGCGGCCTGCGAGGTCGCCGAGCGCACCAGGCGCGCGCGCTTGATGTGGCGCGTGAGATAGAGGTCGTAGGCGGTCTTGAGGCCGACCGCGATCGTGACGCCGTCGCGATCGAAATCGTCGATGCGCGCGAGCGGCGAGCCGGCGCGCACCAGGTACGTCCCCTCGATCTGCACGTAGGGCGCCGAGAACGCGATCTCGTTGGCGCGCTCAGGATCGACCGCGAGGAAGGCGATGTCCCACGCGCCCTGCCGGACCGCGTCGGCAACCTTGCCGGCGGTGTCGTAGGTCACGTAGGAGATCGGCACTCCGAGCCGCCGCGCCATCTCGCGCGCGAGCTCTGGCCCGACACCGCGCGGGTCGCCGCCGGCAGGATCCCTCTGGGCGATGACGAAGTTGCCGTAGTTGACGGCGGTTCGCAGCGTGCCGGTGGGAGCGAATTGCGAACGCAGCGAATCGGGAGCGGTCGTTGGCATGGCGCAGGCGGCGAGCGCGAGGCCCGCGAGGAAGTGGATCCGGATCATGGCGCGGATTCTCTCACTTCCTCGAGACGAAGGCGTTTCCGGAAACGTAGAAGCGCAGCAGCCTGCGCGCCCACTGGCCCGCATAGTCGACGCCGATGCGCGCGCGCCGCGCGATGCGCGCCGGAGGCGGCGTGTCGCCCTCGGCGATGAACAAATCATCGCTCACCAAGTCGCGCCCGTTGAGCCGGCGGTCGATGTCCATCGCCTTGCAGAGCAGCGCCGGCCCCTGCGTGCGCCCCACGAGGCCGCGCACCGGCTCCACTGCGCGCAGCAGCACGGCAGAGGCGACCCCCTCTCGTTGCGTCACCACGTTCATGCACCAGTGCATGCCGTACCCGCTCGACGCCGGCGACGACGTGCACCAGGTGCTTGCCGAGGAGCTGCCTCGCGACGAGGACCGTGTCGCGGTCGTAGAAGGCGCGCGCCAGGCGCCGCGCGCGCGGGGATGAGGCAACCATCAGTTGGCCGGGTCGGGAAGACCCCGGCAGGTTACCAGCGCCGCCCTACTCGCTCACCGTCTCCTTGCCGCTGCGCGTGGCCTCGTCGAGCGCCAGGATCTGCGCGCCCCGCGCGCATGCCCGGGCGAAGAAGGCCTCGAGCTGGACCAGCCGCGCCTCGACGTCGTCGCCTTCGGCCGCGAAGCGCGCCTTGGCGAGCACGTAGGCGAACCCGCAGATGTCGATGCCGTCGCTCATCTTCGCGGGACGGCATTGCGCCGGCACCTTCGCGAGATCCTCCGGCGTCCACTCGCTCACGTACTCGCGCACGATCCCCACCACCTCACGCTCGGAGCGCGCTTGGGCAAGCCTTTGTGCGGCGGTCATGTTCATCCCGTTGATCCCACGAGTCCGCTATGAGTCTCCGGGAAGCGACGCCGCAATGCTGTAGGACAAGCACCCGGATGGGCGTGGGATGGCGACTACCCCCGGTACCATGGCGATCCAGAAAAAAAAGCGACCCGGGCGAGGGATGGGCGCTCCGGGCCGCCGACCGGGCCGGGGAGGAAACGGCCGAGGTCGCGACTCCATCCTCGCGTCTTACGCTGTCGTGAACCTGACGGTGAGCCCGATGAAGACGGCTCTTTTGTATCCGATTGTTTCGCTCGCCTGCGCCGCTCAGCGCGGCAAACGCAGGCGCGCGCAAAGGCCCCCGGCCGCCCGGTTCTCGAGCAGCAGCTCGCCGCCGTGGCCCTCGGCGATGTCCTTGGCGATTGCGAGGCCGAGCCCCGTTCCGCCGGTGCCGCGGTTGCGCGACGATTCGACGCGGTAGAAAGGGTTCACCACTTTCGGCAGGTGCTCGGGCGCAATTCCCGGGCCGCGATCGCACACCACGACGGCTGCGTGCTCGCGCGCGTCTTCGATCGTCACCTCGACTTCGTCCTTGCCGTACTTGAGGCCATTGTCGATGAGATTGCCGATCGCGCGGCGCAGCGCCGCGGGGCGCGCGTCGACCGGCGCCGCCACGCCGCTCACCGGGATGTGGTGGCCGAGTGCGGCGTAGTCCTGCAAGAGCCGCGCGACCAGGCCGCGCAGGTCCACGGAAACCACCGACTCCTCGTGCGACAGGCCGCGCGTCACGTCGAGCGCCGACTTCGCGATCGCCTCGATCTCGCCCACGTCGCCGGCGAGCCGATCGCGCGCGTCCTCGCCCAGCGACTCCAGGCGTAGCCGCATGCGCGTGAGCGGCGTGCGGATGTCATGCGACATGGCGGCGAAGGCGAGCGCGCGCCCGTGCACGTGGCGGCGCAGCCGGTCCTGCATGCGATTGAACGCGCGCGCCGCCGCGCGGATCTCGACCGCGCCCTTCTCCGGCAGCGGCGGCTCGTCGATGTTGCGGCTCAGCCGCTCGGCGGCGTCGGCCAGCATGCGCACCGGGCGCACGGCGATGCGCACCGCCCAGATCGAGAACAGCGTCGTCACGACGAAGATCAGCGCGATGCTGATCCACGCCTCGGTCGGCAACTGATGCGTGGGCAGGAAGAGGGGCGATTCCACCAGCGCGCGGCGCCCGTCGGGCAGCCGCAGGGCCACCGTGACCATCTTCGCGCTGCGCTCGAGCACCGGGTTGCGCACGCGCTCGATGCCTCCCGGCATGCCCTCCTGCGCAGGCCGCTGCACCTCGCGCAGGGCGAGCCAGGCGACCGGATCGGAGCCGAGCGCCTCGGAAAGCGAATGGCGCAACTCGGCCGCGAAGACCGCCGGCGCCGCTTCCCCTGCCGCGGGCGGCTCGCCGAGGGATTCGACGTCCTGCCATCGTAGCCGCGGGCGGCCGCGCGGCGCGCCCACGGCGCGCGGGGCGGGCGGCGCCTGCAGCGCGGCGGGCGACACACGCGCGCCGTCGACGATGCGCGCGGCGAGATCGCTCGCCGCGAAGCGCTCGAGCGAGCGGCCGCGTTCGACGTCGAAGAGGATGAAGCTGGTGACGTGCGCGACCACCAGCCCCGCGATGATGATCAGGAGCACTCGCCCCGCGAGCGTGCGCGGCAGGCCCGGCGATGCCGCCGCCTCGGCCATCAGAGCGCCGCCGACCGGCCCTGCACCGCCTCGCTCACGGGCTCGACGCTCGCCGTGAGCACATAGCCCTCGCCGTAGACCGTCTGCAGCAGGCGCGGCTCGCGCGTGTCGGCGAGCGCCTGGCGGAGCCGACTCACGCGCACGTCGATGCTGCGGTCGTACGCCGGCGCCTCGCGCCCCTGGGTGAGCTCGACCAGGAGGTCGCGCGAGAGCACGCGGTTGGGGCGGGCGAGGAAGATCGCGAGAAGCTCGAACTCCGAGCCCGAGAGCGATACGCGCGTGCCGTCCGCGCGCACCAGCACGCGCCGGATCATGTCGAGGCGGCAGCCCTCGAAGCGGTATTCGATCACGGCGGGCAGCGGCTCGGAATGAGGATCAGCACCGGCAGGCGGCTGCGCGTGCGCAGGTCGCGGCAGAGCGCCAGGCCGTCGGTGCCGGGCAACATGAGGTCGAGGACCAGCAGGTCGATCGCGCGCTCCTCGAGGATGCGGGTGAGCTCGCGTCCGTCGGGCAGGACCGAGACGCGGAACCCGTTATGCTCCAGGTATTCCGCGAGCAGCGTGCGGATCTCCTGGTCGTCGTCGACGACGAGGATGTGTTTCGCCATGGATCGTTATGTTCGCGTACCGGCGTGCGTTATCATCACGGCCAATTGTAAGGAATCGTTGCGGGTAGCGCCTCGGCGGACATTCTGTTGCAATGCCATCCCCCCGAGGGACCGGGTGCTTTATCCTTGGCATCCCGACAAATTCCAAATAACGAAGGAGAAGGCTTCATGCAGCGCAAATGGTGGGCGGCGGCCGCATTGGCCACGCTGGTGCTGGTTTCCGGCTGCCACAAGGGTGGGGGCGGTAGCTCCACGAACGTGCGGTTCCTCAATGCCGTGGTCGACGCCGAGCCGCTCGACCTCCTGATCGACGACAGCGCCAAGACGACCGGCACCGCCCTCGGCAACGCCTCCTCATACGCCTCGTTCGACGGCGGATCGCGAGACGTGAAGATCCGCTCGTCCACATCCCAGAGCATTCTGGTCGAGAAGACGATCAACTTCAGCAACGGGGCCAACACCACCCTGATCGCCTTCGGCAAGCGCGCCTCGATCGGCACGCTACTGCTCGCCGACGACATCACCACCGCTCCGCCCTCGGGCCAGTTCCAGATTCGTGCGCTGGGGCTCTCCGCCGATGCCGGAGCCGTCGACGTCTATCTCGCCACCGGCGACATCTCGGCCCTCGCCCCCACGATCACGGCCGTCACCTTCGGCACGACGACCACGTTCACGCAGCTCAACGCGGGCAGCTACAGCTTCGTCGTGACGCCGACCGGGACGAAAGACATCCTCTTCCAGACGCCCGCCCAGAGTTTCGCCGCCGGCGCCTCGCCCACCCTCGTGGTGCTGCCGGCGAGCGGCGGGAAGCTGGTGAACCTGATGCTGCTCTCGCCGCCGCCGACCCCGAGCGCGCCGCACCTTCCAGGTCGAGTCGTCCAACGTTCCCGGGACGACGCTCGCCTCGCTTTCCGTGTCGCTCGACGCCGCCAAGGACTACACGCTGGTCGCCGCCAGCCGGCTCGCGCAGATACAGCTCGTCTCCTTCGCCGACGACAACACCGTTCCCAACGCCGGCTTCGTGCGCGTGCGCTTCGCCAACGCGATGGTCGGATCGACCACGGTCGACGCCCTGCTGAACTTCGCCAGCCAGGCGACGGGGATCGCCTTCGGCAGCGCCTCGGCCTACTACCAGGTCGCCGCCGCGACCGACTACACGATCACCTTCTCCACTCCAGGCGGCGTGCAGACGATCGCGACCCTGTCGCCGGTGGAGATCGACGCCGGCAACGTCTACACCTTCTACCTGCTCGGCACCTCCGCGGCGCCCCAGGTGAAGCTGGTCCGCGATCGCTAGCGTGGGTTCGATGCGGCAGTACAGATGGCGGGTGGCGGCCGGCCTGGCCGCCTTGTTGCTGGCCGGGGCGTGCCACAACTCCGGCCACAACCAGAACTCCACGGATATGCGCTCGCTCAACGCGGTCGTCGACGCGGAGCCCCTCGACTTCGTGGTCGCCGACGACGTGAAGGCCTCGGCCCTGCCCCTCGGCTCCGCCTCCTCGTACTCGGAGTTCACCGCCGGCGCACGCGACGTGAAGATCCGCTCCTCCACGGTGCAGAGCGTCCTCGCGCAGAAGACGCTTCAGTTCGGCGACGGCCTGAACTCGACCGTGATCGCCTACGGCACGCGCGCCGCCACGCAGATCCTGCAGATTGGCGACGACACGATCTCGCCGTCGTCGGGCCATTTCAAGGTGCGGGTGCTGCCGTTCGCCGCGAATGCCGCGGGGATCGACTTCTACGCAACCTCGGGAGATATCTCGACGGTCGCCCCGACGATCTCCGGCATCGGCTATAGCAGCCCCACCGACTACACGGAGGTAACGCCGGGAACCTACCGGATCATATTTACCAACACCGGCACCAAGGACATCATCTTCCAGTCGAGCGCGAGGGCCTTCGCCGAGGGGACCAAGCTATCGGTGGCCGTGCTGCCGGCGAGCGGCGGAACGCTGGTGAACGCGATGCTGCTCACGCCGCCCGGAGACGATTCGGCGACTTTCATCGCCAATTCGTCGGCGCGCGTGAAAGTGGTGAACGCCGTGCCCGATTCCCCCAACCTCGTCTTCAAGGCCGGCGGCACGGTCCTCTTCTCGAGCGTGCCCTTCACCGGCGGCTCGAGCTACGCCCTCGTTCCGGCGGGCGCGCAGACCCTGCAGGTCGAGGCCGCGAACGTTCCGGGTAGCGCGCTCGCCTCGCTCTCCCGCACGCTCGATCCGGCGAAGGACTACACCGTGCTCGCGCTCAACCGGCTGAGCCAGGCGCAGCTCGTCGCGTTGCTCGACGACAACACCCTGCCGGGCTCGACGCTCGCGCGGGTGCGCTTCGCCAACGCGCTGGTGGGCTCCTCGTCGGTCGACGTGCTGGTCAATTTCGCGAGCCAGGCGAGCGGCATTCCCTACGGGGGCACCTCGGGCTACTACCAGATCGCGCAGGGCACCGTCGCGGCCAACACGGCTTATACGGTTACCTTCGCGACGCCAGGCGGGGCCACGGCGATCGTCACGCTATCCCCGGTGGAGATATTCGGCGGCAACGTTTACACGTTCTACCTGTTCGGCACAACCGGCGCGCCGCAGGCGAAGCTCATCCGGGACCGCTAGTCCGGACTAAGTCAGGGCGACGTAGGTCTCGTCGCCCTGCTGCTCGCGCTCGAAGGCGAGGAAGTCGTAGTAGCCGCAGCGCGGGCTGTCGGGATAGCCGCGGCAGACGCCGGGTCGCGCCTCGTACACCGTGCAGCTGCGCGTCTTCTGGTCGAGGAACGTGCAGGCGGAATCGAAGATCCTGTCCTTGCGATGGCGCAGCATCGCGGCCTTCTTCCCCGAGTCGTAGCGCGTGTAGCGCTTCTCCGCCTGCCGGGCTTCGATCCCGAAGTGGCGCGCCAGGCGCTCGATGTCGCGCGCGGTCACCTCGATGTCGGTATACGTGCAGCAGTAGGCGGGGCACTTCG
>WNFI01025779.1_pt1 | contig 14487 bp, 13 predicted proteins | sample 5400471 | NCBI WGS metagenome assembly WNFI01 (sample SAMN13153348, study PRJNA577476) | soil metagenome | isolation source: 100 cm saprolite on Douglas fir-dominated hillslope | place: USA:California | collected 2013-09-17
CCCGGGCCACTTTGATCTTGGCCTGCGGCGCCGTGCGGGCGGCAACCCGGATCAGCACAGTATCGGCCGAGACGTTCTCCACGCCCCAGACCTGCGGACGGTCCAGGATGACCGCGTGCCAGGCGGGCTCCTCCCAGAGGGCAACAGCCGCGTTCTCCAGCATTCCGCGCGCCGCGCCGACTGGCAGCTGATACGGCACCGGAAAATCGATGACGGCCCTGGCCCAGCCGTGCGTCTCGTTACCCGCTGCCTTGATCGTGCCATTGCGGATATGCCAGACCACGCCATTGATATCTCGCAGCCTGGTGATGCGAAGGGTAACGGCCTCGACCGTTCCGACCACTCCGACGTCAACCACGTCGCCAACGCCGTACTGATCCTCCAGCAGGATGAAAATGCCGGACAGGAAGTCTCTGACCAGGTTCTGCGCGCCAAAACCGAAGGCAACCCCGAGCACCCCGGCGCTGGCCAGGAGGGGAGCCAGGTTCAGGCCCATATCACCAAGGATGATCACGGCCGCAATGGTGAAGATGGTGACCGACGCAGCATTGCCCAGCACGGAGGCGAGGGCCGTAGCGCGCTGGCTGCGCCTTTCGCCGAAAACCCCGCGACGGCCGGCCTCGCCGGCCGCGTCCCGCTCGTGGCCCGTGGCGGCCCGCGTCGTCAGCCGCTTGATCAGGCGGCGCGCCCCCAGTCGCACCAGCACGGCCAGCGCGAGCACGAACACGATCCGCAGGCCGAGCTGGACCGGGCCGGCCAGGTACGCGGAGGCGAAGTCGGCCGCGTGGCTGTTGTGCGTCAGGTCCCAGATTGTCCGGCAGACGATGCTGGGCTCCCGGCCGCAGGCCAATGTCAGTGTCTGCGGGCTGGCCGGAGCAGCGGCCGCGGTCGCAGCCGGGGAATGGCTTGTCGCCAGCGTCGCCAGTGTCACGGGCCGATCTTATTGACAGCGTCGGCACAATTTCGTAACGAATGCTGAGTTACTCGTGGGGCCAATGAGGAAAGGCGGCCGAAGTGCGCTAACACGAAGCGAGCAGCAAGTTACAATGCGTCAGTACGTGATCCGCTCGGGTGACTCGGGCCTTTGAAGCGCAGATACCAAGCACGGGAAGGAGACCGGTGTCAGCGGAGCGGACCGTGGCAGCCGCGGCTGTTACTGCCGGAGTCCGGCAACGGCAGGACGTTGTCCTGCTCGGCAGGACTCGCCACGAACTGGCCGTCGCCCGGCAGATCAGGGCCCGCGCCCTGGTGGTCGGCGCGCCGCCGGCCGAGATAGCGGTCGCCATCGCGAGCGAATGCGGCAGCAGCAAAATCAGGGCTTATCGGCTGGCCCTGGGCACCGCGCTCGCCGATGTGGTCACTACCTCTGCGCCGTCTACCAGGCTGATCCGGCTGACCTGGGCCTGGGCAGCCGGTGCCTGTGCGGCCATTCGCACCGGCCGGCCATGACGGCGCCGTCGCAGTCGGCTCCCAGCTGGGGCGAGATGGGAAGCACAGATGGGATTACGGCCGGGCGAGTCGGCAGCGTCATCTATCCGGTCGCAGGCCCCGGCGAGGACGGCCAGGGCCGGCTCGAGCCGAGACAGCCGATGTCCGGACTTGATTCCGAGCACGAGGACTACGCACTGCGAGACATGCTGATCCGCCGAATGGCCGAACCGGGCTGCCGGGTCGACAGCCGCTTCCTCGGCGCGGTGGACCGCATCCGCCGCCGGATGGACGACGCCCTCATGGGCGGCAGCGTGTCTGCCGCGGTGATCGACAGATGGGAACAGGGCACGGCCGGGTACGGCCACCGGTACATGACGGTGCCGCCGCTGCGCCTCCTGTGCGATGTGCTGCTCGACTTCGCCGACGTTCGCCGGATGTGCGAGCAACGCCAGCCGCTTGAGTTCGCCGAGCGACTGTGCCGCCTTGCTGCTCAACTGGCCGGGCTGGCCGGCATCGCGATGCTCGATCTCGGCGATCACCGGCTGGCCCGGTCGTTCTTCCATACCGCCAGGACGGCGGCCGACGAGACGGGCGACCGGCAGTTGCGTGCCTGGGTCGTGGTGCGTGAAGCGATGGTGCCGCTGTATTACGGCGATCCGGCCGACGCAGCGACACTGGCGAAGGCGGCCAGCGACCTGGCCGGACGCCAGTTGTGCGTGCCTGGGGTGATGGCGCCGGTCATCGAGGCCAGGGCGCAGGCCCGGATGGCCTCGGCTAGCGAGCACGGGCGGCGGTCGACCCTTGGCCGGGCAAAGGCGAGCCTGGACCGCGCCGAGGACAAGCTCGCCGACCTGCCGCCAGAACAGCGCGACGACACAGCATTCGGCTATACCGAGCGCCAGCTGTACTTTCACATGGGCGACGCCCTCGTCAACGTGGGTGACTGGCAGGGGGCTGGACTGGCGTTCGGCCAAGCGGCCCTGCTGTATCCCGCCACCGAGGTGCTTGACTGCGCACTGATAGCGCTGGGACAGGCGCGGTGCCTGCTGGACTCCGACGAGCCCGAACAGGCCCTGTTTCTCGGCCGCGACACGATGCTCACGCTGCCGCCCGAGCACAGGACCGAGGTTGTGGCCCAGGTAGCCAGGTCAGTGGGCCAGCTAGCGGCGGCACGTTACCCGCAGCTGCCCGCGCTCGCCGGCTTCCGGGACGCGCTGCAGAGCGCTTAACAGCGCGGCGCTTGCCGGTGCGCGCTGCGTTCACCGCACCACGATCGTCAGCCGACCGGCAGGCCAGTCTGCGCCGCCGCGAACGCCAGCGTTTCAGCCGATAGCCCGATCGAGCGGCTGACGGCCCTGGCCCCGTGCCCGACGTCGCGCCTGCGCGCACCCGGTGATACGGCGAGTAACCGAGCAGCCAGCCGAGTTCATCCGGGTCAGCGGCAGTACCGTACTCGTCGTTCCACGATTCGCCAAGACCAAACTGCTCGTACCGCACCATGTCGAGCAGCGGCGCGGAGCACACCGCGGCTGCGGCCAGCTCGGGACGCTGGGTCACCGAAGCACCGACCAGTAGCCCGCCATTCGATCCGCCCCACAGGGTCAACTGCTCGCTCGTCGTCCGCCCGTCGGCAATCAGTTTCTCCGCCGCGGCATGGAAATCGTCGAACACGTTCTGCTTATGGTCCCGCATGCCCGCGCGGTGCCACTGCTCGCCTTCTTCGCTGCCGCCGCGCAGGCCGGCGACGGCGTAGATGCCGCCTGCCTCGACCCACGCCAGTATGGAGGCCGAAAAGGCAGGCGTCAGGCTGACATTGAAGCCGCCGTATCCGTAGAGGATCGTCGGCCGCGCCAGGGCGGGAACGGGGACTACCTCGCTCCCGGCCGCCCGCTCGTCACTGCCGCCCACAGCGGAAACCACGACCATCCGGACAGTGGTCCCGTCGGCTGAGACGAAGGGGACTTGTTCGGCCAGGACCGGCGGGAGGTCGACGTTGCCGGGCGCGCGCTGCCAGACCTGAGCGCTGCCAGAAAGCGCGTCGAAGCGCAGCACTAGTCCGGGTGTCCCGTAGTCGGTGTAGCCGAACCACGCCTCGTGGCCGCCTTCCGGCCGCTCGCTTAGACCGCCGACGGTGCCCAGGCCTGGCAGTTCGACCTTGCTGAGCTGCGCGCCGGTCGCCAGCTCGTGCACGCTGAGCTCGCTGATCGCGTGCCGGTCCCGAGAGGCGAGCAGCAGGGGATGGTCCAGCTGCGGACCGTCCAGGATGGCGAAGTCGCTCAGCACCGCCTCGCTGTCCTCGGCCAGCAGGTCCTGCCAGCTCTCCGCGGCCGGAAACGCCGGGTGCGCGGGGTCAGCAACGGCGATCCTGCGCCGCGGTGCCCCGGAATCGGTCAGCAGGTAGAGTCTGCCGTCGCGCCCGGCTACTGGCCACGTCCTGGCGTCCACTCCCTGCTGCAGAACCATGAGCTCGGGCGCGGCCGGGTCTGTCCGGGTGAGGTCGGCCACCCAAACGTCGTCGCGCGGAGCTGTCCCGGCCGAAGCGGTGATGACAAGCCAGCGGCCATCCCGGCTCACAGAGACGCCGTAGTAGTTGGTCTTATCCATGCCGTCGCCAAAGATAAGCACGTCATCGCTGGCGGGCGCGCCGAGCCGGTGCAGGTAGACCCGGCGGTGGTATTGCTGCTCGCCGGGTGGGACCGCGTCGGGGGCGAGCCTGCGGCTGTAGTAGAAAGCCTCACCGCCGGGCAGCCAGGCGATGGCTGTGTAGCGGCAGCGGTCGATCGGGCCGTCCACGTCCGAGCCAGTGGCCACGTCCATGACGCGCAGCACGGATTCTTCCCGGCCGCCCTCCGAAAGCTGGTAGGCAAGAAGTCGGCCCTCGTGGTCGGGCTGCCAGCTGTCGAGCGTGGTGGCGCCGGATGGGTCGACCGCCATCGGGTCGATCAAAACCCGTTCGCCCTCCCGGTTGCCTGCCGGCTCGCCGCCGCCCAGGCTAACGCTGCCCGGTTCGCCCTCCCGGTTGCTTGCCGGCTCGCCGCCGCCAATGCCGCCCCCGTCGGCCCGCGCGCCGCCGCCCGCTCCGCCCGTGGTCGCTGTATACAGCACCGCGTGCTCCTGCCCGGCTTCTCGCCGGGTGTAAAACTGCCGATTTCCGCGCCAGGTCGGCGTGCCGACGGCGCCGGCGCCGAGCAACTCGGTCAGCCGTTCCCCGAATGTCTCTCGGCCGGGAGTCCGGGCTAGATATGTGGCGTAGACGTCATCTTGAGCCCGGAGCCACTCCTTGGTATCCGGGCTGGCCGGGTCCTCAAGCCAGCGGTAGGGATCGAAGATCTTCCGTCCGTGGAGCGTCTCGGCGAGATCCTGTCGGCGTGCGGGCGGGTAGGCGAGACTGGTCATGCAGGCACCTTAGTGTTATGACGGCGACAGGATCGCGCGTCGTTCACTTGTTAGATGTTGGCGAACGGGGCGGCCGGCCGTCACACTGGTCACGGGTGCCCCGGCGGCACATGCGCCGGCTGATGGTATTACCCGCAATGACGGGAGGTGCAAGTGCGCCGGGTGCTGCTGCTCAATATCACCTATGAGCCGCTGACCACGGTCGGCTTGCACCGCGCGGTCTGTCTCGTGCTAGGGGAAAAAGCTGACGTAGTGCACGCTGACGTCGACGGCATGCAACTGCATTCGGCGTCAACCCGGCTGCCCGCGCCCTCGGTGATCAGGCTGCGCCGCTACGTCCGGATCCCGCATCGCAGCCGCGTCCCGCTGACCAGGGCCGCGCTGATGCGGCGGGACAATTACTTGTGCGCCTACTGCGGGACCAAGGCAGACACCATCGATCATGTGGTACCCCGCAGCCGGGGCGGCCCGCACGCCTGGGAAAACTGCGTTGCCTCCTGTACGCGCTGTAATCATCGCAAAGCGGACAGGCTGATCGAGGAACTGGGCTGGACGCTACCTAGGCTGCCGGCTGCCCCGCGGGGGCCGCACTGGCGGCTGATCGGCGCAGCGTATGACGGGGATCCGCAGTGGGTCGCCTACCTAGAGCCAAGCGCCGCCTGATCGGGCTAGCCCGGTCCAGTTCCTGCGGCCGCGAGGTGACTGCAACGCTCACGCCGATGACACCCTGACAATTTGACAGGGACAAAACTAAGCAAATCGACGGCTTATGGCTGTCAAACTGTCAGGGTGTCAGGCACCAGGTTCATTCTCGCCATGGGTTTGCTGGCTTTTATCCTGTTCGGGCTCGCGCTGAGCGGCGGGAGATCACCGCGATCTCGCCGTCGTCGGTCATCATGACGCGGACACCTTGGCCGAAATGGTCGCGCAGCACGCCGTCGGTCAGCACCTCCGTGGCCGGCCCAGAGGCAGCGATCTTGGCGTTTGCGAGCAGGACCAGCCGGTCGGCGAACTGGCCGGCCAGGGTGAGGTCGTGGATAGCGGACAGCACCGTCAGGGAGCGCTCCCGCCGGATCTCGTCAATGAGCTCCAGCGCGTCCATTCCGCGGCCGAGATCAAGAGCGCTGGTCGGCTCGTCGAGCAGCAGCACCGGTGCCTCCTGAGCCAGCGCCCTGGCCAGCACTACTCGCTGCAGCTCGCCCCCGGACATCGCCCCTAGCCCACGGCCGGCCATGGGGCTGAGGTCAAGCCGGTCGATGACGGCGTGGCAAATGCGGCGGTCGGCCGCCGTCTCAGACTGGAGATAGCCGAGATGCGCAGTCCGGCCGAGCAGCACGTACTCGGCCACTGTCATGTCCGGCGGCAGCACTGGCCGTTGCGGCACGCAGGCGACCAGCCTGGCCAGTTCGCGCCGGCCGAGCTCGTCAGCGGGCCGGCCGCAGACCGTGATCGTGCCGGAATAGCCGACCAGCCGCGATATGGCGTTCAGCAGTGTCGTCTTTCCGGCGCCGTTAGGGCCGATGACGCCTAGCCACTCGCCGTCGTCGACGGCGCCGGTGATGGCGTCGAGCGCGAGGGCTTGGCCGTAGCGAACTGACAGCTTGTCGAAGGTGATCATGAAAGATCCTGTCTGGCCCGCCGGGACCTGAGCACGAACAGGAAGAACGGCGCACCGGCCAGCGCAGTGATCACCCCTATAGGCACCTCTGCCGGGGCCTGAACCGTCCTCGCGGCGACGTCGGCCAGCACCAGGAAAGTGGCGCCGCCGATCATCGAAACCGGAAGCAGCACGCGGTAGCTGGGTTGAGCCGAAGCCGGGCCACATTCACGCCGAGGCTCGCGGCCTCGGTTTCCCCGACCCGCAGCACGTCCAGCAGGCGACGGTGGAGCAGCAGCGCTGCCGCCGAAACGGCGACATACGGCAGCATCAGCGATACATCCGACCAGGTCGCCCCGGACAGGCCGCCCAGGATCCATGAGTAAACGACCGCGAGCGTCTGGGTGTGCTCCTGCTGCAGATAGGTCTGGAAGGCGGTCAGCAGAGCAGCTACGGCGATGCCAGCCAGCAGTATCGAGCCCGTGTCGCTGCCCGAAGTTGTCAGCTCACCACGCCGCGCGCCCGCGCCAAGCAAGTACGTCAGCAAGACCGCGAACGCCCCGCCCGCGAACGCGGCCGGCGGCTCGAGTGCGGGGCTGGCGCCCGATACCACCACGGCCGTGGCGCCGAGGCCCGCTCCCGCGGCCACGCCGAGCAGGTAAGGATCTGCCAGCGGGTTCCGGAATATGCCCTGATACGCCGCGCCGCCACCGGCCAGCATCGAGCCGACCAGGGCACCGAGGACGACCCTGGGAAGCCGTATCTGCCAGACAATCGCCAAGGTCAGGGCTGGTACGGCAACGTGCGGGTGCCAAGGCAGCTTCGCGGCTATCGCAGCGACGACTTGCTGGAGCGACAGGCCTGCCGGTCCGACGGCCACCCCGACGATCAGGGCGATCGCCAGGCCAATGCTGGCCAGCCCGATCGCACGGCCGGGTCGAGCCCGGCTGACCCGCTCCGATGACCGCGATCCGGCTGACCGTGGCCCGGTTGGGCCCGCCTGGCCCTGGCCGACCGGCCCTGCGGCTGAGGTCGTCGCCAGTGCCGCGCCGACTCCACCGGCCGCTGGGGCTGAGGGCCCCGGCGGACCTGGTGGCGCGGTTGGCGAACCTGCGGCTGGGTCCTGTTTGCTCGTCGTGGTCACCGTGACCCGGACGCGACGCCTGCCGCGACGGTATGCAGCAACTGCACGATCCTCGGCCCCCAGCGTGAAGCAATGTCGGGGTTGAGCAGGATGAAGTGGTTGCCTTTCACAGCTGACAGAATCGACCAGCCTGGCCGCCCGGAAACGGTCGCGGCGTCCTGCCCGCCTCCTGCCGGGCCGGTGTCGGCGAGGATGATGTAATCCGGGTTGGCCTTGAGGATGTACTCGGCCGACAGCGTCGGATAACCACCCGCGGCGGCCGCCCCCTTGGCGGTGTCGGCAATGCTCTTCATGCCGACAAGTGACAGCAGGCTGCCGATAAAGGTCGCGGACGTTACCGAGTAATAAGGGTTCGTAGCGATCTCGTAGTAGTAGGTGAGTGGCTTGGTGTGCTTTGGCTCGGAAGCGATGATCTTTCCGATCGCTAGCCGCAGCGTGCTGTCTTCCTTGCTCGCCTGAGCCACATGCCCGGTCGCCTCGCCCAACTGTGTGAACTCGCTGTAGACGCCGCCCATGTTGGCAGCGGCCGGCAGGTCCAGTACCGGGATAGACAGCGCCCTCAGTTTGGCGCTGATCCCGCCGAGGTCATTGGAGATGATGACCAGGTCAGGCTTGTAGGCGGCGATGGCTTCCGCGTTGGGCTGGTAAGCGGACAACTTGGTGACCGGCGCCTTCGCGGGGTAATCGGACAGGCTATCGACGGCCTTGACCTGGTTGCCGGCCCCGATCGCGTAGAGCATCTCGGTCGCGGTCGGGGATAGCGACACGATGGCAGCCGGCCGGGCCGCGATTCGGACCTTGCCAGCGGCCGCGCTCACCGTCACCGGGAAACCGGTGCTGGCCAACGTGCCGCCCGACGCGGTGCCTGGCGAGCCGCCGACAGCTGAACCGGCGCTTGCTGAGCCGGCTGAAGAAGTGCTGCACGCGGCGCACATGACAGCAAGGGCTGCGGGTGCAACCGCCGCGACTTTGCGGGTAAGAGCCCGCATTTGATCATCCTCCGTCGGTGCTGGAGGACGAAGTGCGTCCGCTGCGACGCCGACGGGGCATCGGAACGAGCCGCCCTTCCTCCGAGGACAGGTCGTTGGCGTCGGCCAGGCGTCCGGGCTCGTCCTCGTGTGAGGCATCACCGTTGCGGGACAGCGCCGGGATTTCACCGGCTTCGCTGGGCACAGCGCCCTCCCGGGGACCAATGGCCCCAGGATGCGGGAAGCCTATCGCAGCCGATCGGCTACCGGGCGCGACTGGCGTGCACGATCAGTCCGGCTACCAGGCGCAAAGGCCGACCGCACGCTTAAAGCCCCTCCATCTCATACCTGGAGGGGCCTTGCGGCCCGTAGGCCTGGCCCAGCGGGCCTTGGCGACCATTGTCGCGGCTTTGCGCCCGATCGGCCGGCAGCGACACGCCGCGGAGCTGTGCCGAAAACAGCGCGCAGCCAGCGATTGGGGAAAGGGAACCTTCACCGGTCAGCGCGACATTGGCCGGCGGACGGCCGCGGAGGCCGCAAGGCCCTGTTCCGTTAACGATTTGTATTCAATAAGTAACGCGGTGTCCAACTAGCGCCGATAACCTGATAGACGCTGGCGACGTGGGTACCCCCGAGCTCACGTCGCTGCGTCTGTAACTGGCGCGCAGCCGGCTGATCTTCCGCGGGCGGCCCGGCCAGGTTAGCCGGGTCAGCCAGCATCCGGTCCTGGCTGATATGCAGCTTGCGACCGGCCGCGCCGCCGTGCGGCACTACCTCCCCGCCCGGTAGCGTTCGGTATATGACCGATACTGCGAACCAGCCCGCGCACCCGCCGTCCGCGCCGTTCGGGCGCATGCTGACGGCGATGGTCACCCCGATGGACCGGAACGGGGCCATCGATTATGCCGGCGCCGCACGGCTCGCCGACTACCTCGTTACCGAGATGCGCAACGACGGCCTGGTAATCAGCGGGACTACCGGCGAGTCGCCGACGACCTCGGACGAAGAGAAGGCCCGGCTGCTCTCGGCTGTGCTCGCTGCCGTCGGCGATCGCGCGACCGTGCTGGCCGGCGTCGGCACCAACGACACCGCGCACAGTTGCGAGCTGGCCAGGGCGGCCGAGCGGGCCGGAGCGCACGGGTTGCTGGTGGTGACGCCCTATTACAACAAGCCGCCGCAGAGCGGGCTGGCCGCCCACTTCGCCAAGGTCGCCGACGCGACCGGGCTCCCGGTCATGCTTTATGACATTCCCGGCCGCACCGGCACCCCGATCGCGGCCGAGACACTGGTGGCGCTCGCCGAGCACTCCAGGATCGTGGCGGTCAAGGACGCCAAGGCCGACTTCGGCGCTGCGTCTTGGGTGATGGCGCGGACCTCCCTCGTCTTCTACAGCGGCGACGACATGGTCAACCTGCCGTGGCTAGCGCTCGGCGCGGCCGGGTTCGTCAGCGTCGTGGGCCACGTGGTAGGCGACCGCCTGCACGAGATGATCGACGCCTACCGGTCCGGGCAGGTCGCCGACGCGCTGCGCATCCACCGGGAACTGCTGCCGGTTTACACCGGGCTGTTCCGCACGCAGGGAGTGATCTTGACCAAGGCCGCGCTCAGCCTGCTTGGCTTGCCCGGCGGATCAGTCCGGCCGCCGCTGCCAGATGCCAGCGCGGCAGAGACTGAGAAGCTGGTGGAGGACCTGACGGCGGGTGGTGTGAAGCTCAAGTGAGTCACCCCCATCCGGAGCTTGGCCCGCCGCCGCCGCTCCCGGCTGACGGCCTGCGCCTGATCGCGCTCGGCGGGCTCGGCGAGATCGGCCGCAACATGACCGTGTTCGAGCACGCCGGACGGCTGCTCATCGTGGACTGCGGCGTGCTCTTCCCCGACCAGGACCAGCCCGGCGTCGACCTGATCCTGCCGGATTTCACTGCGGTCGCGGACCGGCTCGATCAAGTCGAGGCGCTCGTGCTGACGCACGCGCACGAGGACCATATCGGCGCCGTGCCGTACCTGCTGCGGCAGCGAAGCGACATACCGATCGTCGGGTCGCGACTCACACTAGGGCTGGTCGCCAGCAAGCTCACCGAGCACCGGATCACGCCCGAGATGATCGAGGTCGAGGCCGGCGCGATTCGGAAGTACGGCCCGTACGACCTTGAGTTCCTGTCAGTGAACCACTCGATCCCGGACGCGCTGGCCGTGGCGATCAAGACGCCGGCTGGCGTCGTCCTGCATACCGGCGACTTCAAGATGGATCAGCTGCCACTCGACGGTCGGCTCACTGACCTGGGCGGATTCGCCCGACTCGGCGCGGACGGCGTGGACCTGCTGCTCTCGGACTCCACCAACGCCGAAGTTCCCGGCATAGTCGACTCGGAGCGGCTGATCGGGCCGGTGCTGTCCGACGTGTTCGCCGCGGCTGCGCAGCGGATCATCGTGTCCTGCTTCGCCAGCCACGTGCACCGGGTGCAGCAGGTGATGGACGCCGCCGCCGTGCACGGCCGTAAGGTCGCTCTTGTCGGCCGGTCGATGGTGCGGAACATGGGAGTGGCGCGCGACCTCGGTTATCTCCACATTCCGTCGGTGCACGGTGGACTGCTGGTGGACCTGAAAGAGGCGGAGGAGATGCCGCCGGACCAGATCGTGCTGATTTCCACCGGATCCCAGGGCGAGCCCATGTCGGCCCTGTCCCGGATGGCCGGCCGCGATCACCCGATCCGGATCGCCGAGGGAGACACGGTGATCCTCGCCTCCTCACTGGTTCCTGGTAACGAGGCAGCCGTCTCCCGGATTATCAATGACCTGACCAGGCTGGGCGCGCGGGTCGTGCACAAGGGCAACGCGCTCGTGCACGTGTCCGGGCACGCCGCGGCGGGTGAGCTGCTGTACGTACTCAACCTGGTCCGCCCGAGTAACTTCATTCCGGTCCACGGCGAGTGGCGCCACCTGAAGGCACACGCCGACCTGGCCGCGCTAACCGGCGTGCCGAAGCAGAACATCGTCATTGCCGAGGACGGCATCGTCGTTGACCTGGTTGGTGGCCAGGTCGCGATCACTGGCAAGGTGCCCTGCGGGTACGTGTACGTGGACGGCCTTTCGGTTGGCGAGGTCACCGAGTCGTCCCTCAAGGACCGCCTCATCCTGGGTGATGAGGGCTTCATCTCCGTCATCGTCGTGGTCGACTCGACCAGCGGAAAGCTCGTAGCCGGACCGGAAATTCACGCCCGCGGGTCCGGCATCGACGACGCCGGGCTGGCCGCGGTGCGACCGCTGATCGAGCAGGCCCTGGCCGAGGCCGCCAAGGAGGGCATCGACGAGGTGCACCAGCTCCGGCAGATCGTACGGCGGGTCACCGGCCGGTGGGTCAGCGACAACTACCGCCGTCGGCCGATGATCATCCCGGTCCTCATCGAGACCTGACCTGAGGGCCCACGTCACTTTCCTCGGCCTCCGCTAGCTGGAGCAGGCCGTGAACACCAGCCGCTCGCCCCCAGCCTGAACGAGCCACCGGGACGGCACCTCAGGGTTGACCTGCCGGGCATCCGGGATAGCGGCGACCGCATCGCCGACGACGCAGTTCCAGGGTGTCAGCGCGTGCCGCCGCGGGGCAGGCGATTCAGTTGCACGAACCAGCCAGCCGTGTAGGATCACTCCGCCCTCACCGGCTGTCGCCTCCCAGCACAGTTCGGGCCACAGCTTAGGTACGTGCCAGGTGTATGCAGTGACATCGACGACGCCGGAGGATCTCGCCTGGATGCCGTCCGGCGGCCCGAGCGTGGCTAGGTACAGGTCAAGACCACTTGGCGCCTTCCGTGAGCGGAGCATGAACTGCCACCGGTTATGCGCGGCGAGGTATTCCGCGCGCGTAGCACCCAGGTCGGTATAGGCGGCCTCGACGAGGTCAGGCCGGAAATCTGCCATCCGGCGCAACAGCATCAGCTGAAACTCGCGCCGCGCGAATCCCCGCACAACTCCCCCGCTAACTGGTCCCCGATAACTGCCGGACAAAGTGATACGCCTACCCGTACCACCCCCTGCTGACAACGGCTGAGCTTCAGCCGGCCGCCGCCTGCCGCCTGCCGTCGGCCGCGCTCACGCTGTCATGGCTGGCGCAGCTTGAAGCGCTGTAGCTTGCCCGTGTTGGTGCGGGGGAGCGAGTCGACGAACTCGATCTCGCGCGGGTATTTGTACGGAGCGATCCGCTGCTTCACCAGGTCCTGGAGCTCGCGGACTTTGGCCTCGCCGGTCGCCGCGCCATCACGCATGATCACGAAGGCCTTGACAATCTGGCCACGGGCCTCGTCCGGAACGCCGACAACGCCGCACTCGGCCACGTCCGGGTGGGCGAGCAGGATTTCTTCGATCTCCGGGCCGGCGATGTTGTAGCCGCCAGAAATGATCATGTCATCGGACCTGGCCTGATACCAGAAATAGCCGTTCGCGTCCCTGATGTAGGTGTCGCCAGTCAGATTCCATCCGTCGCGAACGTAGGTGCGCTGGCGTTCGTCTGCCAGGTACCGGCAGCCGGTGGGACCCTTAACCGCGAGCCGCCCCGGCTCACCATCAGGCACCGGCTTGCCATCGCTGTCGACGACGGCGGCCTGGTAGCCGGGTACCGGTTTGCCTGTCGATCCGGGCCTTATGTCGTCGTCGGCGGCCGCAATGAAGATGTGCAGCATCTCCGTGCTACCGATGCCATCGATGATCTTGATGCAAGTCGCCTGATGGAACGCCTGCCAGGTCGGGCCGGGCAGGTGCTCGCCAGCTGATACCGCCCGGCGCAGGCCGCGCAGCTGATCGGCCTTGCCCGCCGCCAGCATGGCCCGGTACGCCGTAGGGGCGGTGGACAGGACGGTGACGCCGTGCGCTTCGATCGAGTCGGCAAGCTCGGCCGGCAAACAAGTCGTCGGGCAAGGGTTTGAGCACATGCGCGGAGAACGTGTCGGCCACCGCGAGCAAATCCCGGTGGAAGTGCATGGAGGCCTTCGGCTGGCCGGTCGTGCCCGAGGTAAAGGCGATGATCGCGACGTCGTCGGCTGCAGTCTGGACTGAGGAGAACTGAGCGGTCTTGGCCCTGGCCAGCATGGTCAGGTCGTCGGGTGCATTCCCGCCGAAGGTGACGGTCCGCAGGCCGGGAACTGCCGCGGCGGCCAGCTCGTCGGTGAACCGGTAGTCGCAGAGTGCCACGCTGACCTTGGCGACGCCGCAGATCGCGGCCAGCTCCCCAGACCGCAGCATGGGCATGGTGGCCACGGCCACGCCGCCGGCTTTTAGCACTCCGAGCCAGCAGGCGGCCAGCCACGGATTGTTCGGGCCGCGCAGCAGAACCCGGTTGCCCGGAATCAGGCCCAGGTCCTCGGTCAGGACCCTGGCCACCTGGCTGGCGCGGGCGGCAAGCTCGCCGTAACTCCAGGTCTGACCTGGCGACAGGAGGCATCGTCGGCTGGCGGCGCCGCCCTCAATTGTCGGGTTCAGCAGCTCATCGGCGGCATTGAGCCGGACCGGGTAGCTCAGCCCGCCGAGGCTGAGGTCCAGGTCGGGCATCTGGTCGGCGGCAGGCAGGTTGTCCCGGCAGAAGGTGTCGGCATGAGCGGACGGCGAGAGCTGCATGTCCGGACCTTTCTCCAGCGCCACTAGGACGGTCCAAGTATGCGGTTATCGTGACGATAGTCAATGAAGCAGCTAACTGGGCAGTGCCCGCCCGGACGTGCGCTGCGTGCGGTCTAAGCCGGGTGCCCGCTTGGGCGCTAGGTTCGGACAGGTGATGACCGCATCCCCCGGCAGCGACGCACTCGCTGCCCAGCCCAGGGCGCTCATCGTTACTGCCTACGGCCTCTATGCGCGCGAGACCGGCGGCTGGTTCAGCATTGCCTCGCTGATCCGGCTGATGTCGGAACTGGACGTCGACCAGCCCGCGGTCCGGTCCGCCATTTCCCGGCTGAAGCAGCGCGGATTGCTGG
>WNFI01061032.1_pt2 | contig 14487 bp, 13 predicted proteins | sample 5400471 | NCBI WGS metagenome assembly WNFI01 (sample SAMN13153348, study PRJNA577476) | soil metagenome | isolation source: 100 cm saprolite on Douglas fir-dominated hillslope | place: USA:California | collected 2013-09-17
ACCTCAGGAAAACTCGATATCGTATCGAGGAAGTGTTCAAATTTGCAGACGTCGCCTGAGTTCGCATTATTTTGCCAACCGTGGATATAGACGACAAGCAGCGGACTTGCCGCCCGGTGGATCACTTCAAGAGCGGCCTTTCGTTGTGAGTTATCTAAGGGCGAGCCTTGATCCCCAAATTCGATGAATGCCAAACGGTAGCGCCCATCCGTGGGGCCTCGTACCGAGTTAAATGGGTGATCTGGACTATCCGCGTGATACGGCCCGAATGAGGCGCACCCGGCGATGAGGACCGCGACAACAGCTATCGGAATGAATTGCCCAAGAACACGTACCCTCCGATTATAGTGCCCGTCGTATGGAGTATTAGGCATTTAGACCGAATGTTAGAGGGACGCCTATCGAGCCGTCTATGGGACTAAAGTCCAATAGGAAGTAGGACTTCGGCGAGCTCAGCCGAGCCGGTGAGGCTCGGGCTCCGGCCCAACGTTGCTACACGATTAGTTCCTAGCAGGGAAATGGCCCACCCTGGGCAACTCCAGGCCTTTATTTCCCCCAAAGTCTGTGTGCGTGCACTAGTACCCGCGCGTTATTCCAAGTGAGACCAGAAGCGATGGATCCAGAAGCGGTATCACACGGATGCAGTGATCTATCTGAAAGTTTTGTATCGCGATCCCCGTACTTTCACCGAGATATCCATCGAGGAGGCCATGGTAGTAGCCGCGGTTTCGCAGGGCGATCTGGACTTTTCGGACGATCGCAGGTTCAAAGTTATACGCGGCTGGTCGCCCTGTTGGTGGTACCTGTCCATCGGTACACAGGGCCAGAGAAAGCGCTACTCCGATCAGAAATAGGTTTGTCTTCATAGGAGAAGGTATGGTCGTCATTTGGCGCCTCGGGATCCTTGGTAGTCGCTGCTAAGCTATAGTGTACCAAAGGGCCCTTGACCAAACCCTACTATATCAACTGGCAGATAGCGTGGCTATTGGACCTAAGTCTGATACGAACGGTAATAAATGGTGCTCATGTCACTCCACCTCCGGAAGCGCCCGAAGAATGGTTTCCAAAAAGGCAACATCGCTAAACGGCTTGGCAAAAAACGCGACGGCGCCTTGAGCAAACGCGATGCGATCCATCCCAGGATCGTCCCGTGCGGTCATGATGATGACCGGCGTAGCTGGCGCGATCGTCCGGAGTAATCGCTGAACTTCCAAACCGCTCAGCTCCGGCATCCAAACGTCGAGAATCACCAGCGCAACCTGGTGATCCTTTGCGTGTTCGAGAAACAGTCGCGGATCACTGAAGCCCGTCATGCGCAGTCCGGCTGAGGAAAGGAGGCGGCCCAACGCTTTCAAAACGGAGGTGTCGTCGTCGACCACACAGATGGTCTCTTGCTGATCCGGCACTAGGTACGTTCCTTCATAACTTCAAAAAAGATGCTGCCGTCGCTTTAGTCCAAACAATCCGGGCACAACGACAGATTTTGGGTAGCTGCCAGTGCTGCCGAAGTATACTAAGCGAGACGCTAGAGAAACGGTATTAGACCTTAGTCCCATCCCTGGGCAATTCCGAGAGCGTTCCCACGTTTTCCGCCTTCGCAGGGCCTACGGCGCGACAAGTTCTGTAAGTCTCACCAATTCTGCAACAGAGAATACCTGCATTTTTTGCATCACCCGGCCTCGATGCACCTTAATCGTTTTTTCGCTCGCGCCTAATTTGGCGGCGATTTGTTTGTTGAGTTTCCCGAGGACGACTAATTCCAAGACCTCACGCTCTCGTGGCGTTAGGTCGTCTACGAGAGCCTGAATCCTTGTTCTTTCAGCATGTTCACGCAACAGGCCCTGAGCTACCCGAAGGGAGCGAGCGATGGCCTCAAGCAAATCTTCGTCTCGAAAAGGCTTGGGGAGGAAGTCAATAGCGCCGGCTTTCATCGCGTTAGCACAGGTCGGTATGTCGCCGTGACCGGTGATGAAGATGATTGATTCCTTGCGGCCGGCCGCAATGAGCGCGTTCTGCAGCTCCAAGCCGTTCAATCCGGGCATCCGATAATCGAGAACCACGCAGGAAGGAACGGGGGCCGTTGCTCGAGCTAGAAAAGCGCTAGCCGCCGGAAAGCATTCATAGGAATACCCGACCGATCGCAGAAGACGAGCCAGCGCCCTTCGGACCGACGAATCGTCGTCGATGACGAAGACCATACCGTCACTCTGAGCGTTCATTTGGTTTGGTCAGTATAAGGCGGGCAGGGTAAAATGGAAGATTGCACCTCCATCGATTGCATTGGCAGCATCAAGGACTCCACCGAACGATTCTACGATCGAACGGGCGATAGCCAGGCCCATACCCAACCCATCTCGCTTCGTCGAAAAGAAATGCTCGAAAATCCGTTGGCGAACCTTTTCAGAGAACCCGGTCCCGAAATCGCGCACTGTCGTACGGACAGCACCGGTCGCTTCAGAGGTTCGCCCTAGAGAAGTAGTGGAAAGTACCACTCGGCGGAGATGGAGAGGTGTCGCCTCCATCGCGTCGAAAGCATTCAAAATCAGATTGAGCAGCACTTGCTGAAGTTGAACTGGGTCCGCCTCGACGGGTGGGAGCTGGGAATCAAGCTCTGTAACCAGGACGCAGCCATTTCTGACCGCGTCCGAGTTAGTTAACCGGACCACATCCTTTACGACTTGGTTCATATCCACCGGTTCCCGGTTGATATTGCCTTTTCTCACCATTTCTCGAATCCCGCGGATGATCTTACCGGCCCGTTCGCCGTCTAAAGCGATATCGAGTAGAAGTTCCTGCAGTTCTCGAGGGTCGATTACACCGCGATCAAGGAACCGCTGACCGGCTGCCGCATTAGTGACGATCGCGGTCAACGGCTGGTTCAGTTCATGCGCCAAAGAACCGGCCATTTCTCCCATCAATGCGACCCGGCCGAGATGAGCGAGTTCCTGTCGATGCCCCTCTGTTTCAAGTGCACGTTGCCGGCGCTCCGTGATATCAAAGGAAGCGCCCATCATTTTTAGAGGTTGTCCCGTCGCGCTGTAGATAGCCCGTCCTCGGGCGGCGATCCAGCGTGCTGTCCCGTCCGCTCGAATGACTCGATGGACGATGTTGTAGTCGCAATGGTCTGCCACAGCTCCGGCAATCGACTTCTCAGTCGCTGGGCGATCGTCCGGATGCAGTGACTCCAAGAATTGGCCAAAAGTCACTTCTGCCTCCGCAGAGAAATCGTACAGAGTCCGGGTCCGCTCCGTCGCCCAGATCTTATCAGTTGGCATGTCTCGCGACCAGAGACCAAGGCTCGCTGATTGCGCCGCTAGACTGATGGTTGCTTCACTTTCTCGCCGCGATTCGTCTGCTTTCTTCCGGGCGAGAGCCGAAGCGAAAATTTGGCCGATTGAATGCAAATCATGGACTATTTCATCCGGCCATTTCCGCTGCCGGCTCGCTGACGCATATAAAATCGCCAGGGCTGTGCCGCCGGCTTGGACGAAGGGAAATGCCAACGCCGAATTGATCCCGAAGTTTCGGAAGAATTCTTTCTCAGCATTCGCCTCTGCTGGTAAGCCCTGCGCGACGTCCGGGAGAATGACGACCTTTCCGAGCGAGGTTTGTTCGAAAAGCCAGGGCAACTGCTGTTTGCATAGCGGGAAGGGAACCGCATCAGCCCCCACCTTCTTATTGGTAATGCGCAGGTCGCCGGTATCGTTGGCCAGCTCAAAAAGTGCGCAACGATCAAGCTTCATCGTTTCGACGACCTCGTCTAAGCCCTTTTCAACCTCTTGATCGACTTTTTCGGGCGAATGAGCCCAGCAGCGATGACGCCGAGAAGGATAACGCCAAGCGCAAGCATTCGATGTTCTTCCCACAGCTGAACCGCTCCAACGGTCGGTAGCTCCAGCCTCTCACCGTAGAGTATCCGTACGGACTTCGCTGCATCCTGATCTGCGGCCGAGGGGATGGTTAGGAGGAAAAAGGCAAAAAAAAACAGATCGACCCCAGCATGCGGACCGAAGGATAGCCGTCGCTGGAAGAGACAGTGCGTCACAGGAGGGGGCAACCGATACCGAATTATCCTAGGCAAGTCAATCCTAATGAAACGCTATCGAATCCGGCTATCCACTTTCCGCAATTTTTGTAGGAATATGGCGAGGAACAACCGCGAATGGACACGAAGGAACGCGAATAGAAGACCTTCTCCTCTCACTTCTCAGTTTTCACCTTCTTCCCTTTGCGTCTCTCGATCCCCATTCGCCGGAGTTCGCGGTAAATGGTATGGCGCGACACTCCCAGTTCGCGGGCGGTGCGGATCACATTTTCGTTACAGGACCGATAGGTCTCGACAATCCTATCTGCCCGACTTTTTTTTAGGTCGCCCGGAGGTAGAGGTGGCGGTTTCGTACTCGGATCTCCACCCATTAGGCTGAGCACGCGGGAGACATCGTGGGGGAGCAGAACCGATGAACTTGCCACGAGAATCATGCGGAGGAGCGCATTCTTTAGTTCGCGGAAATTGCCTGGCCACCGGCACTGCTGGATTAGCTCGATCGCATCGTCTGAAATCGCCCAGGCTGGCCCGTGCTCGGCCAAAAGCGCTTGCACGATCTCAGCGAAATCCGAACGCTCGCGTAAAGGTGGCAAGGTCACCTCGACGCCGCGAAGGCGATAAAGCAGGTCGGAGCGAAACTGTCGTTGCTCGACCGCTTGTTCGAGGCTGCTATTAGTCGCTGATACAACCTGGACATTAACGACTTCTTCGCTGGTCGATCCAACGGCTCGTACCGTCCATTGGTCGAGGAAACGCAGCAGTTTAGCCTGTAAAGGCATTGGCATATCGCCGATTTCGTCCAGAAATAGCGTCCCTTGATCTGCCTCAAGGATCAGCCCGCGAGCTCCGCCTCGCCGGCCTCCAGTGAAGGCGCCGTCCTGGTACCCGAAGAACTCAGCCTCGATCAAGTTCTCTGGTAGAGCCGTGCAGTTAACGGCGACAAATTTTCCTGCCCGACCACTCACCGCATGAACGTGGCGAGCAAGCAGTTCTTTGCCCGTCCCCGTCTCGCCACGTATGAGGATGGGTACGCGACGTTGGGTGGCCTGCTCAGCAACTTCCATTGCTTGGCGAACCGAGGGATCGTCACAGACAAAATTCGGTTGACTGCCGATCTCGCTGCCGCTCGTGCCGTTCTTGCGTTGGAGAGTGATTCCGGCCAGCACCTGGTTCGGAAGCCCCAGATTCGAAGTGAGAAAGTAATAGGTACTACCGCGTCGATCGGTTATCTGACCTGAGTCATTAATTCTGGCCTGAGCCACAAATCGTTGGTAAGAGGTGCGAAAGACAGCGTCAAACGACTGCCCGGGCCCGACCGGCAGATCCTGTAGAAAAAAACGCGCCTGCCGGTTAGATGCGACGATCGTTCCTTCAGGACTGAATGCGATCAATCCGGCATCGAGGGTATGAACAAACTCTTGCCGGTTATGGAACTGCAGAATGGCATTCGCGCGAAAAGTGTCCCGGAAAAGCTCCGCTTCGATGTGCAGAGCTGACATGCGGATGAGTGCCACCGTATGCATCTGGCGAGAATGGCAATCAGATGAGGCGTCGATAACCCCAACTAAATGATCCTCGTGATCCAGGACGGGACTGGCCACGCAGGTTAGATCCCCGTTGCCGGTAAAGAAATGTTCAGCACCGTGAATCGCCGCCGGCATCAAAGTCTCCGCCGCGCAACCGAGAGCATTAGTCCCACGGACGCTTTCCTGCCATTGTGAACCGAGAACAATTCCGGCTTCTTGAGCCAATTGGTAGAACGACGAATCCGCCATTACCTCCAAAATGGTGGCGTCCTTGGTAGCAAAGGCGACTACAAAATGGGAACCCGCAATTTGTGAATACAGGTTTCGCACTTCCATGCGGGCGATCTCATAGATTCTAGCCGAGGCCGCGCGGAGTTCCCGCAGTTGCTTAGCAGAAATAGGTTCAAGACTAGGCGGCCAACGGGGATCCAGCTTAGCCTCCAGGCAACGCTGCCAGGAATCTCGGATCTCTAGCGGGATCCAGTGAGGCTCGACTTCAGATAGCCTCCCGGTCACTAGACATTCCCGCGCTTGAGTAACGCCTTCTGTATTAAGAGGCAAGGCAGGGCCTCCACGTCCTAGGGGGATAGTACGCATAGACAAATCGACTTCGCTAAATCGTGCTCAGCATTAACAATGCCGCGTCCAACTTTTGATTGGGGCGGTCCCGTTATCACCCTCTAACTTTCCTGTAGGTCCCCCATCCTTGAGCTAGCTAAGCGTTAGGCATAGTCCCGGGTGTCTCCTTTTGCGACATAGCGGTGCGACAAATTTGTCTCATTCTGCGACGGCAGGGTGCTGGTTGAATCATCGCCTGCCGCCAAGTTCGCTCGGTTCCCGACGGTGACAGTGTAACCAAACTCCCGAAACCATCCGCTGGCATAATCCGTGCTTAGGCCGAGTTGCAGTGATGACGCCTTGGTTTTTGGTGGGCGTTGTATCTATCCCCCCAACAATGCCCGGAACTTTATATTCCTTGAGTGACCAAGTCGCTGTCTGCTTTCCCATTTAACTGGATCACCCTAACTTATGAACGCTGCCGTACTGCATCAATATGATACGACACTAACTAACTCTGACTTTGTCACCCTGGAACAAGTGCCTGAGCCGGAGTTAGAAAAAAGTACTGACGTTATCGTCCGAATAGGCGGCGCCGGTGTCTGCCGGACGGACCTTCATGTGATCGAGGGAATTTGGCGCCAGAAGGTTAGCGTGAAGTTACCCTACGTGATGGGCCACGAGAATGCCGGCTGGATAGAACGAATAGGAAAAGGGGTCGAGGGCTTTAAAGTCGGGGATCCGGTCATCTGCCATCCCTTGATTTCTAACTGCCACGCACTGGCCGCCCGGCGCGGGCATGATATGCATGTCGAAGGCAGCGAGTTCCCCGGTATCGACACCAATGGCGGTTACGCCGAACTTCTACGGACTGGCGCCAGCTCTTTGATCAAGTTGCCGCAAACCTTGGCGCCGAAAGACGTGGCGCCGCATGCAGACGCGGGTTTAACCGCTTATCACGTGGCCAAGAAAGCCGCCGGCCATCTGCTTCCCGGAGAACGCGTAATAGTAATCGGCGTCGGGGGACTAGGCCACATTGGAATCCAAGTCCTGGCGGCTCTTTGTAGCGCGGACATCATCGCCTTGGATCGCTCGGATACTGCGCTGGCATTGGCCAAAGAGTGCGGAGCTCACCACACGGTTAAGGCCGATGAGAACCAAGTAGAGGCGATCAAAGCGTTAACGGATGGGAAAGGCGCAGAGGCAGTAATCGATTTCGTCGGTGAAGGCAACTCCATTAAATGGAATTGGCTGATCGAGGAAAAGTTCACCTCGCCACCAACTATTACAAGCTGCATCAGGCCAACCAAGCGCTGCACGACTTAAATGCAGGCAAAGTAAAGGGTCGAGCCGTGCTATTGCCTTAGTCGACCGTGCTAGTGCCTTAGTCGAGTAATTCGAGTAATTCAAACCTTAAAACAAGTTACCTAAACTACCCATATGTTTACGACCAAATCCGGAGAAAAGATCTTTGTTATCGATGCCCATGTTCATCTGTGGGACGGGAGTACGGAGAATCAGAAGAATATTCACGGGAAACAGTTCATCGATTGCTTTTACGACTACCATAAGTTGAGCCCCAAGGAATACATCTGGCCGTTCGAGAAGTATCAAAAATATACAGATGCTGATTTCGAGAAAGATGTCTTCGGGGAGGGGTACGCGGACATGGCGATCTTCAATCCACAGTATCTGGGTGACTTTTACTACCATGGTTTCTCGAATGTGGAGCGGAACGAGAAATTCAGACAGAAGCATCCCGACCGCATCATTGCCAATGGGTGGTGGGATCCGCGCAATGGTGAACCAGGTCTGGATCAGTTGGAGAAGGATGTGGAGAAATACAAATGGAAAGGCGTTAAGCTTTATACCGCAGAATGGAAAGGGGAATCCAAGGGATGGAAATTAAGCGATCCGTGGGCCTATCGATACCTGGAGAAATCGAGAGAGCTGGGCCTCAAGAATATCCATGTGCACAAAGGCCCTACGATCACACCGCTAAACAAAGATGCTTTCGATGTAGGCGACATTGATGACGCCGCCTCGTCCTTTCCCGACCTCAATTTTATCGTGGAGCATGTCGGCTTGCCTCGTTTAAGCGATTTTACCTTCATCGCGGCGCAGGAAAAGAACGTCTTCGCCGGGCTTTCCGTGGCGATCGCTTTGATTCATTCCCGCCCTCGCTATTTCACCGAGATTATTAGTGAGCTGCTCTTCTGGCTTGGCCCGGATCGGATTCTCTTCGGCAGTGACTATGCTTTGTGGGTGCCGAAATGGATTATCGAGAAATTTATGGCCCTCGAGCTACCGGAGGATGTGGCTGCCGAGATTGGGCAGCAGCTAACCTTGGAGACCAAGCGAAAGATTCTGGGTGAGAATGCGGCCAGACTGTACAACATCGATATCGCTGAACGCAGCCAGAAGCTCGGTCTGGTAGCTCCCACCAAGAGCAAAACGTCGGGCGAGCGACTGGTGGTTGCCTAGCCTCCCGCCGAAAGAAACTGGCATGACTCGCGACGATCGGACAGACGAGGTATGGGCGGCTCTGGGACGGGTGACAGACCCGGAAATTGATGAGTCGATAACGAGCCTGGAATTCGTGACTCGAGTGGAGGTGGGAGCCGCCAACCACGTCAGCATCGAGTTCAGACTGCCGACCTACTGGTGTGCACCTAACTTCGCGTTCCTTATGGCGAGTGACATGCGGGACGCGGTCGAGGAGGTGCCGTGGGTGGCAAAGGTCTCGGTCGAGCTCCTCGATCATTTCAGCGCGGCCCTTATCAATCGCAGTGTCGCGCTTAAACAGGATTTTAGAGACGCTTTTCCAGGTGAGACCGATGGCGACCTGACTCAAATTCGCCGAACATTCCTAGGCAAGTCTTATCAGCGGCGGCAGGAGTTGCTAATTCGCCATCTACTCAGGATGAGTGTTGACGCCTCTTGGCTCATACGAGCAACCTGGCGGGACCTCAAACAACTGTCACTGGATAACGAAGGCGTTTCTCTTCGGGACCTTTACCTGTTCGCCTGGCGCCGAATTCATAGTAGTTCTGATCAGGATCAGTTAGCGTTTACGACCGTCGACCTCAGACCGCTCAACTTCGATGAACTAAAGGACTATCTGCGTTTGATCACCGGCGTCCGTCGCACGGCGGAATTCAATGGTTTGCTCTGCCGCAGTCTGCTTGTAGCTCGGAAGGGAAATTTTCCGGTCCCTGAGAATACCGTCTAACAAAGCACCTCGACAGTCCGATATTTGCTAGCTTCGAATGAAGACCTTATGCGCCAAGGCCGGTAAATTAGTTGAAACCATTGTCCGGGTCTGCACTGGCTGCGTGGCGGCCTTTCTGTTTCCTCGGAATCCATATGACTTCCGGCGGTGTCTCGTTTTGCGACGAGCCGGCAACGAGATTCTGTGTAAATCTGCGACAATTGCCCAGGCGTCTGGTGTTATCAATCTTCGGAGTACACTCTTTTTCTCGAGAGCAGAACGCCAGTCAACCGTAGGTGGCTACATCCTGGCATGCCGCCTGCTTTGTTAGTTAACTAATAGCAGGAAGTTAGTTTTTTGCCGGGCCGCATGGCCACCCCCATAACACAGTTCGGAGAATAACCATCGCTCCGAAATACCCATATCGGAGTCAACTCCATGCAATTACCTCGAATGTAATTAGAATGTTAGTCAATTGACGGAGAAAGAACGCAATGTCTACAGCCACCACGTTACCGAAAATTACCTCCCAACCTGGTATCAGCATCGCTGAGGCCGCGCGTCGGGTGTCGGATTTAGGCTGGGCCCCAGCCTACGTCCAACAGAAGATAAAGTATCCTACCGACTACAAGATCACGCGGGCCCCGAAGGACCCCATGAAGCAGGTGCTTCGTTCCTACTTTCCTATGCAGGAAGAAAAGGACAACCGCGTCTACGGAGCGCTCGATGCCGCCCTCCGTGGTGACATGTTCCGAAACGTGCAACCACGTTGGATCGAGTGGATGAAACTGTTTCTAGCCATCATTCCATTCCCGGAAATTTCGGCGGCGCGGTCGATGGCTATCGAAGCGCGCATTGCTCCTGGCGATGAATTGAGAACGGGGTTCACCATGCAGATGATCGATGAAATGCGTCATTCGACCATCCAGATGAACCTGAAGAAATGGTACATGGAGAACTACATTGATCCTTCGGGCTTCGACATTACCGAAGCAGCGTTTGCGAAATGTTATGCCGGTACCATCGGGCGTCAGTTTGCCGAGGGATTCATCACCGGTGACGCGGTGACCGCGACGAACATTTATCTCCAGGTTGTGGCCGAGACGGCTTTTACCAATACCCTCTTTGTGGCGATGCCTTCTGAAGCCGCGCGCAATGGGGACTATGCGTTACCCACGGTATTCTTGAGTGTTCAATCTGACGAGTCGCGCCACATCGGTAACGGCCACTCGATGTTGATGTCCATCATCAACAATCCCGAGAACCACGACCTCTTGGAGCGGGATATCCGGTACGCGTTTTGGCAGAACCACGCCATCGTCGACGCCGCTATCGGCACCTTCATTGAGTACGGCACCAAAGATCGCAATAAGAATCGCGAATCCTATGCCGAACTCTGGCAACGCTGGATTTTTGATGACTACTACCGAACCTACCTGCTCCCGCTCGAAAAGTACGGCATCAAGATTCACCACGACGATGTTCAGGCGGCTTGGGACCGTATCGTCAAACATAACTACCAACATAAGGTCGCCCAATTCTTCTCCATGGGTTGGCCGGTTAACTTCTGGCGAATCGATCCATTGGATGAACGCGATTTTGAATGGTTCGAGGCGAAGTATCCGGGCTGGTACAACGAATTTGGTGCCCACTGGGAGAATTACCGGGAGCTAAGCAAAGCGGGTAGTAAACCGATCGTTTTCGCTGATACGGGTTACGTCTATCCGCATCGCTGCTGGAGCTGCATGGTCCCCTGCGTAGTGCGTGACCAGTTCTGCGTCGACGAAGTAGACGGCCAGGGCCGATTCAGCGGGCATCGGCAATGGGAGACCCTCTATCACGAGTGGGATTTGGCTGACGTGGTAAAAGATCTGGGCTTCGTCCGAAAAGATGGCAAGACCTTGGTGCCGCAACCGCACCTGCACTTCGATAGTGATAAGATGTGGACCCTCGATCATGTGAAAGGATATGAGTTCAGAAGTCCGCTGGCAGACTTCCGCAAGCTGACCCCCGAGCAACGCGAAAAGCATATCGCCGAGTACCGCAGCGGATTCACTATCCACCGGGTCTGAAGCAATCGTCGTCCTATCTGACTCAATTCCGGGGAGCTTAAAGTTTCAGCTCCCCGGTCTGAAATCAAAATTATCCGAAAGCAAGGCCATGGCAGAGAAGCTGACGCATATTGTGCGGTTCGAACCAGTCGGTATCGAAATTGATGTTGAGGAAGGCGAGACCGTGCTGGAAGCAGCCTTCCGACAGGGTGTAAGTCTGATGCATGGCTGTAAAGAGGGCCAATGCGCCAGTTGTAAATCGGTACTCTGTAGCGGAGACATAGAGTTACTCAAGTATTCGACGTTTGCGCTATCTGATGCCGAGCGTGAACAAGATCGGGTCTTGCTCTGCCGGACCCTGGCTTACAGCGATCTGGTGGTGGAGTTACTCAACTTTGACGAAGGCCTTCTTTCCCGTTCGATCCCGGTGCGCTCATTCGCCGCCAGGATTACGGCGATCGAGTCGCTCACCCATGACATTCGGCGGCTTACCATCTTGACGGACGAACCCCTTCGATTCTGGGCCGGCCAGTATGTGGATATTACGGTGCCACGAACCGGTGTGACCCGCTCTTTCTCGATGGGGAATCCGCCGAGTGAAAAGAATGCGCTCGAATTCATCATTAAGATTTATCCGCAGGGAGCATTTTCATCTTTGCTGAAGGACCAGCTTAAGCAGGGTGACCCGATTGAGATTAAAGGGCCCTATGGCAGTTGTCTGCGACATGAAAATCGGCCCGGATCCATGATTCTGGTGGGTGGCGGGTCAGGCATGGCGCCCTTGTTATCGATTCTAACCGACCTGGTTGAAAGCGGCGAACAGCGGCCGGTTCGTTTTTTTTACGGCGCCAGAACTAAGCGTGATCTCTTTATGCTGGATCGTATCGAGAAGCTTGGTTCACTGCTTTCCGATTTCCGTTTCATCCCTGCACTCTCCGGACCGGGAATCGAACCGGATTGGACCGGCGAGACCGGATTCATTCACGAGGTGCTCGGACGCCACCTTCAAGGTCAAGCCCTCGATGGCGAAGCCGACGCTTATTCGTGCGGCCCTCCGCCGATGATTGACGCCGTGCTGCCAGTTCTCCAAATGAGCGGCGTGGAGCCGGAAAATATTCATTTCGACAAATTCACGCCTGCAGTCCGGTGAGATCGATCTTCTGAACTCAAGCTAACTAACAAATTAACCAAACCAAACCGAAGGAAACGTTAAAATATGCCCCCCATAACCCAGGAAGCTGTCGACCAACCAGACTCGGCCAAGGCTGGCGCTAAGACCTTTGTCGGTTCTGACAGCCGAAAATATAACTATTTTGAACCAAAGGGACGAAAAGCGACCTTGTATGAGGATGTAACAGTGGACGTTCAACCCGATCCTCAACGTTACCTGATTCAGGATTGGATCCTTTCATTTGCTGACGGTACCCCGACTTACTCAGCGACCCGGACGGCGATCAAGAGCTCGGATTGGCATAAGTACCGGGCGCCCGATCAAGAGTGGGAACGAAACCATTACCAACGACAGAGTGAAGCGGAGGCTACTGTAAAGTTAGTTGTCGATAACAGCCGCAAGAACGGGACAGTCAAGCGGTTCGATAAGAGCTGGCTCCAGGTCTTGCAAAATCATGTTGGGGCCCTGAAACACGCAGAATACGGCCTGGGTATCACTTATATGGATGGGCAGCGCGATGGAATGACTCAGATGATCAACAATTCCATTCTGACGAACTCCTCTTATAAATTGCGTTTCGCCCAGAATCTAACCATCTACCTGGGCGAGATTGCTCTGGACACGGAAAAGCTAGACCTGGAAGCGGGAAAATCACATTGGTTGGACGATCCGATTTGGCAAGGCGCTCGCCGGGCAATTGAAACCGTGCTGGGGGCAGAGGATTACCTCGAACAATATTTTGCCGGCAATGTCCTTTTCGAGCCGCTCGTAACCGAACTGGTTCGAAGTGGTCTGGTCATGCAGTTCGCGGCTGCTCATGGTGACTTCCTCACACCGGCTATCGTCTCGGTAGCGGAGGGCGACTATGAGCGCAATCTCAGTAATACGGTCGAACTCTTCCAAATCCTGCTGAGCGATCCGAAAGAGAGCGAGCACAATCGTGAAATTGCCGGAGGTTGGTTGAAGAAATACGTTCCGCTGGCCGTAGAAGCCGCTAACCAACTCCAACCAATCTGGTCTCAGCCGCGGGTCAAAGTAGGATCATTTTCTGATTCCTATGCGGCAGCGGAGAACCGGATCAACACTATACTCGCTCAAATTGGTCTATCCCTGCCGAAAGGAGTACAACTGTGAGCAACCTAACCGATCAAACCATTCGGGGCGCGCAAGACATCAAGCTGGATTCCACGTTGTCTGAAATGTGCGGTGTTACCATGAACGACAGCGTAGAGGGCAGGATCGTTGCCCAAGTGATGGAAACTAAGCCAGGCGTGACCATCAAATATTACCCGGCAATGATTCGGATAGATGGTCAGGGCAAACTCGAGTTTGACATGGCGGAGATCAGTGAAGCTCTCGGTCGCCAAATGGACCCGTATACGTTTCAGGTCGAAATGTCGACGCACTATGGACGCATGGTTCTGTTTGAAGATCGGATCGTGTTGTTTGGCAAACTCGAGGACGCACTCGCGTACGAATAAATCTCTGTGAAAACCCTTCGCGTGATGAGGCGATGAGCCACTCAGATCACGCGAAGCTCTGCCTGGATCCGGAGCTTTGTCTCGCTCCTTGAAGCTCCGGTTCCGCCCGACCGAAGAAACGGCTCCCTACCCCAGACTAACCCGCACCGCTAACTACTAACCGCTAACCGCTAACCGCTAACCGCCAACGGCCAACGGCTAACCGCAAACCCGACAGGAAACGACCATGCCCAAACTCATTCGCTACGGCGAACAAGCGCGAATTACTTTAGCTAAAGGTGTAGAAAAACTCGCCAAAGCAGTTGAAACCACTCTAGGACCCCGCGGCGGAAATGCCGTCATCGATCGCCCTATCGGAACACCATTGGTTTCTCGCGATGGAGTTAGCATCGCAGACGAGATCGAATTGGAGGATCGATTCGAAAACATGGGGGCGCAGATCGC
>WNFI01304192.1_pt1 | contig 14485 bp, 12 predicted proteins | sample 5400471 | NCBI WGS metagenome assembly WNFI01 (sample SAMN13153348, study PRJNA577476) | soil metagenome | isolation source: 100 cm saprolite on Douglas fir-dominated hillslope | place: USA:California | collected 2013-09-17
CGAGGTGGACCAGCATCGCGGCCGATTCGAACATGGCGGTGCCGTCAGGCAGCACCAATGCCGGCACCTTGCCGGTGGGATTCACGGCGCGGAGCCGTGCCATGTCGTCGGCTTCATTACTCACCCAGATTCGCTCGTACCGAGCCCCGATTTCTTCCAGCGCCACTTGCACCGCGATCGAGCCTGAACCCGGCTGTCCATAGAGCTTGTACATTCCCGTCATTGCCGTATCCCCGTTGAATCCCGCGGGCATATTACCGTCTCGAAGTCCCGCTTGTCCTCAATTGCAGTATGCTGGCGCCGGATTCTTTCCAGGAGATGTCATGCCCCGAGCCATCACGATGGCGCTATCGAGACGCGTTTTTCTGAGCGCCGCCGCCGGCGCTCCGCTGATTGCGATGGGCGCGGGGAAGAGACCGCCCATGGCGGCGGTGGACCTCAAATCCATCACCGCCGACGCAAAGCCCATCTCGGGCGACGAGAGACGAGCACGCATCGCCAGGGTTCAAACGCTCATGAGTGAGCGCAAGATCGCGGCGCTCCTCGTCGAACCGGGGTCGACGCTCGACTACTTCACCGGAATACGCTGGCGCCGTTCCGAGCGGATCACTCTCGCCATCATACCCGCTCGCGGTGAGGTTCTGGTCGTGACGCCGGCGTTTGAAGAACCGTCGGTGCGCGAAACCCTGCAGGTGGGCGGAGATGTGCGGCCGTGGAATGAGCACGAGAGCCCGATCGAACGGATCGTTCAAGGTCTGCGCGACCGGGACGCCGCCTCGGGCGTGCTGGCCGTGGAATCCACCACGCGGTTTTTTATCGTCGACGGCCTGCGTCAGGCATCGAATGCCTACGAGTTGATCTCGGCCGATCCCCTGGTGCGCGCCTGCCGGCTGGTCAAGTCGCCGGCGGAGTTGGCGCTCATGCAAGCGGCGAACAACGTGACCCTCGAAGCGCTGCGCTTCGTCCATGCGAATGTGGAGCGCGGGATGAATTCGGCGAGCATCAGCGCCCTCATGGACCGCGCGACCGTCTCTCTGGGCGGCTCGCCCGAGTTCGCACTGGTGCTTTTGAACGAGGCTTCCGCCTATCCGCATGGATCGCTGCAGGTTCAAGAGGTTCGCGAGGGCTCGACTGTATTGATGGACTGCGGCTGCACGGTGCAGGGCTATCAGTCCGACATTTCACGCACCTGGGTCTTCGGCCAGGCGAGCGCCCGCCAGCGCAAGGTCTGGAGCACCGTCAAACGGGGCCAGGAGATCGCTCTCGAAACCGCCAAGGTCGGCGTCCCCGTCGGCAGGATCGACGATGCCGTGCGAAGCTACTACGAGGGCGAGGGCTGGGGTCCGGGCTACAAGCTGCCGGGACTCTCGCATCGCACCGGACACGGCATCGGCCTCGATGTACATGAGCCCGCCTACCTCGTGCACGGCGATACGAGTCCGCTGCAGGCCGGAATGTGTTTTTCAGACGAGCCGGGAATCTACATCCCCGGTGAGTTCGGTGTTCGTTTGGAAGACTGTTGGGTCATGACCACGGCCGGCCCCAAGCTGTTCACGCCGCTCGCAAAATCCCTGGATGAGCCTATTTGATCGCGCTGCTGTCATTGCTGGTCTGGCTCTACTTGTTTTGTGCGCATGGAAGATTTTGGTTGTCCGCGCCGGAACTGCCTCCTGCCATACCGCAAGAGCATCCGGATGTGGACATCGTCGTTCCCGCGCGCGATGAAGCGCACACGATCGCCGCGGCGATCGGATCGCTGCTCGCGCAGGACTACCGCGGGAAGTTCCGAGTCATTCTGGTCGACGATAATTCCACGGATGGCACAGCGGCCGTGGTGGGCACGGCGGCGAACCTTACCGTCATCACCCTGCAATCAAAACCCGTGGGATGGTCCGGCAAGCTGTGGGCATTGAGCCAGGGCGTCGAGGCAAGTCAGGCTCCGGTCCTGTTGTTCACCGATGCGGACATCGTGCACGATCCGCGGCATCTGTCATCGCTGGTTGCAAAGCTCCTGCAATCCGGGGTGGATATGGCGAGCGAGATGGTGCACCTCAACTGCACCAGCCTAGCGGAGCGCGCACTGGTGCCCGCCTTCGTGTATTTCTTCCAAATGCTGTATCCGTTCAGCAGAGTCAACGACCCCTCATCGTCGGTCGCCGCCGCCGCCGGCGGCACCGTGCTGATTCGGCGCGAGGCATTGCAGCGGATCGGCGGTATCGACGCAATCAAAAATTGCCTCATCGATGATGTGGCGCTGGCGACGTCGGTGAAGAAATCAGGCGCGATCTTTCTCGGGCATTCCGGCCTTGCCGCATCCATTCGCCCCTATCCGAATTTTGCCGATATCTGGCAGATGATCTCACGCACGGCCTTTACCCAACTGCGCTACTCGCCGGCGCTGTTGGCGCTCACCGTGCTTGGCCTGACCGTGGTGTGGCTGGTCCCGGCAGCGGCCATTCTGTTTGGGCGCGGCTGGCCGTTTGCCTCTGGTCTGACTGCCTTCGGTCTCTCGGCGATAAGCTACATGCCCACATTGGCGCGATACGGGCGCAATCGGCTTTGGGCGCTCGCGCTACCGCTGATTGCGCTCTTTTACATGGCGGCGACCTGTGGATCGGCGCTGAATTATTGGCGTGGGCAGGGTGCCCGGTGGAAAAGCCGGGCCTACGGTTCGAGTTAGCCTGTCGCGGCGTTCAAATTCGGCGTCACGGCTCTCAAGGCCTGACCCTTGACTGCATACGCGTCCATCGACACCTGATGCGGAAAGCAGCTGGTACGGTATTCGATGCCGCGCAGAGTGAAATTCTTGATGATGAGATCCTTCATCCCCTGAATGAGCTCGCAGTCGCCCTCGCCCATGAAATCGGGGCGCCGCGGCGTTACTTCCACGGCAGTCCAGCGCGCTTTGACGGCGTCGGATCCTTTGACGGCGTCGGATCCTTTCGCATCGGCGGCCGGAACGAGCGTATAGAAATCCGCCTTCACCCACGCTGTGTGGGAGGGAGCGTTGTAGGGGCCCGGGCAGCCGCTGGCGTACACCTTGGCGTCGTTTCGGGCTCCAAGATGCAGGAGGATCCGGCGCACCTGATCCTCCAGGCCGTCACAGGTGTAGAGCGACGTGATGCCAAAGTAATTGAACGTCACCTGGTGATGCTGCCAGGAACCAGTCACGATGTCCGCAGGCGGGGTGGCGGCCGTGTCGGCGGCGCCGGAATTCGAAGGCAGCCCGCACGACAAGCCGCCCAGCACCGCTACCGCTCCCCAAAGAGACATCCATGGTCGAACTGCGTGTCGCATGACGACTGAGACCGGAAATCCCGACTCTAGTTCAACGCTCATCCCCCGTCCGATGAACACCTGCGCGGGGCGTCGGGCGCCCTGCTGGCTTCGACCACGGTCACGGCGGTCATATTGACGATGCGCCGCACCGTGGCCGCCGGAGTGAGAATATGCGCGGGGGCAGCACAGCCAAGCAATATCGGACCGATGGCAACGTTGTGGCCCGCCGCCGATTTGAGCAAATTGTACGCGATGTTGGCGCTGTCGAGATTGGGACAGACCAGGAGGTTTGCACTGCCGTGCAAGGTACTGCTCGGAAGTATGGCCTTGCGCGCTGACTCGTCCAGGGCGCAATCGCCGTGCATTTCGCCGTCCACTTCCAGGTCCGGCATGCGCTCATGCAGCAACGCCAAGGTGGCGCGCATCTTGAGAGCCGAGGCCGCGTCGCTGCTGCCGAAATTGGAATGCGACAGCAACGCGACTTTGGGATTGAGGCCGAACGCACACAGCTGATCCGCGGCCAGCTGCGTGATCTCCGCAAGCTGCGGAGCGCTGGGATCGAAGTTGACGTGGGTATCGACGATGAAGACTTGACGTCCGGGAAGAATCAGCCCGCTCATCGCGCCATACACATTGACGCCCGGGCGACGGCCGATGACCTGATCGATGTAGTGCAGGTGCCGCGCGGTGGTGCTGATGGTCCCGCAGATCAGGCCATCCGCCTCACGTTTCTTCAGCAACATCGCGGCGATCAATGTGGTGCGGCGGCGCATTTCCAGCTTGGCATATTGCGCGGTCACACCGCTGCGCTCCGTCAGCTTGTGATAATCCTGCCAATACTCGCGGTATCGCTCGTCCTGCTCGGGATTGACGATGGTGAAGTGTTCGCCGGCCCGAATACGCAGGCCGTAGCGCTTGATGCCGCGCTCGATCACCGCGGGGCGGCCGACCAAGATCGGGGTCGCAAGCTTTTCGTCCACGGCGATTTGCACCGCCCGGAGCACCCGCTCATCCTCGCCTTCCGCATAGACGATGCGGCTGCGCTCCGCGGGCAGCGTACGCGCAGCTGCAAATATCGGCTGCATCAACGTGCCGCTGTGGTACACGAACTGCAGCAGGCGTTGACCGTATGCGTCCATGTCGGCGATGGGTCGAGTGGCCACCCCCGATTCCATGGCGGCTTTGGCAACCGCCGGCGCGATCTTGACGATCAGGCGTGGGTCGAAGGGTTTGGGAATGAGGTATTCCGGGCCGAAAGCCAGGTCGTCGATGTTTCCGTACGCAGCGGCGACGACGTCGCTTTGCTCCTGACGCGCCAACTCCGCAATCGCGTGCACGGCGGCAATTTCCATTTCCCGCGTGATGGTGGTGGCGCCGACATCCAGCGCGCCCCGAAAGATGAAGGGAAAGCACAGGACATTGTTGACCTGGTTGGGATAATCGCTGCGGCCGGTGGCGATAACCGCATCGTCGCGCACCGCCCGGACCTCCTCCGGCAGGATTTCCGGAGTCGGGTTGGCAAGGGCGAGGATCAGCGGCTTGGGCGCCATCTTCCCGACCATGCCTTGCGTGAGCACTCCGCCGGCCGACAAGCCGAGAAACACGTCCGCGCCCCCGATGACTTCGTTCAATGTGCGGGCCTCCGTGGCCTGCGCGAAGCGAGCCTTTTCCGGATCCATCAGCTCCTGTCGGCCTGCGTAGACGACTCCGGCAAGATCGGTCAACCAAACGTTCTCGCGCACCAATCCTAGATCGAGCAGCAGTTCCACGCAGGCAAGCGCCGCGGCGCCTGCGCCGCTGACCACCATTTTGATCTTCTTGATGTCTTTGCCGACCACTTGCAGCCCGTTGAGGCAGGCGGCACCGACAATGATCGCGGTGCCGTGCTGGTCATCATGGAACACCGGAATCTTCATGCGCCGGCGTAATTCGCGCTCGACGATGAAGCATTCCGGCGCTTTGATGTCCTCGAGATTGATGGCGCCGAACGTGGGCTCGAGGGCGGCAATCACCTCGACCAACTTCAAGGGATCGCGCTGCTCGACTTCGATGTCGAAGACGTCGATGCCGGCGAATTTCTTGAACAGCACCGCTTTGCCTTCCATCACCGGTTTGGCGGCGAGCGGCCCGATTGCCCCCAATCCAAGCACCGCGGTGCCATTGGTGATGACCCCGACCAGGTTGCCGCGCGCGGTAAACCGAAAGACATTGAGCGGGTCTTCGACAATGGCTTCGCAGGCTGCGGCAACGCCCGGCGAGTACGCCAGCGCCAGGTCGCTCTGGTTAAGCAGCTGCTTGGTGGCGGTAATCGAGAGCTTTCCCGGAGTCGGAAATTCGTGATAGTCGAGGGCCGCCTTCTTGCGTGCCTCCTTGATGTCGTCGTTCTTCATGAACCGACGCTCCGGCGTAAACGCCCGTCAACGCAAATATTAACGTTCAATTGTGATCCTCGTGTACGCGGTGCGCGATTGGCCATGAAAAATAGTGGGTATTGCCATCGGTACGAACGGGCCCGCCGACGAGCAAACTAAGGAGTTTACCGCAGCAGCGCAGTGAAATCATGGGCGGGACAATGGCGATGCTGAGGGGGCCGGAATGCGGCCATTAGTAACGGCGCAGCGCGTCAAATGGGACTACACTGTCTCCCCGGGTGATTCATTGGGTTAACCCCTCATACAGGAGGATGCGACCATGGGCACTACCCTCGTCGGCGGTCACGATCAGACTCTGCATCTCGACGTCATACGAATCCCGGTTCTCCGGCCTTTCACGTGGTTGCGGGCCGGATGGCTCGATATGCGCCGGCCAGCCAGTCTCGCCTATGGGGCGCTGATCGTGGCGGTAGGCTGGACGATTCTGGTGTTTTGCGGCACGCACCCGTACTTCATCGCGGCTGCAATTTCCGGGTTCTTGCTCGTCGGCCCCCTGATGTCCGCCGGTCTCTGTGAGATGTCCCGCCGCTTCTCCATGGGCCAGTCTGCAAATTTCGATGACTCCCTGGACGGATTCAAGCGAAACGCCCCCGCGTTGTTCGAATTCGGCGTCATCTTGGCCATCTGCGCCGCCGTGTGGTTCGGTATCTCGGCGCTCATTCTCGGCACCGTATTTCATATCGCCGCGCCCGATATGAGCGAGACTCTGTACCGCGGGTTTCTCGACTCGACGAATCGCTCGCAGGTGTTGGCCTATATAGCCATCGGTGGAGTGCTGGCGACCTGGGTGTTCTGTGTCTCAGTCGTGTCAATCCCGCTGATCATCGATCGGCACGCCTCCGCCGGACAAGCGATGCGCGCCAGCGTCAACGCGGTGCTGCACAACATACCCGCCATGATCGTCTGGAGCGCGTTGATCCTGGTGCTGACCATCATCGGCTACGCGACGCTGCTCATTGGTCTCCTCTACATTGCGCCGCTGCTGGGACACGCCACGTGGCATGCGTACAAGGGCATGATCCGCTGACCGCTCGTGCAGAATCTCGGAATGGTTTTTGCCGTACCCCCGCCCGATTGGGCCCCTCCCGGCCGGATTCAATGGACCGCGCTCTTTTGGGCCTCGGCGCTCGCGACGTCTGCCTGGATCGTTGCGCAATCGCTGCGTGAGCGCCCGCGCTAGCGACGCGCTCGCCGCGGTTGCGGCAATGACCGCTCGCTCACTCGTAGTTTCAGCTGTAACTCGAATTCCGATTTCGGGAATCGATGCGTAATTCGGCGGAAGTACATTGGAATCTCCCAGCTCTGAGATGAGGAGGATTAATGAACAGATTCAATTGTGCTCTCGCTGCTGCTGCTCTCGCCGTGGTTGGCTTCACGGCGGCGGCTCCCAAAGCAGAGGCTCAGATCAACATCGACTTCGGCGCCGAACCCGCATGCCCGTACGGCTACTACGACTTCGCTCCTTACCCCTGTGCTCCCTATGGCTACTACGGTCCGGAATGGTTCGCCGGCGGTGTCTTCATCGGTGCTGGCCCGTGGTTTCACGGCCCTGATCACTTTCACGGCCATGTAGACAACCATTTCGATGTCCACCGTGGTTATAGAGGCCCGGTACCGAACCGTGGCGATCACGTTGAGCCGTCAAACCGTGTCGATCAGATGGATCATTTCAGAGGAAATGAAATGCGGGATGGGCGCGGCCACGTAGGCGGGGGCAGGCGCTAGCAAGAGAACCATGACCGTGACGACCGTCACCGGAAGGCGCACCGCAATACAGACTCTCGGTTTAGGGTTTGCAGCGAGCGCGATTGGTCTAGTCATTGAGCGGACGGCGAGTGCTCGGGCGGCTTTACCCTCGGCGCTCACGTCCGAGGGTGCGGGGCAGTTGCACGTGCTGATGCATCGGCTTGCTAAGGCGCCGAGGCGCCGAGACTTCAAGTCCGTGCCGATGATCCTCACCAACCCGGAACAGTGGGATCACGAGGCACTCTCGGAGATCCTGGCTTACAAGCCGGTGCCGAGGCAAGCCTGGGACAGCACCGACATCGCCGGGCCCTGGCTGAACCTGATTCGCAACGCGCTGAACGCACAGATCTGGTCGTTCAAGCATCCGAATTTCCTCGCCGTCTCGGTGACCCACGGCACGGCGAACCTAGCGCTATACGACCAGGCGACCTGGGACAAGTACCAGCTCACGAAGCTCGCCGGCGACAAGTTCAAGACCAACACGCTGATCTTGAATCAGAAGGCTGAATTCGCCGATCCGGCGCATTTCGAGGATCCCGTGGGTGCGTTCTCCCCTGCGGACAATTCGATCCCCGCCCTGATGCGGCGCGGCGTGGTGTTCATGTCGTGTCACAATGATATCTGGGAGCAAGCGGCCGCGCTGATCAAAGCGGACTTGAACCCCGACAAGCTGTCGCATGAGGCGCTCGCGGCCGAACTGACCAACCACTTGGTCGCCGGCGTGGTCCTCATCCCCGGCGCCTCCGCCACGATGCCAGAGCTACAGCAGGTCGGCTTTCACTACGCGAAATGAGGAGAAATGTGATGCGCGTAGTTACACTTGGCGGAACGACGCACGCCGACGCTTCGGCCAGCACGCGGGCGGGAAGCGATCCATGGCGCATCGCCGCCTTGGCACTGCTCTCCGTGCGCTTCATCCAGGGGTTCATCTACTGGGGCGGCGGCTCGCGTCGCTTCATCTACGCGCCCTCCAAGCTCGATCCGCACGCGGCGAGCTGGATGGCCAACAAGTTCCAGTCGGCCATGCCGGGCGCGTTGCTTGGCACCGACCACATCATCGCCTTCCTGCTGCACCACTTCGACCTACTTTACGCTTCGCTGATCATATTCAGCGCCGGCGAGCTGATAGCGGGCGTGTTCCTGATGGCCGGGTTCCTGACGCGGGCGGCGGCGTTGGTCTCGATCGGGTTGTCGATCGTCCTGATGCTGATGTTCGGCTGGCAGGGCGCCACCTGCATTGACGAATGGACCATGGCGGCGAGCAACCTGGCAATGGGCGCCACGCTCATGCTGGCCGGCAGTGGTGCTTTCTCGATCGACAATGTGCTGCTGCGGCGCCGGCCGGCGCTGGCCGGACGGGGCTGGTTCCGCTGGATGGGCGGCGCGATGCCGCTGCCACTGCCCGACCGCGGCTTCCGCACCCTGGCGATGACGGTGTTCGCCTCGACCGCCGTGTTCAACGTCGCAACGTACAGCTACTATCGCGGCTCCGTCGTCACGGCCTTCCATGGCGGCCCGGTGAGTCCGGCCAAGCACCATCTGGCGTTGACAGACGGAGCCGTGCTGCCGGACGGAAGCATACGGTTCCACGCCTACCTGAACGGCGGCACGCCTGCAATCCCGTCAAACATCATGGTTGCCACGCTCATGGCGCGAGACGGAACTGTGCTGGAGCAGTGGGACGGCGCAGAGCTGAGCCACCTGCCGCCAAGCATGATTGCGAACGAGTTCGCCTACAATCGATTCGCGCCTGGCCCCTTCGGGCTGTCGGCGACGATGGGTGCCAAGGCGACCATCACCTTGCCCGGTATGACAACAGCTGGGTCCGACATGCCCGGGAAAGCCGCGACGCTTCAGCTGCGCACCGTCAATGGCAATGGCTTTGAGCTACCTGTGAAAGGCAGCTGAAAAACTCTAAGCGTCTACGACGAAGTCAAACTGCGCGCTCATCAGCTTCGGCGTGTCGCTGATATTCATGAGAAGCTGCGGCCGGAATAACCTGTCAATCTGATTGCGCGGCTCACCCGGAAAAAAAAGCTGCGTTGTCAACACTGGCCTCCCCGGCGCTTGTACCTTGAAGTGAAAATGGCGCGTTCGACCCGGGTAGACCGCAGGCTCTATGGTATGGAATCTATAACGTCCCTGCGTATCGCTATAAACGTGACCGCGGTAGCGAAATCCGTCTTCATCGTACAGACCATCTTGATCCGCATGCCAGAGATCAAGCAGCACATGCGCTACGGGCTGGCAGGAGCGCGACAGGACGCGACCCTCGAGCGTGATCAGATGCGCGTCGGACTTCGCATCTATGAAATCCCCACGTTCGGGCGAATTAGGCTTGAAATACGGGCCCGTGACGGACGGTAATGTCGCTTGTTCCTGGTGCTCGTCTCGACATGCCGGTGTGGGTGGAGCGTCAGCGGCGAGCGACCACTTCGGCGGGCCCAACACTCCGAGCGCGAGCGTGGCTTTGAGTGCAGAGCGGCGAGACCATGGTCGCGAATTAGGCATGCGACACCCCGATTAGCCGGCTACAAGTGGCGCGCTGTCTTCTTATCCGCGTCCGGCTTCGGCGCCATCGGCGCAGCCTTGCGGGGCGGTTTCCGAAGAGTCGTACCTTGAATATTGTTGTAGGGCGTCATCGGCGCGAACGTCGGCAGATTCTTTGCCCTGACCCTGGTCGCCGCCTCGAATCCCGACGCCAATTTGATCAGAGTGGGCTCGCTGAAAGCCGTCCCAAAGAAGCTGATGCCGAGCGGCACGCCGAACACCATACCCGCCGGCACCTGTACGATTGGATACCCCTGGGGTGCTGCGAGACCCGACGTACCGAAGATGAAATGATCGCCATAGACGAGATCGGTGGCCCAGGCCGGGTTGTCGGTCGCCGAGACCACCGCGTCGAGGTCAAACCTGGTGAGCGCCGCATCGATGCCATTGACCCCGGACCGTCGATCGATCTCGAGCGCTTGGTTGTACGTCATCCCGCCGAATACGGGCTGCGGATCGTCGGGTCCGGGTGCGAGCGACTGGGCCTGGTCAAACACGTCCTGATTGAAAAACGGCATCTCCACGTCGGCATGCGCGTTGTCGAAGTCGATGGCACTTTGCAGCGTGCCGCCCGCCACCGGCACACCGACGCGAGTGGCAAAGTACGCCTTGACGTCGTTGCGGAAGTCATAGTCCAGCACCAGGGACTCGCCGCCCGCAGACGGGAAAGTGAAACCCGCTGCGTCCAGGTCGATGACGGTTGCGCCCGCTGCCGTCAGCGCCTCGACCGCCTCCTCGAACGCATCCAGTACCGGTTGCGGCGTAGGAACCAACGGGTCGAACCCGCCAAGCCCCGCGCGCGTCAGGCCCAGGCGGGCGCCCTGGAGGCCTTTTGGATTCAAAAATTGCGTGTAATCGGTCGGAATGTTCGTCGGCCGCAGGCGGCCTTTCCAACCCAGCGGTACGCTGCCCGTTGCCGGGTCGCGGCCGTCGTATGTCCGACTTTGGATAACGCCGAGCGCCGCCGCTGCATCAGCTACCGTCCGTGCGATCGGACCCACGGTATCCTGAGTATGCGAGATGGGCACGACGCCGGCACGGCTGGTCAATCCGACCGTGGGTTTGATACCGACGACGCCGTTGGCATTGGACGGGCAGACGATGCTGCCGTCAGTCTCGCTGCCGAAGGCCAACACGGCAAAATTCGCCGACGCGGCCGCGCCTGAGCCGGAACTGGAACCACAGGGGTTGCGATTGATGCCGTAGGGATTATTCGTCTGCCCGCCGCGGCCCGATCCCGCACTGGTCTGCATCCGGTCGCCGGTATCGATATTGTCCTTGATCAGTACCGGGATGCCGTGCAAGGGACCAAGGACTTTGCCGCGCATGCGCAGGTCATCCATTTGATCGGCGATCCTGATGGCCTCCGGGTTGAGTTCGATCACCGAGTTCACCCCGGGACCGTTTTGGTCCAGCGCAAGAATGCGGTGGAGGTAATACTTGGTGAGTTGTACCGAAGTGATCGTCCCCGCCGCCATCTTCGCCTCGAGATCGGCCACGGTGGCTTCGTTGAACTGCGATGGAGCTGACGCTTCAGGGTCTGTGTTTTCGGCCGCGGCCCAGCCTGATGCCAGCACAGTTGCAATAAAGACGAACAAAAAGCGTTCCATGGGAGGCCTCCCGGAAAGGACTTTATCGTCGTTCTAATTGCTGTCCTTGTGAGCGTCTAACCGTGGCGCCCTCATGGACTGGCAGACGCGGGGAGCATGCCACCGGCTTCCAATTTTTGTCAATCGTAGAGGGCGAAGCAACCGTGGCGTGGTCAACGATCGGCCTTGAGATCGGGCTAGCGTCCGTTGGTCGATTTGGCCTCGTGGCGCAGGAAGGCGAGCACCAGCGTCTCTGCTTTGCGAGGCGCGGCAAGGCTCAAGCTGCCGTTGAAGACATTGTGAATGAGGCCCGAGCGCCAGGAGTCGAACACCGCCGGGTTGATATAGGACTTGCGGCAGACCGCGGGCGTGTTTCGCAATTTGGCGGCCACGTGCCTGACCACCTCGGCGATCTCGCTCTTCAAGGCGCGCTCGCTCGGAACCTCCGGCAACGGAGTGCGCGCGAGCAAAGTGATGGCGTGCAGGGTTGCGCCCCAGGTGCGAAAATCCTTGGCCGTAAAATCGTCGCCCATCGCATCCCGCAGGTAATCGTTGACTTGACCCGAATCGATGGGACAGCGCTGGCCGTCGTCGCTCACGTATTGGAACAGGTGCTGGCCCGGAATCTCCTGGCAGCGTCTGACGATCTGCGCGATGCGCTTGTCGCTGATATGAACTTCATGCTGGATGCCGCCCTTGCCGCGGAAGTTCAGCACCGCGCGCCCGTCGCGAATGAAGCTGACATGACGATTACGCAACGTCGTGAGGCCGAAGCTCTTGTTGTCGCGGGCGTATTCGGTATTGCCGATTCGGACCCGCGTCGCGTCGAGAATGCTGACCACCACCGCCAGGACCTTTTCGCGCGGGAGGCCGGGCATTCCCAAATCACGCCTGAGTTTGCGCCGTAGTTTGGGCAATGCTTCGCCGAAGGCCACCATGCGATCGAACTTCGCGCTGTCGCGCACCTGCCGCCATTCGGGATGATAGCGATATTGTTTGCGGCCGCGCGCATCCCGCCCGGTCGCCTGCAGATGGCCGCGCGCCTTGACGGAAATCCAAACGTCGCGATACGCCGGCGGAATAGCGAGGCTCGCGATACGTTTCAATTCCTTGGCGGCGGCGAGCCGGCGGTTCTCAGGAGTGAGGTATCGAAACCCCCTACCCGCGCGCAGACGCCGGATGCCCGGCTCCGCGTCCGACACATAAATGAGTCCGGCCTCGACCGCCATCTGCGCCGCTTCGGCGGCGACGCCGGTGAGATTTGTTGCCGCTGATGAGGACTTCAGGGTCATGGCGTCGGATTGTTAGCCATCCGAAAGTCCTTGCGCTAGAGAGATTCGCCTCGACCTGGCAATTCTGTGACGCAATTCTGTGACGCATTAGATAGAACGCGCCGTCGCGGCGTCGCTACCCGCCTCGTCCGGCGAGCCAGAGCGCCAGATTGCGCACGTAGCGTCGGGTGTCGGCCATCGCCAAGGGGTTGCGCATGATGGCGTCGCCCGGCGGTTCGTCGACAAAGCTCGGTGCGCCCGAGCGCGTATCCCAATTGTAATCGGCGAAATGGTGGAAGGTACTCTGCGCGACGGCGGGTCCGCCGCCGGCGCCGGGCTCGAACGCCACCGCGATGTTGAAGTGCCGCCCTGTGGTCTTGCTGGTGCCGGTGGCGATGACACGGGCATTTTGGCCGGCAGGCGCGCTCACTCCGCCCTCATGCGGATGGGACGGCAAGAAGCGAATCGCGCCGGAGGGTGATGCCGCGTCGGCAAGCACAGGATGAATGGGCGCGACAGCTTGAATTTCCTGGTAGTCGCCATTCGCGCCCGAGTGAAAATTCGGCCACGAGATGTAGGTCGTGAAGGGATCATCCACTTCACGCCGGCTCGCGTCCGGGTCGAGGTTGCGCGAGTGAAAATGATGTGCCTCGCCGACGCCGCCGAGACTGCAGACCGAGGATCCCAGGTCCATGTGGTCTCGCGTGACCATCAAACCGCGCCCGATGCGGCGGAAGCGCGAAATCCCGGCGCAGTCCTCTGCGCTCAAGCCGTTGCCCACATCCACCGCGAACAGCCACATTTCGTCGAAATCGCCCTGATCCAGCGTCGAGAGCACGGAATCCGGCGAGCCGGGCGGGTCGCGGTCCCGGGCGGTCACCTCGAACAGCCGTTCATCACCGCGCCGCTGATCGCGCAAGAACTGGCTCAGCAGACTGAAACGCGCAATCGACCAATCATCTGCGGTCGTGGGAATCGTGGTTTGCAGGAGGATCTTGATCGGATTCATGGATTAGATCTCGATTGCGACCGGCTTTTTCGAGCGGAGCGTGAGCACCAGATAGTACACGGCACCGATGACAATCCAGCAACCGCCGAGAATCTTCGCGGCACGATCCATTTCATAGAGCACGTAGACGATGATCGCCAATCCCGTCAGCGGAAAGACGACGTGGCGCAGCCAATCGCCGCTTCGCCTGCGATAAAAATAATGGTTGATCACGGATAAATGCAATAGGACGAAGCCGGTTAAAGCCCCAAAGTTCACCACGCGGCCAAGATCGTCCAAGCGGTCGGAGAAAACCAGTCCGACCAGAAGCGACACGAGGGCGACCGCGAGCGTGCTCACGTAGGGCGTCTTGTAACGGGGATGAACCCTGGCCAGGATGGCGGGCAGCTTACCGTCGCGGGCCATGGCAAACAGGATGCGTGCGACGGCGGCCTGAGCGGCCATGGCATTCGCGGCCGCCGATGCGATCACGGTTGCTAAGATCGTGATCAGCCGCAGCCACGATCCGCCCGCGCGTTGCGCGACTTCGTAAAAGGCCGTGTCCGGAGAGGCAAAGCGCATTCCGCGGGCCAAATCGGTGGCGATCCAGGTTTGCAGCATGAACAAGGC
>WNFI01522239.1_pt1 | contig 14485 bp, 12 predicted proteins | sample 5400471 | NCBI WGS metagenome assembly WNFI01 (sample SAMN13153348, study PRJNA577476) | soil metagenome | isolation source: 100 cm saprolite on Douglas fir-dominated hillslope | place: USA:California | collected 2013-09-17
GACTTGTCGCATTGCTCCCCCGCCATACGTGGCTCCCAAGCGGCGCGGACGGCCTAAGAAAACGGAACAGGGGGCTTCTCGTCCGTCTTCGGGTCGACCGCGCTCGTTACTTCGTTTGCGCAAGGGGGTCTTATGCGCCTCCACCAGATAGGGGTGTCCTACCTTTAAATCAGCTACCATCCAAAGCTCGAAAGACCAGGGGTTATTGTATGCAAAAGTCCAGCCTGCTGTAGATCGCTTTTCTGCTCTTGAAATACAAGAGGAAAAGGATGACTTTAAACATACCCTCGCTTCATTTCTGCGGCTTTATGCCTTTTTATCACAGATAGTGCCTTTTCAAGATCAGGAACTTGAGAAGCTCTATGCCTATGGTCGGTTACTCCTTAACAAATTACCAAAGGATGCTGATACAAAATATAAGCTCAATGATGACATTGCGCTCGAATATTACCGATTGCAAAAAATTTCAGAGGGATCAATTAAACTGGAAAAGCAAGGCGGTGTTGAGTTAAGTCCCACCTCGGAGGCTGGGTTAAGCAGGGATAAAGAAGAAAAAGCCCGTCTCTCCGAGATCATCCAGATATTAAATGATAGATTCGGAACCGAATTTACAGAAGCTGATAGGTTATTTTTTGATCAGATAGAGGCAGAGCTTGTGGCTGATGAAAAACTCTCTGATAAAGCAAAGAATAACAGCATTGATAATTTTAAATTTGGCTTTGATGATGTTTTCTTGACAAAGTTAATAGACAGAATGGATCAAAATAAAGATATATTTGCAAAAATTATGGACGATGAGCCATTCGCAGAGACAGTGAAAACTTGGCTTATGAAACAAGTTTACAAAAAGCTAAATGAAGTAAAAATAAGCGAAAAATAAAACAAGTATTTCACATGCAGAAAGGTGAAAAGTTTACAGCCTAACGAATATTATACCTCCACTCCGCAGCATGGGCCTTTACGGAAGCCAGCTTTGTAACTTAATAGTACGGAGGGGCGGATTTATTCAGAAATCACACCAGGTCTCACTATTTGACTGATGATATGAACTACTTATCTTGCTTACTCGCAAGGGGGTCAACCGCTGGGAGTGCAATGCGCGTTGGGTCATGCTGTCAACGTCGGGCAACGTGTGTGGGTATGCTAAAATGCTGACTCTTTGCTAGCTGGATAGGATGATGTTATACTAAAAAGGTGAGATGTTTTTGTGCGGAAGAGGCAAGATAGCTCCTTCGTGCGTCTTTTAAACTATCGCCGCTGTTAGTTCGTGGAAACAGAGAAGTTGTTCCTATTTCACCTCACATTTTTCTACCAGGAAGGGGTCATCACCTAATGGATATACTGAAACGCGAAGTACTCGCCGAGCGGGTGCGCAAGGTCAAACCTTCGGGCATTCGCAAATTTTTTGACATCATCAACACCATGCCGGATGTGATCTCGCTGGGGGTCGGCGAACCCGACTTTGTGACCCCTGAGCATATTCGCCAGGCTGGCATGCGCTCAATAGAACTTGGTCATACGCAGTATACGTCGAATTATGGCATGCTTGAGCTGCGTGAAGAAATTTCCGCTATGCTCAATCGCCGCTATGGCCTGACCTACGATCCCGCCACCGAAGTGCTGGCAACGGTTGGCGTCAGCGAAGGCGTGGATCTGGTCATGCGCACGCTGATCGATCCCGGCGACGAAGTGATCTCGCCCGATCCTGGTTATGTAGCGTACGAGGCGGATATCGTCTTCGCGGGTGGTGTGCCTGTGCCGGTGCCCACTTATGCCGAATATGGCTTTGGTGTGCGTGCCGCTGAGGTTGAGGCGGCGATTACTCCGCGCACCAAGATGATCCTGATCGGCAATCCCAATAACCCAACTGGCGCAGTGGTGCCACATGCCGAGCTGGCAGCAATCGCGAAACTGGCCATCGAACATGACCTGATTGTGGCCATCGACGAGGTTTATAGCCGCCTGGTCTACGATGGCGAGCATGTGAGCATCGCGGCCATGCCCGGTATGCGCGAGCGCACAGTGCTGCTCGATGGCTTCTCCAAGGCTTATGCCATGACCGGCTGGCGCATCGGCTATGTGGCCGCGCCCGCCTATATTCTTGAGGCCATGCTCAAGATTCACCAGTACACCATTATGTGCGCTGGAACCGCTCCGCAGGAGGCCGCGATTCAGGCCCTGCGCCACGGCGAAGAGGATGTTGAGCGCATGTATAACGACTACGCCCGTCGCCGTCGCATGTTTGTCGATGGCCTGAACCGCATTGGTCTGACCTGCTGCGAGCCTGGTGGCGCGTTCTACGCCTTCCCCTCGATCGCCAGCACCGGCCTGAGCGACGATGAGTTTGCTGAGAAGCTGCTCTTCGAGGAACAGGTCGCCGTCGTGCCCGGCAGCTCGTTCGGTATCGCCGGTCAGGGCTACGTGCGTTGCGCCTACTGCACAGCCTATGATAAACTCGAAGAGGCCCTGGTGCGCATGGAGCGCCTTATCAAGAAATATCGTTAATACATTGATTTGATGCAAAAATGGTGTATGCTCAGCATACACCATTTTTGCATCAAATCAATGTATCTTTTCTATCCTTCCACCGGTCCCCAACCGCCGTTGCCGCGATCGCGTTTCAACTCGAACAGATTTGGCTGGCGCAGTGACCACTCCAGGTGGTCCCACCACTCACCGGCCTCTTCGCCGCGCGGCACTTCGCGAATGATCGGACCATAGAAGCCGGTTGTTGACCCCTCGAAGGCGATGGTCGGTACGCCAAAGGCCTGGTAGCGCTCAACGGCCTCGTTATGGTCGGCCAACACCTCTTCTCGTGTGCTCTCATCAGCCAGTGCTTCTTCGGCCCAGGCGGGATCAAGCTCGGCCTTTTTGAGCGCGGCCTGGATCACCTCAAGCTCGCGTATGCTCTCTTTGCGCCCATGCTGCGCGGCTCCCAGCGTCAGGTAGAGCCGTTCGACGGCATCGTTGCCACCTTTGCGTCGCGCTAGCGCCAGCGTGCGTAGCGCTGGCCAGCTCGCATCCTTTTGAAAATTGGGTGTGGCACCCTCTTTGCGGTTAATGATCTCCAGGCTGAAAAAGCGCCAGGTGACCTCGATTGGGCGCACATTTCTGGCTTCACGTATCCAGAGCGCGGTTCGCCAGGCCAGCGGGCAGAGCGGATCGAAATGGAAGTGAATCTTCGCTGATGATATTGCTCTCTCCATGGAAAAAAAGCTGCTCCTCTTTTGTGCTGATCGCTTTACACAATGAAGTATTGAAAATAGCATATGATGCCAGGTTTTTGCTGTCAAGTTTAATAACAATGTTGACAAAATATCATTAAAAACGTATACTTCTTTCATAAACTATCATTATTGATCGTGCCATTCCCGCGCTGCTCGCGGGGCCATCATTCGTCCCATGGGGGAGAGACGAACATCTATGAGAACAGATACGCACTATTTTGATGTGTTGGTTATCGGTGGTGGGGTGGTCGGATGCGCTATTCTGCGCGAGCTTACGCGTTACCAGGCCTCCGTGGCTCTGGTTGAGCGCAACCCTGATATTTGCGAGGGAACAAGCAAGGCGAACAGCGCGATTGTGCATACTGGTTTCGACGCACCTCCTGGCTCACTCGAAGCCCAGTTGCTCGCGGCTGCTCGCGGCTTCTGGCCTGCTGTGATTGCGGACTTGCACATCCCTTATGCCCAAACTGGCGCACTGATGCTGGCTATCACTCCCACGGACCTTCAGGCGATCGAGCACGAGATTATCCCCAAAGCCGAGCAAAACGGCGTGCTTTTGAAACATCTGGCGCAGTCTTCTCCGCTAGCTGCCCGCCTCGCACATCTTATACAACAGGAGTACTAGCCAATGGACGAATTCTACAGCCTTGCTATCGTCGGTGCCGGCCTGAGTACGCTGAGCGCTTTGCGAGCCGGTCTGAGTGGCGAACGCACGCTTTTAGTCGACTACCAGGATGATTTCGGCGGTTTCCTGCGTGCCGCGCAGTCCGCACCTGGCCTGGAAGATCTGATCCAATTGCCGACAGCTTCCTCGCTGCCTGGAGAACTGACTACTCGCTTTAATACCACCGCCGTTGGCCTGCTCCCATCCTTCGAGGAGGGCGCGCCACATACGCTGGTGGTGCGCCAGAGTAGCGGAACAGCGGCGGTTCGCGCCTCACGTGTGCTGCTGGCCTGTGGTGGTCTGGAGCTGACCCGCGAGTCCGCGCAGATTCCAGGACCGCGGCCTGCTGGCGTCATGACCCCTGTATTCGCGCATCAACTCTTGAACTGCGGTTATGCTCCTGGCAACCAGATCGTCGTGTACGGTAGTTCGCGCTATGCTCTGGCGACCGCGCAGCGCCTGGCCGGAGCTGGTATCTCCGTGACCCTGATTAGCATCGCTGGCGAGCCGCATCCGATGTTGCCCTCGGCTCCGTCGTCGCTCTCTCTTCTTCTGCCTGCGCGCCTGGTTTCGCTCGCCGGTTCACCTCGCCTGGAGCAGGTGACATTTGAACGCATGGGCGAGCAATTTACCCTCGCGGCTGACGCACTTGTCTATGCAGTGGGTATGCGGGCTAATATACGCTGGCTCAAAGGTAGCGGCCTCGCGCTCACTCCCCAGGGCGCAGTCGAGGTCGACGCGCACTACCAGACCAGCATACCCGGCATCTATGCCATGGGGACGCTTGTTTCCCCCTCGCTTGACCATGTGGATTCTCTGCGCATGGGCGAGGAGGTTGCCGCGCTTCTTGCTGAGCGTATTTAATAACTACGCGCCTCGTTCATTAACGCGCCGGGATGCGCCGTAAGGGCCAGATCAGGACATCCTGGCGCTGCGCATAGTGAAGCAGCGGAGCGGTATCAGGCAAGTGAATGCCGTGAGAGAGAGTCATGGTATCACATTCCACCTCTATCTCAGCCATCTGTAACGGCCAGGGCAGGTGGTGGATATCTCCACGGTACAACTGTGAACCAGCCGTGGTATAGAGCGCGTATCGCTCAGTAAGCCATGCTTCTAGAGAGCCAGGGCGTGCCCACACAATTGGCGCTATCGCCTGATAGCGCGCGCGATATTCAGCCGCCGGAGCGTCCCGGTGAGTTCGCACGCTGGTATAGTGGATGGTGTCGTCCACTCTGCTACTCCTCATGCGCGCATTGAAATAGGGCAGATGGAAGATCCCAGGACTCGGAGGAACTCCACGCGGTCGCACGCCACTCATATGAAACGGCACCACACCTATCCAGGCGTTGCGCTCAAAGGTATCAATCTCCAGACACGCTGGTACCAGCGTGCGCATAATCTCTGGCGAAATAGGCCAATGCTCAAACAGTAATTCATGCCAACTCTGAACCATGATCCACGGACTATGTGGCAGAGGATAGGTACGATGACGTACCGTATGCAAAATATCGGGTATATTCATTATAATATGCAACTTCTTTCGGCTAGAGGGAGTGCATCCAGAAATCCCCATCTAATAAGAGTATAGGCCGAGCAGACTGCTGTTAGTAGTGAGCTACCTCATCCTTTTATGAAAGAATTTTTCAATAGGCATAAAACAAGCAAAGTTCATTTCGGTGATCACCGAAATGAACTGATAAAAAACTCTTCATCCTGTATTGACTGGATAAAATATAATAAGAGGCACATGCAATCCTTTTGCATTTGGCAAAAACTCCTCAGGAGGAATTATGAGCGAGAAATGAAGTGTTTTGAGAAGAAAAATCGGCTTTGCTCTTACGCCAACAGCAGCGTGACCCCTGCCTCTTCTAACTCGTGCTTTTGCTCCTCATCCAATTCGCTGCCAGTGATCAGCAGGCTGATATCGCTGAGTGGGGCAACTTGTGTGAGCATGATTTTGCCAAACTTGGTGTGGTCTGCCACAACGATGGCCTGGCGTGCGCGCTCGATCATGGTGCGTTTGGTACCGGCCTCGTCGAAATTGAACTCGGTTAGCCCGTGGCTCACGGTGACGCCGCCCACGCCGATAAACGCTTTATCTACCTGGAAAGTGCGTAAGGTCTGCTCAGCCAGGTGTCCGATCATCGAAAGTTCGCTGGAGCGCAGTTTTCCGCCAATCACGATCACCTGGATCGCTGGCTGGCTGGCCAGTTCCAGGGCAGCACGCAGGTTCGTGACCAGCACTGTCAGATTGCGTTTGCCCTTGAGGGCGCGTGCGATCTCCAGCGTGGTGGTGCCGACATCCAGGATAAGGCTATCGCCATCGGCAATCAACTCGACCGCTTTCAGGGCGATGCGCTGTTTTTCGGGGGAAAGCTGAGATTCGCGCGCACTGAATGGTGGCTCGTAGCTGGCACCGCGCACGCTGATTGCTCCACCATGCACGCGCCGAATCAGACCCTCCTGCTCCAATTCCTGCAAATCGCGCATGATCGTAATCATGGAGACATCAAAACGTTGAGCCAGGTCGCGCACAGAGGCTACGCCGCTCGCTTCAATCGCTTTAAAAATATGCTGGCGTCGTTCTTGCGCTAGCATTCTACTCTCTCTACTCGATTTCTCTTCCATGCGCACAAGATAGCATGGATCGAGAAAAACAGCAAGTATTTTGATACATTATGGCTCTTGCCAGATCTGGACCGTCGTGTCCTGGCTGGCCGTGGCGATATGTCGGCTATCCAGCGACCACTCGATATCGTTGACCTGCGCGCTGTGCCCCTGGTAAAGATAGATCAGGTTCCCGCTGGTTGCGTCGCGTGCCTGGACGGAGCCATCCGAAGTGGCCAGGAGGAGTTGGATGCCATCCGGTGAAAGGGCAATGTCGCTCAGGGTCAGACCATTGATATTCGCGGCATTGTAGGCTTGTGTTGTGAGGAAAGGGGTTACTATCTGGCTTCCCTGGCCATATTGCCACTTCATAATCGTGCCATCAAGCGTAACAAAGAACATGCTACCGCCGTCCCGTCTGGAAGAGGTCCAGATGGCGAAGGTGGCTAGCTGGTTATTCGCCAGACTGGCAATGCTTTGCCAGGTATAGATGTCCCAGACCTGCAACTGGCCAGTAGTTGAGAGCGTGGCAAGTGTCGGAGTGTCAGGTGACCAGCGCAGTTCGGCGTAGCGTGTATGTGGTTCCTGGAAAGTGGCCAGATTTAGATTGGCAGACACATTCCAGACTTCCACAGACCCATCGCCTGTATCAAAAGCCAGGGTCTGCTGGTTCACTGACCATGCTGCAACCGATGGGATGCCTGGCAAATTAGTACGTTGGAAGATCATCTGGACTGGTGGGGTCGTACCAATGGTGAGTTCCTGCACCTGGAGCGATCTATTAGGTTCCCCATAGGCTACCAGCAGGGTGCTGGAGCTATTCCAGATGAGCGCCAGGGCTGTTCCGCGCTGTGGATAGGTCAATAACGTATGCCCTGTACTGGCCTGCTAGATGGACACGGTGCCTCTGGTATCAGCCGATGCGATCGTCTGTCCATCCGGTGCCCAGACCGCTTTGGTCACGCTGCTCATGTGGCCATGATAGGTAGTAAACGCCCCACTGCTCCCGCTGCCCACCTTTCTTTGTAGTGTGCTCGGTCGAGTTGCGATTACGAACCAGGCAATCAGCAGACCTACAATCAACAGAGCAATCAGCAAGCCTTCAGCCAGGTGCGTAATTTTGAGCGGCCACTTACGCGACGCGGTTGTATGATGCAGTCGCTTGCTTGACGCTGAGGATCGGGAAGCAGACGTTGTTTCTGTGCGAGCTGGCGCGTCGGCAGGGTCTGCAAGTTTCTCACTCGCCGTGAGTTGCTCCTGGAAAGCCTCAATGCGTTCCAGCCAGCGCGCGAAAGAAGCGCTGGGAGGAAGCGAGGAAGTCGAATCAGGCGCCGATAATTGTTGCAAATCTGTCTCGGTGGCCTGGGGTTGCACTGGATCACCGTTCAGATGTCTATCGAGAGCGTGTCGCGGAGGAAGCTCGGCCTGCTCATCCAGATTAGCAAGAGCCAGCGTCGCCGCCTCGCGCACCGACCAATCGTCATCCTGCAGCGCAGCGTTCAGCAGCTCACGCGCGCTTGCGGCACCGAGCTCGCCCAGCGCTGTAATCGCCGCTGCCCGCACTGCCGCATCTGGATCGTGCGTGGCCACGAGCAATGGTTCCAGCGGCGCAAACTCTTCCATAGTGCCCAATGCCAGCGCGGCCTCTGCCCGCACGACCCACACAGGATCTTCCAGCGCCTTCACCAGCGCGGAGATCGCCGCCGGGCGTGGATTGCGTCCAAGCGCGCGGGCTGCTGCGGCGCGTACGCTGCCCTGCTGGTCGCTCAGGGCCACGAGCAATAGTTCTAGCGGGGCCTGTTTGCCAATTTTGCCCAGCCTCTGTGTTGCTTCCACGCGCACCGTCCAGGACGGATCGGTGAGGCCGCGGGCCAGTTTGGCTTCGTTGCCTTCTGGCTCATCGCTCTCTCTAGCCAGTCCCAGCCGACCCAGAATCGCGTTGATAGCTGGCGAGGGCGCGCGAACTGTGCCAGCCTGCGTGGCTGGCTCGTCGGATTGTTGTGTGTAACGCGTTGGAGGTTGTTTGCCGAGCGGCAGCATCTACTATCCTACCTTGTGATTGCTCTGTTCAGCGAGCAACTTGCGTAACAGGCGTATACCACGATGTATATAGACCTTCACAGTGCCCAGCGGCAGATTCAGCACTTCCGCGATTTCTTTCTGGCTCAATTCTTCAAAATAATAAAGGCTGACCATATCGCGGTAATGAGCGGGTAACTTCTCGACCAAAGCTTCCAGCTCATGTCGCTGTTCTGCCTGTTCGTAAAGCTCCTCCGGTTGCATGCGCGCATCCTCTTCCGGCTCCAAATACAGAATATCATCGGGCATCTCCAGCGGAACAATTAAGGGAAGTTTCCCACGCCCGATGTGATTGCAATACACACTCCAGGCGATTTTGTACAGCCAGGGGCGAATTTTGAGCGTCTCAATCCGCTCGCCCGGATAGCGTTCTAGAGCCAGATATGCGCGCATAAAGGTTTCTTGAATGATATCCTCGGTATCCTGAAAATGCCTGGTGCGCCGCAGCACAAAGACACTCAACTGCTGCCAGTAGAGCGACACCAGTTCCTCATAATGCCGATCCAGATTGACGGCTAGCAAGGCAGCCAATGTTTCATTTCCAGAGTCCATAGCGCTCCGTTACATGCCTCTTGCTTTCTCTCTTTATAACACAAAATACAGCCGTTGGGTTACAGTTCTTCTCCCATCAACTCGCTGTTTTCAACGGAGCGCTGGGATTCATTGGCCGGAAGGAAAAAAGAGATCTTACTTATTACTACGTTGTGAAAAGCCGTTTTCTAACAGGAAAAGCGGGCAATCTGGGGAGAAAGTGGGCAATTTCATCAAATTGCTTGCAGGAAATTGCTCGAACCATCACGTTGCTTTTACTTTGTTCTGATGTATAATCGGAGAAGGTGTTTTTCGCTAGAAGTATTGCTGAAATAGATAGAGAAGGATAGAGTAAATGGCAAAACAAACTGAGCAGAGAGAAGTTTCACAGGGCATCTGCCGTTTTTGCCAGCAGGAGTTCGCAAAAGGCAAGATGACTCAGCATTTGAAGTCTTGTAAAGCGCGGTTCGCGAGCACGGCTGAACAAGAAGGACACGAGCAACGTCTGTTGCATCTGTTTGTCGAGGGCAAGTATCGGCCAGACTATTGGATGCATCTGGAAGTGCCTGCCGAGCTTACTTTGGCGGACCTGGATGACTTCTTGCGCGCTATCTGGCTGGAGTGCTGCGGCCACTTGAGCGAATTTGAGATTGGCGGTGTTTCATATTCCGCGTATGAAGAAGATGATTGGGGCATGAATTTTGGCGGCCTGAAGCTGGTTGGGAACGATGAGGATGAGGAGGAAGACGAGGAGGAAGACGAGATGCCCGACATGGAAGAGATGGCCGCAGAGATGTCCAAACAGCTCTCCGCCGAATTCCAGACTGACCTCAAAGACGTGCCAGTAGAGGAGATTGAGAAGAAACTGGAGCAGATGTTTGCGTCAAACATGCCTCCAGGTATGTCTGCCGCCACCATGCCAGCGCTCCGTCCTTTGCTGGGCGTCATGGCTACCTCGTTGCAGCAGGGCACGCTGGCGCAGGATCTTGAGGATGCGGAAATGGAAGATGAGGACGAGGGTGGCCTTGATGCCGAACTGGGCGATGTACTGGAAGTGGGCGAGAAGTTCTCCTATGTCTACGACTTCGGTTCAAGTTCCACGCTCTCTCTACGTGTCATTGCCGAGCGCGAAGGCGTTCTGCCCGATGACGAGGATGAAGACCTCGATGAGGACGAACTTGAGGAGGATGAAGATCTTGACAAGCTCGACGATGAAGAATTTGAGGAGGATGAGGATGAGATTGCGCTCGTTGTGATGGCGCGCAACGAGCCGCCCGCACTGAAATGCCACATCTGTGGTCAGCCAGCCACACGCGTGCCTTCCGCTTCCGAGTACGATTCCCTCGCTGAAGGCGCTCTCTGCGATGCTCACGCGAAAGAATCCGAGTACCCCGATGAACTGCTACCCATCGTGAATTCACCGCGTACAGGCATTTGTGGCTATACCGGCGAAGAAGACGAGGAGTGGGATGCGGAAGAGTGGGAGGATGAAGAAGACGAAGAGGATGAGTAGCCTTTTGTAATGAAACTCCCCGCGTTTAGCTGAACGCGGGGAGTTTCTTCAATTGATTGTTCTTACGCATTATTATGCTGGCATTTCTTGCGATCGATTCGGGTACGGTGCCTATGGAATCCCATCGGGGTCAGCAGCTTCTTGAGGGTAAGCCCCTGCTGGTTGCCTGGTAGAATCGGCAGCTTCTTGCAATTCGTAATCGCCCGCTGGCGTGGCTTCAGGATAAGCTCCCGCTGGCTGCACAGGCGTGTTTGGTGTGTATTGCGGCGCAGTGGGATAACCCGCCGCTGGCATGGCAGGCTGGAGTGTTTCTTGCGACCCATTGGAAGTGCGCGCTTCGACAGCGCCATTCTCTGGAGTCACTCTAAAGCAAATACCACAAAGAAGACGAAACCAACTCACTCGCTTCAGAGTATAGTAACTAGATGTCCTGTTGGATTGTACCCGATGAAGCACAAGAAGGAGGAAATTGCAATGTTAAATGTTCAGCGTTCGCGTCCTTTAGGCATTACCATTATCGCGATCATCATGGCGATTCTCGGCATTCTCGGCATTATAAGTGGGATTCTTCTCCTGGGGGCCAGTGCCGCACTGGGAGTAATCACCTTAATCCTGGGCATTCTGGAAGTTGTCCTCGCCTGGGGACTGTGGAGTCTGCAAACCTGGGCTTACTGGGCGACGGTGATCCTTGAAGTTCTGGTGATCCTCGATGGGATATTCGGCTTCGCCCGAGGAACTGTCTCTGTTGGTGTGGTTAGTATTGTGATCGCTGTGATCATCTTGATTTACATGTTCGCTGATCGCAATGTGCGCGCCGCTTTTCGCACAGTGTGATGCCATTCTTACCAAGTTTAAAAAGCGTTGATTTTTGTTGCCTAACAGAGCAAGCTGTGCTATCCTTGTTGGGTCACATCTGTTAGGCAACACTATGTGCCTATTGTCATCGTACAGAAAGTACTTTCTATGCCCAGGTATGCCCACTCTCAGTTTCGGTGGTCCGAGCAAGCACAGACCTATATCCTCTCCATTGGCGCTCAGGTGAGCGAACAGGCTCTCACGAGTGATTGGCTGGAGCAGAGCAACTCGTTCTCCTTTCACAGTCGTTGGGGGATGCACTATACCGTCCGTAAACAGAAAGGGCAGCGCGGGAGCAGCTACTGGTATGCGTATCGACGCCTGCACGGGCGCATCGTGAAGCGCTATCTTGGCAGAACGGCAGACCTCACACGTGCTCGCTTAGAGGAGATCGCTCACCTGCTGGAGAGCGAGTCCGAGGCGCCCCACAGTGCTTCCCATCTGCCTCAAACAGCGGCCTTCCTCCATCCCACGCCAGACGGCTTGCCTGCAGAGGAACGTCTTCCCTCTTCTCATGTGGAAGCATACCCGCTGCTTCTCTCCAAGCTGTCGCAGCCACGCCTGCCTGCTTTTCTGCTCGCCCGCCCGCGCCTGTTTCCGCTGCTAGATACTGGACGAGAAGGTCCCCTCACGCTGCTCTCGGCTCCTGCTGGCTTTGGAAAGACGACCCTGGCCAGCCAATGGATAGCGGCACGACGCGCCAGTTCTGATTTTCCCCCGGTGGCCTGGGTTTCCCTGGAGGTTTTTGATAATGATCCGCTGCGCTTCTGGCGCTATCTCATTGCGGCCTGCCAGGCGTTTCGGGTTGATCTTACTCAGGTTCACAGCGCATTAGCTGTCCTGACTCCGCAGCCTCCCTTTTTGCCCGCAGATCTTTCGGGCTTGCTGACTGTCTTCCTCAACGCACTGGCTCAGGCCCCGGCAGGAGGCATTCTGGTGCTGGAAGATTATCATGTGATTACCGAGCACACGATTCATGAAACGCTCTCGTTTTTTCTCAACCACCTCCCAGAAACGCTCCATTTGCTGATGATTACTCGCAGCGATCCTCCTTTCGCCCTGGCCCGCCTGCGTGCTCGCAATGCGCTCATCGAAGTGCGTACCGCTGATCTGCGCTTCTCGCAAGAGGAAACCGCTATCTTACTGCATCACTCCCTCCCGTTTCCTCTGGACGGTACGATTGTTCAACGACTCCATGCACAACTGGAAGGGTGGGGAGCCGGGCTGCATCTCACGAAGCTCGCCCTTCAGCGGACTACTTCTCCCACAGAAGAAGTACGTACGATAGCGCTCTTTTCCCAGAACAATGCTTCCTTTCAAGAGTATTTTGTTACTGAAGTACTCAATCTCCAATCAGAGTCAGTGCGGCAGTTTTTGCTCCAAACCAGCCTGCTCCCCCGTTTGACCGCATCCCTCTGTGATGCCGTTACTGAGCAAATGCACAGCCAGGATATGCTCACCCTGCTGGAGCGCACCAATATGTTCCTTGAACGGCTTGACAGCGAGCCGCTGCTTCAACCCGCCGCGGCTCGCCAATGGTATCGCTATCATACGCTTTTTGCCGAAGCTATGCGTCACGAGGCACGCCGTAGGTTGAGCGAAGATTATTTGCAGCAGATCTCAGCACGTGCCTCTCGCTGGTATGAGCGCTACGGTTTTCTGCACGAAGCCATTGATGCTGCGCTGTCTGCCCAGGATTACGCGCGAACCGCAATGCTGCTGGCTCGTTTTATTGAGGAGCGCACCATTCCAGGGGAAGTACAGGAGCCACATACACTGCTGCGCTGGTTAAAGCAATTACCGGAAGCCCTCTTAGAGCAGAATGCTGTCCTTTGTTTGTGTTATGCTACCACGCTGCTCTTGCAGAGCGCTGCCTGGTTCCCAGATGGATCGTCACTTCCCCTGATGGAAAGGGTCTTGAGCATGGCAGAACACCGCTGCCGTGCGGAACAGAATTTTCCGAAGCTGGGAGAGATTTTTGCCTTTCGTGCCTTATTTGCTTTGAGACAGGGGAAGATGCAGGTCGCGGTTACGTATGCAAAACAAGCGCTGGATTGGCTTTCCCAGACGCAAGACATCTGGCGGGGCCTTAGCGCGATCATTGCTTCTACGGAGTGGGTAGAGTTGGGACGTTTCCAGCAGGCTCGCAGCGTCCTGGACGAAGCCCATGCTCGACTTGCGAGGACGAACAATCACCTTTTCCGCCAGGTTGCCACGATCAAGCTTGCACAGGTGCATGTTGAGCTGGGGGAAATCCAGCGAGCCACTCCTTTGTATTACCAGGCCCTTGAAGCTTCCACTTCCACTGTTGACGAAAACCTCACAACGCCGCTCGCAAATTGGCGCTGTACAGCTTTGCTTGGCCATGCTGCCCTCTGCTATGCATGCAATGAGCTGGAACGAGCCTCTCAGTTGCTCCAGGAGGCCATAACTCTCAGTCAGACGCATACGTTTTTGCGTCACGAAGTCCATGCCCTGCTCGTGCTCGCCCGTGTGCAACAAGCCCAGGGCCAGGTTTTTGTTGCCCAACAACAACTCGCAGACCTCTTGGAGCGCATACCAGCTTCTCAATCCCAGCTTGTTCAGGATATCCAGACAGCACAGGCACGTCTGGCGCTCTCCATGGGCGACCATCTGACCTTGCGGCATTGGGCAACGCGACGAACACCGCACGCTGATTTTGCACAGAGAACCGAGGAGGATCTGCTGCAGGCGCGTTGGTTGCGCATCCAGGGCAAAGAGAAAGAAGCATACCACCGGCTTGAGCAGATCTTCCTTGCGACGCGGGAAGCAGGACACACCCGCTGTATGCTTGAAGCGATGATGGAAATGGCTTTGAGCGCCCTGGCCTGCAAGCGCAAGGCCGAGGCCCAGGACATGCTGCGTGAGGTGCTTGTCCTGGCTCTGCCCAATCACCCGGTACGCCTGTTTCTTGATGCTGGTGAACCGGTGGTCATTCTTTTGCACTCTCTGCTTCCCCAAATCCACGACCAGCCTTTGCTTGCGTAT
>WNFI01035037.1_pt1 | contig 14482 bp, 11 predicted proteins | sample 5400471 | NCBI WGS metagenome assembly WNFI01 (sample SAMN13153348, study PRJNA577476) | soil metagenome | isolation source: 100 cm saprolite on Douglas fir-dominated hillslope | place: USA:California | collected 2013-09-17
TCATACTATCACCAGAGAGTACAAAATGCAGCCGGTTGTTGTAGGAGCTATGAGGCACCCACTACAGGGGTGAGGTCTCGTGGAGTACGTCGGACCAACTTGCGATGCACTCAGAGAGAAAATAAGCAAAAGGAAAATCGAATACGGCCATACTATGGACAGTTCATTTCTGGGTGTGCATCGTAGAGAGTTCTTTGGTGAGGAGTGAGGCATGTCAACACAACAATTCCGAGTCTTTACATTACCAGGGGTATTGCCCGAAGGACATGTGCTCGTGCTGAATACCCATCCCTATAGTCTGTCCACCTTCGTGCTCACCCAACTGTCAGCCGACGTGCATGGACTGGTGGCCCAAGAAGTGTTGACGGAACTGGAGATGTATATGCTGGTAGCTCTGCTCGAGGCCTATCCGCACTATGGCCCCTATGAGGTGTTACGCGCTGCCATCACCGATGAGGTACTCAATCACGCGCGCGCAACCGTGCATCGAGCGGTCGAGTACAGGACGCTGGACCGCTCGATGAAACCGATCAGAAATATCCTGTCGCGTTGCAGGGCTAAGCTGCATACATTCGGCATTGATATTCGCTCGATCCATGGAGAGGGATATATCCTCACAAGCCTTAGGATGCTCGCCTGGAGTTCATGAGGCATTTGCTAAGCAAGTCCCTCGACTTTAGACAATTTTTCAAGCAATCGGTGATAATGGTCTAAAGTCCAGCTAATCAGAAAAACGGAATAAAGGCTACGCTATCAGTTGTTTTCCTATTAGGAACATGTGTTTACGTTTCTTCTCTTTGTTATTTGAAATTCCCCTTCGCGCTTTCTCGCAATCGTTTGACGATGAGAGCCTTGTAGCACATATCGAAATTTGTATCAAAAAATAGCAGTCAACAAGTGACGGCCAGAAGATTTCTCCTCTGGAGTTGTGGGAATGGGTGGTGCAGTTGTATGCCTCAAGATAAAATTAGTATTCGCGGTGCCCGCGCACATAATCTCAAAAATATAGATGTGACTCTTCCCCGTGACAAGCTGGTGGTCATTACGGGTCTTTCCGGTTCGGGCAAGAGTAGCCTGGCCTTTGACACCATTTTTGCCGAAGGACAGCGCCGCTATGTCGAGTCGCTGTCTGCCTATGCGCGGCAGTTCCTGGATAAAATGGAGAAGCCAGATGTTGATCATATCGATGGCCTCTCCCCGGCTCTCTCGATCGATCAGAAAGGGACGACACACAATCCGCGTTCGACTGTCGGGACGGTGACAGAGATGTATGATTACCTGCGCCTGTTGTACGCTCGTATCGGCCATCCACACTGTCCGAAGTGTGGACGCGAGGTCAGCCAGCAGACCGTCCAGCAAATGGTCGACGCGGTCATCAACTTGCCTGAAGGTTCGCGTATCATGTTGCTTGCGCCGCTGGTACCGGGGCGTCAAGGCGAATATGAACAAATCTTTGATGAGATGCGGCGTTCCGGCTTTGTACGTGTGCGCGTGGATGGCACGATTTATGATCTGAGCGACGAAATCGCACTGGACAAGCAGAAAGAACATACGATAGAAGTGGTTGTTGACCGGCTGGTAATACCTAAAGGGCAGCAACAGGAGATTGACCCATCATTCCGCCAACGAGTAACCGATTCGCTGGAGACAACGCTGAAGCTCGGCGGTGGTGTCGTGCTGGTGTCGATCATTGGTGGCGATGAGATCCTATTCTCCGAACACCTGACCTGTGTTTTTTGTGGCATCAGCCTGCCGGAGATTGAGCCGCGTACTTTTAGCTTTAACAGCCCGCACGGCGCGTGCCCTACCTGTGCTGGTCTTGGTACACTACAAACTATCGATCCTGAACTGGTAGTGATGCATCTTGAACGAAGCTTGGCCGATGAAGCTATTGCGCCCTGGAGCGAGGAAATGGAAAGCTCCCTGTCTACAGGCATCTGCCCTGATTGTCATGGCACTCGACTCAAGCCGGAAGCGCTGGCAGTCACGGTAGGCGGGCGCACTATTGTGCAGGTGACACGACTCTCGATCGTGCTGGCGCAGCAATTTTTCCAGGATTTAGCATCTGAGCCTGACCCAGGAGCACTGCCCTCACAGGTGAATATGCGACCTCTTCCCGGCAGTGGAAAGGGGAAGCAAGACGAGGGTAATTCCGTCCCAGCTGATCCCCTGACGCCGATCGATCCGCATGGGCCGCTGGTTGAGGTGACGTTGACGGAACGTGAGCGTTTGATTGCGCGCCAACTGCTCAAAGAGATCCAGGCACGCCTGCAATTCCTGGTGGATGTCGGCCTGGATTACCTGACCTTGGACCGGGCGGCTGCCAGTCTTTCAGGTGGCGAGGCACAGCGTATTCGCCTGGCAACCCAGATCGGCTCCGGCTTGACGGGAGTGCTCTACATCCTCGATGAACCGAGCATTGGACTGCACCAGCATGACAACGCACGCCTGGTGAAGACGCTCACACATTTGCGTGACCTTGGGAATACCGTGCTGGTGGTCGAGCACGACGAGGATACCATGCGTTCCGCCGATCACATCGTTGATATCGGTCCTGGCGCAGGCGAGCATGGTGGACAGGTTGTCGCCGAGGGCTCGTACCAGGAGATCATGGCCAATACGCATTCGCTGACCGGCGATTACCTGGCGAGGCGCAAGTGGATTCCTCTGCCCGAGAAGAGGAGAGAGGGCAATGGGCGATCGCTGGTGATCAAGGGTGCACGCGAACATACACTGAAAAACGTGACGGTCGAGATTCCGCTCGGGAAATTCGTGGTGGTGACCGGTGTCTCCGGCTCTGGCAAGAGTACACTCATCACCGATATCCTGTATCGGAAGCTTGCCCAGACCTTCTACCGTGCACAAGAGGAGCCAGGCGCACATGATTCCATCGAGGGTGTAGAGGAGCTGGACAAGGTGATTGGGATCGATCAGTCGCCCATCGGGCGTACACCACGCTCGAATCCTGTGACCTATACTGGTGCTTTCACAGGTATTCGCGAACTCTTTGCGCGGGTGCCGGAGGCGCGTATTCGTGGCTACCAGCCTGGTCGTTTCTCGTTGAATGTAAAGGGTGGACGGTGTGAAGCCTGTAAAGGTGAGGGCACCGTCAAAATTGAGATGAACTTCCTGCCAGATGTCTATGTGCCCTGCGAGCTGTGTCAAAGTAAGCGCTACAATCGCGAGGCGTTGGAGATTCATTACAAGGGCAAGAATATCGCCGAGGTACTGGATATGACGGTGGAGGAGGCGATAGGCTTATTCGCGAAAGTGCCCTCCATATACAAGAAGCTGAAGACGTTGTACGATGTTGGCCTGGGCTATATACGCCTGGGTCAACCCGCCACAACGCTCTCTGGTGGCGAGGCGCAGCGTGTCAAGCTGGCTGCTGAGCTTGCTCGGCAAGGGACGGGCCGCACAATGTATATCCTGGATGAGCCCACGACGGGGCTGCACTTTGCTGACGTTGAGCGGCTCCTGCAGGTATTACAGCGACTTGTAGATGCAGGGAACTCGATCGTCGTGATCGAGCACAACATGGAAGTGATGAAGAGCGCTGATTGGATTATTGATCTAGGGCCAGAAGGGGGCGATGCTGGCGGCCAGGTGATCGCTCAAGGGACACCAGAAGAGGTTGCCGAGAACGAGCAGTCATTAACCGCTAACTACCTGAGACGTATGTTCACTGAGGAAGCGGCGCGGGTAAATACTCGTCGCTCGAGTGAGAGCGTGGCGGCGTAGCCTGGGCCGGGAAATACGGAAGGTTCTCTCTCAAGGAGGAAACGATGAGAATATTTGCAGCCATCTTCGGTATTGTGGTGATCCTGCTGGTCGCCCAGGACGCCTTTGAGACGATCGTCTTGCCCCGTCGAGTGGCAAGACGAATCCGCATCCACTCTTCTTATTCTGGGCCGTGCTCTTCGTCTTCGCATTTGGGCTACTGCTCTGGGGATTGGCTCTTCCACTGAATGCCCCTGAGAAGACGATCAGCTTCCTAACCTATCTCTACCTGAGCGGGACCACGTTTTTCACCCTTGGCCTGGGTGATGTCATACCTGTGCCAGGAGTGGCCCGCTTGCTGGTGGTCAGCGAGGTCGCGTTGGGATTCGGCTTTCTAGCCCTGGTGATCAGCTACGTGCCCGTCATCTACCAGGCGTTCTCACGGCGTGAACTGAGAATCTCGTTACTGGACGCACGAGCAGGTTCCCCAGCAACTGCAGCGGAGATACTCCGTCGCAATCACGGTGGCAAGAATGTCGAGGAACTGCGACTGATCCTGCACGATTGGGAACTGTGGTGCGGGGACATCCTGGAGAGCCACCTGTCGTATCCCGTCCTGGCATACTACCGCTCGCAACATGACCAACAATCCTGGCTGGAAGCCCTGACGGCGATCCTGGATACCTGTGCGCTGATCCTGGCTGGCATTGAGGGTATGCCGGCCGAACCAGCCAGGTTTACCTTTGCCATAGCCCGTCATGCAGTCGTCGACCTTGCCCAGGTCTTTAATTCGCCACCCATAATAGGAGTGAATCGGCTGTCATCGGCCGATTTTGCTCACCTGCGAGACATGCTTGCACAGTCTGGTATCATTCTGAATGGAGGAACGGCAACAGAACGGAAGCTGGCTGAGCTACGAGAGACCTATGAGCCGTTTGTGAGCGGCCTGGCGAATTTCCTGCTGGTTTCCCTACCACCCTGGATTACCCCAGAAGGCAATCTCGATGATTGGCAGACCACCGCATGGGACGATCTTTTGCCATCAATCCGTCAGACGCTCATAAAAGTGATGCACCGGGAATGAAGAGGAAGAGAGTATGGAGATACACTGAGAGAGACGAACTTCCACGCAATGGATGCTATGTTATGATATCCATTGCACAGCCAGGATGAGCGCGCAAGAAGCGGGATTCTATGTGGTGACCCCAAGAGTGGAAAAGCATCCTTGGGACAACTGATACACGGAAAGGAACATGTCGTGACTATTCTCTATGTTGCAATCGATAAGGCACTTGCAGTGATCAGCCAGCATAACAGCCGCTGGGGGGTTGACCTACACCTGGTGGGCAGCCAGCCGCAGTGCCTGGCGGTGGATCCGCTCCACCAGGAGCAGGTCTACTGCGGTACCTTCGATCAGGGGCTGTGGCATAGTGCCGATGCAGGTGCTTCGTGGAAGCATGTCGGCGAGGGCATTGCGTACGAGCAAGTAATGTCGGTCGCTGTCAGCGCGGTGGAGCAGGTGGATGGCTCTGGCGTGGTCTACGCGGGGACCGAGCCAAGTGCGATCTTCCGCTCGGAGGATCAGGGGAATTCGTGGCTGGAGCTTGCCGCACTGCGAACGCTTCCCTCGGCTCCGACCTGGAGCTTTCCTCCACGCCCGTGGACCTCGCATATCCGCTGGATTACGCCCGATCCGCTGATGGCCGGCCGCGTCTTCGCTGCGGCAGAGGCGGGCGCGCTTGTACGGAGCCTGGATGGAGGACAAACATGGGAGGATCGCAAGCCCAGCGGGCCATTCGATACCCACACCCTGGTCATGCACCGGCTCGCGCCCAACCGGTTGTATTCGGCAGCGGGTGATGGTGTTATCCATCCGGGCAATGGCTTCGTTCAGAGCGACGATGGAGGCGATACCTGGTATCGACCTGATGACGGACTGGCATTTCATTACCTCTGGAGCGTCGCCGTGGATCCCGCTGACCCGGATACCCTGGTAATCTCAGCTGCCCCTGGCCCAAACCAGGCGCATAACCCAATGAACGCGGAGTCGGCAATTTATCGCCGGTCTGGAGGCGGTCAGTGGCAGCAAGTGAATGAGGGGCTGCCCACGCAGCGTGGGACGCTGGCTTCCGTCCTGGTAGCGAATGAGGTGGAACCCGGCGTCTTCTATGCAGCGAACAACAAGGGACTCTTCCGCTCGGCCGATGCAGGTTCTACTTGGGAGGAACTGCCCATTGCCTGGCCACCCGACATACGGCTAGGACGGGCACACGCGCTCGTAGCAGTGCAGGGATAACGCTTCATTTTTACATTCTGCCGGGTACAGGGAACTGGCATCGTTTTTCTCCCCATGTAACGGCCTCGCCTGGTCGCCATGCACCACACCTCGTGCGAACAGGAAAACCCGTGGCATGGCGGCCAGATCCTTAGATGCTATTCTTACGGCTTGGTTCCCCAGACGGTCCGGTAAAATCCAACGCCACGAAACCCTTCCGATTGCATTTCGGAGAGCATCTGCTGACGGAGTTGCTCCATCTCCGGCTGCGTTGTCATTCCCATCTGGAGTAACACCGGTTGCGCGAGGTTGCAGATCCGGGTATACTCACGAGCGATGTCCGCCTGGGCTGCTGTTCCATGCCCGAAGTTGGTGACATAGATAGCTTTTTGGACGTTCTCACATCCAGCATCCACCAGGGCGCGGTAGAGTAAAGGTGTAATCAAGAAGTTCCTCCCACTTCGAATGGGCGGAAAAAGGTTCTGTTCGGTATGCCCGAGGGCTTCTGAGAGCATGTTGTTCAGGCGCTCACAAGCAAGACTGCTGGTAATCGGCGTGTCGCCCTCGGTACATTGGATGATCCCCCCAGACCGCACGATCCGGAGGCACTCCCCAACGAATGCAGGCCAGGCAGCAAGAGGAATGAAATTCGCCACAAAGCGCACGTTGACCAAATCAAAGGAAGCAGAAGGGATGTCGAATGGAGGGCGGGCATTCGTTATAGTGAAAGTGATCGTGTCGAGCCCGCTTGCGCGGGCTTGAGTACGCGCGTGGTCAAGCAACTCCTGGTCTCTATCGATGCCCACAACCTCAAGCTGTGGGAATGCCTGCGCAGTCGCTATCGCCCATTCGCCGGTTCCGCAAGCGAAATCGAGCACACGATGGACCCCGGAGAGATCTAATCGCTCTGGGAACACCTTCCCCGTTTTGAGACGAGGGAGGTCAAACTGAAACAGGCGCGGGAATCCCACACCTTGTTCCCGCTCGGGTAGGGAGGAAGCGCCCAGATGAGAGTCATATACCATAATATTATCCCTTCTTTACTCGCTCGGCATTGTTGAGAACGCTCATCGGTTCATTGATGTGACTGGAACCGCCTGACCATCTGGCCCCTGGCACGCTCACGGCTTGCTCCCCCAGACAGTATCCAGGTACAAGGTACCGTAGAAGTCATCCGAGAGCATCTCTCCAGGAATCTGCTCGTAGAGGCGGTCTACCTCGTCCTGTGTTGCAACCCCCACACCCACGTGGAAAGGCTGCACGAGCTTCTGCGCGACCCAGAGGTCGTCGCACACAGGTTTCTGCATCAGCGTACCAGCCGAAAAGTCGAGCGCATAAGCGACTTCTTGGACGTCTATGCAGCCAGCTTGCAGCAGGAAATGGCGGATGTGTGGTGTGATACCAACGTGTCGTCCGTCCACAGAAAATCCTTGTCCCACCCGCTGCATGGCAAGGATAGTGAAGTTCAAGGATTGTTCATAGGAAGGGCTGCTGGTCCCCCCCCATTCGCTTTCGATCAGGCGGACGATTCCCCCACTGCGACAGACCCGCAGCAGTTCTTCAATCACCACGGGCCACTGCTCTTGGGTAAGAAAGGCGACCATAAAGCGGGCATTAACCAGGTCGAAGGAACCATCAGGAAAATCGAGCGGTTTCGAGGCATCCATCACCCGGAAGAGCGCATTGTCCAACCCACTCGCACGCGCCATGGTATTAGCGTACTCGATCATCCCCTCATCGATATCCACCCCGACCGCCTGGATGTCAGGATACTGTTGTGCCAGGTCAAGCGCCCATCCACCAGGGCCGCATGCCACATCAAGGACGCTGCGGACAGTCGAAAGGACCGATTCGGCTTGCTCAGCAAGCAGCCCTCCCATGGCCTGATTAAAGTGGCGGTCTTGCTCGATCAGGCGCACCTTCTCAGAATCCGTGTGCCCGAAAATGTAGGTGTTCGGAGCATTGTCATCCTGCATAGATTATCTCCTCTTATGTTCGCTCCAGAGTTCTCTGTTATACTGTTCCTCTGCCGCCCCAAGCAGCTCCTCTTCCAGTTCCTGCCATGCCAGCTGTTCTGCCTGGGCATACGTGAGTGGTGGACGGACGCTGTCGCCCTGCGCGCGCAGCATGAGTCCATTGATGCGATCCTGCAAGGTCACCAGCAGACGGTGCTGCACCTCAAATGAAGGCATGAGCCGCAAGCGGATCCGCTCGAGCGGGTAAAACTGCTCGGGCGTGAAGGCCTCTACGATCAAGGACGCGTAGTCCAGGACCAACCGGAAGCGGTCAGACGAAGCAAAATAGTTGGGTACGGTGCTGGCAACCAGGAGACACCCCGCGACCCGGTTGGCATATAGGAGAGGACAGGCTGCCGCACTCACCTCATGCCCTACTTTATAGTGTGGCAGATACGTCGTTTCTGTCCGCAGATCACCCACGGCCTCAGGACGGCACATTGAGACTACATAGCCCGCCAGCGATTCGGCTCCCAGAAACATAGCCTCGCGTTCCAACTCTGCTGACCAAGGCGGTGTCCCCCGACCAAAGACCTCACGCAGGCTTTTGATCGTGCCATCCTGCGCTGGAGGCATGCATTGGACCACCGTCATGGACATGCCAGCATGCTGACGGTCCAGTTGGAGCAATGCGTGTTGCAACACATGCTTGCACAGCGTCCAGAACAGCAACACGGACGAGGTTTCGGCACGCATCTTCCATACCCCTCGCAGGAAATCAGGGTCGAGATTTGAAGGCGAATCAGGGAAGGCCTCGTCATGAAAACTCGCGTCTTCCTGTTGCACCAGGGCGACAAACTGACCACGAAGATCTGTTGGTAGAACGCGTAGTAATTGCCGCAAGTGTTGCTGCCGCGGCTGGGATTCACCAGTGCTCCAGCGTGTGAGCGTTACAGCATTCTTTCCGAGCTCAGCCGCAACCCGCTCTCGCTCCTGGGGGTCCTTGATGATGTCCTTCAACAAGTCGCGCCAAGAGGTTGAGTCCGCCATAGCGTTCGCACTCCTTTTCTCTTGATCCTCACGGTAGGGCGAAGTTGGTATCAAAGGTAGTATGCTAACCATAGCAGAAAATAGGGCGAATGTCAACATTTTGCCTGGAGCATGTTCAAAGGAAATCGTCTGAAGATCATGAAACAGAAAAACGAGGAAATAAAAAAATAAGCGAATACCTCGTTTTCTCATCGACAGCTTGTCTTCCCATAGGGAACTAGCCTCGCCAAGAGTCAGCTTACCTTACTCTGCCAGGTACGAGCCTGTTTTGCTATCCATTGAAGAGCCTTTGGGGGGTAGGAAACGCCCTCAGAGAATTTGAAAAGCGCTTGCTATATCTTCGTCACTTAGCGGCGCTTGAGCGTGTTATGGAGAAACTCGCTCCATCGCTGCCCAGCGACGAAGGTATGGCAAGCGCCTGACCGCTGCTATTCACCATGATGACAGGCTGAGCGTTACTTCGCGCAATAGTGTCTTGATTCCCATTTTCAATGGTTGATCCACCACTAAAATCGACGGTTCCAAAATTAGCCAGCGGCAAAATTCTTCGTCCATTACTCGGGGCTTCCTCTATCCATTCAGCAGAAGAGAGTGAAGAGAGATATAGTGCTGTTGTAGTGTAAGTCTGTCCATTGGTAGCATCTTTGAAAGATATTTGCCATTGATTCGTTGATCGCTCTGTAACCGAAACCGTGATTGAGTCACCGCTATTTATCGTTACAGGGATTGGTTGAGCAAAATTCGGTAGCATCTCTAAAAAGGCTGAATGAGTCTCGTGTCCTGATCTATCGATCAGGTCCTGGGTTCCGCTTTGAATCAAATCGCCGCTCTGGATCCCGCCAATTCCTACCCATGTAGCATCAGCCGCATTATGACCATTGCTCACTACATGTGGAACAGTCCATGTTCCAGTTACGGAGGTAAAAGATCGGCCTGTTGCCGTATATCCAGACCAATTGCGCGATATATTCGGCGCTGTGCTTACGTTCGCAACATTTGGAGCAAATGACTGGGATAATGAGTGTGTTGATAAGGCAGGCAGGAGTGGTATCGTCAACGCTAACGCAATGAGACTTGCGAGAAGGATTTTCCATTGTGCAAGAAGTGATGATAACCTTGAAAACATGGACGGTTCCTCCTTTACTAGAAGAACGAACAACTCTTACCTGATGGTTATGTTGCCTTCCTTGAAATGATGGATGGGTCACACTCGACAGAGCAGCCATTGATCCATCACTATTGGTTGTACCATATCCACCTTTAGACAGCAAACCAGTAAAGAGCCTTATTGTTGTGCTTTCACTACATAATAGAGTAGCAGAAAGGGACAATTTGTCAACGGCTTTGTTTTCTCTCAAGCATGCAGGCTCGAAGAAGTGGTAAGGAAGTACTATCGAGTGTAGGCAAACGAGCGTAAAGCAGATGTAGGGGCCGGTTTACCGGCCCCTACGGTTGGTTGCTTGCCAACACCTATTTCATACACCCACTCCAACCTTTTCTCCTGGCATTAAGTTGCCTATAATAGAACACAGCAATCACAAATAAAGGAAGTGAGTACGTAATGATTACATACGAAGATTTTGAGAAGGTTGATATTCGTGTTGGGAAGATAATTAAAGTCGAAGATTTTCCAGAAGCTCGTAAGCCAGCATATAAAATACAGATTGATTTTGGGCCTGAGATTGGTATTAAAAAATCATCCGCTCAGATAACCAGGCGCTATACAAAAGATGAGCTGATGGGGAAATTAGTATTGGGAGTAGTTAACTTTCCAGTAAAACAAATTGGTCCCTTTCTGTCTGAAAGCTTAACGCTTGGAGTACCAGATGAAAATGGAGATGTTGTGTTAATAAGCCCAACAAAAGAAGTTCCAATAGGTGGAAGGATGTTCTAAACGAAATCCATCGCCTACTCGTCCTCGAACCCAAAACCATCAAACCGCAGCGTCCGGCAATTCTCCGTGACCGTCCTCGCCGTTTCCTCCGGCACACCCCCTGGTACATGCGCTTGAATCTCAAGCGTCACCTGCACATTTGCACCATACAGCGTCGTCAGGTGCTTCACCACCTCCTCCATGATTTTCCCAGCATCTCCGGCCATCACGCGTGGGTTGATTTTCACAGAGCCGTAGAAGCGCCGCAATTGCTTTTCTTGGGCTACCGGTGTAACCTCCGGAGACGACAAATGCATCACGCCTGGCGTGGCTGTCCCTGTCACCGGCTCGATTGTACTCGCCCCACCACGCTCACTCATCACCGGTCCTGATTTCGCCGTTCCCCCGGCATAGTTCGTCGCTGCCTCTACTCTTGCCGCCGCTGCTTCTGTGTCAGCCGCTATTTGGGCCGCCGCCACATCCGGCTTGACCAGCACAGAACTGGCATTCAACGTCAAATGCACCTCCTGACCTGCTTTCAGACCAAGATAGCGAGCGCGCTCAATATCGTAGCTGTCTGCATAGGCAAACGTTTCATGCTCCCACCACATTGACTGCACTCCTTCGCGGATTGCAGCCAGCAGCACATCTGTGTTTTTCAGCCGCGGCAGGTACACATACCTGGCAAAGTTCTCTGCTAACTCTTTGACGTGAACATAGTTCCCTCGCCACAAGGGGATGCGATCCATCTCCTGGCGCAGCAGCGTTCCGGCATATTGTGTAATGAGCATGTCTTCCGACCTGAGCTTGCGGCTAGCGTTCGCCGCCAGAGGACTGTTTGGTTGCAGCCGCAGTTCCTGCAACTCGTCCGGCCGTTTAGGGTCAGGCTGGTCGGGCACGAGCAGCCAGGTGTAGGTTTCGGGGATACGCGCCTCGACGATCTTGTTCGTTTCCTCGCGTTTGGTGCGAGCCTGGATGCGCTGGTTGGTATCCAGGTTCAGCGTTTCCTTCTCGCTCTCGCGCTGAATCGAGTCCCAGGCCAGAAACTGGCGTACCCCTTGCTTCAGATCTTCCAGGCGATTGCGGTCTGCCGCTAAGAATACCAGTGTATTGCGATAGTGGCGGGGCGAGTTGCCGCGCAGGTCAAGTATTTCGTTTGCCGCTTCCCTGGCTTTGCTATCCTGATCGCGGAGCGCGTGCGTGAGATAGGGTTTGAGGATGATCAGCCGAACCGAGAGATCGTCGTCGGCGACATCTGAACCAGAGGCCGGGCAGACATGCACCCTGGCGAAATCGCCGCGAGCCGTTTGTTCGGCTTTGAGTCGTTTTTCGATTTCCTCATAAAGGGCATCATCATCATACTGGGCGGCGCGATCCAGCGCCAGGCGCGTGACATTGGTCTGTGTGGAGTACCAGTAGCGCTGGTTATCGACATAGAGATGCGTGGATTGATCCGACAATCGGCGCAAGGCGTCGCCAAAGATGGCGATGTTTTCTCCTGGCTGCACACAACCAAGCTTGATCTGTCCCTCAGTCAATCCCCGATTAGGGTTGCGCGGGAGAGGTGCGGAGCCAAGATAGATCGTGCGGGCCACGCGGCGGCAAGCCGAGTAGCGACCCAGGTTGGCATTCTCCCGATCCAGGCGCAGCGGCAGAGAGTTTGAACCATCGACATCCAGCCCGATGATGGGTGTCCAGTTATCCTCAAGATAGCGTGTCAATTCTGACTGCACTACCGGTTCGTCAATGGGCACACTGGCCGGTAAGATGAGCGGGCCTGCATCTTGTCGTTCCCACAAGGCATGCACGACAGCAGCCATCAGGCGCAAGACGCCGCGTGTGCGCTGGAACTTCTCGATGCTTGACCAATCGTTATAGAGTCGATCAAACAGTTCGGGATGGATCGGATAGGCCAATTTGAGGCGGCGTTCGTATTCCGCTTCCCGGCAATTGGAGGGAAATTCTTGTGGCTGCGTGCGATACAGCTCCATATAAATCTCAAAGCCTTCTTCGGCATCGGCTGGCCGCCAGGGTGATTCGAGGCGTCCGAAGATACGCTGGAGCCGGTCTGCAGCTTCCCGCCCACCTTCGCCGCCCGTTTCAGCATCAGAAGCGGGAATGGTGGCAACCACCAGCGTTTGCGGTGCGGCCTTCACCGCCTCGGTCAGTATCTGAGCAAAACTCATGTTGGCGTCAAAGGAGCCACCCGGCAGATCGGACACGTGGTACAACTGGCGGGCATAGACTACCCACTCATCAATAAGGATCAGGCAGGGAGCAGCCGTGGCGAACAGTTCGCGCAGCACGTCAGAGCCGGGGCTGACGCCCCTTTTATCCGACCCGGCGACCATTGCGTAGCCGTCTTTGCCCAGCAGTTGCCAGGCCAGTTCGCCCCACAGGGTATTGACCACGCAGCCATCGGGTTTGTGACGCGGCTCGGCAGGGGATAATTCGGTGCCCACCAGCACGGCACGCTGCGCCTGGGGCGGTTTCGATACACCGGCCTCCCTCAAGATCGGCTCGATCCCGACCAGGTCGGAGACGGGCACGCCTGAAAAGAGATGATAAAGGGCGAGCAGCGAGTGCGTTTTGCCCCCGCCAAAGCTGGTCTGGAGATCAACCACGGGGTCGCCGCCGGTTCCGTTAAGCCGCTGCAGAGCATTCACCAGCAGTCGCCGCAGGCCATGCGTGAGAAAGGTGCGCTGGAAGAAATCGCGCGGGATGCGATATTCTTCGGAGCCGATACCGTGATAAACTTGCGCCAGGTCGGCGGCGAACTCGGCAAACTGGTAGCGCCCCGAAGCGACATCGGGATGGGGTGTAACAATCTCGCGCCAGGGACGCAGCCCAGCTACCGGTTTGCCCTCAATGGATGCTACCGCGATCTTGCGTGTTTCGTTGCGGGCCTGTTCCTCGAAGCGCACACGCAGCAATTCTTGCCTCTGCCGTTCAACCTCGCTGGCCAGTTGGGCGGCAGAGACGGCGGTGAGCAGGCGCTGGATACTATCCAGGGCACGGTAGGCATCATCGGTGCTGAAGGCTTCCTGGTGCGCCCATTTATTGCGTACTTCGCGCAGTTCGCTGACCAGGGACCGTTCGGCATGGCCCAACACATTTCTAAAGACCGTCTGCCACTGATCCCACATCACCGTCAGCAGCACCTGCGTATCGCCCGACAGTTCGCTGTTGCGTGCCGACACGAGTTGATAGTCGCGCAAATTCGCTGCCGCCTCCTGCAACCAGCGATCCCCATAGACCGCCCGCATCTCACGCTCAATGAACGGGTGCAGCCCCTTATTCAACAGTTCTAAGGCGCGTCCGACGCGTTCGTGATTGCTCTGTGCCATGCAATGTTGTCCTTCTTTCTAGTACATTTCCGATGAGGTTTGTATCACTTGTATCGCTTGTATCACTTGTATCACTTGTATCGCTTGTGTCACTTGTATCGCTGTGTTAGCGATTCCTCTCCCCTCAGCGGGCGACCACAAGGGTCGCCCAATAGGCATCAAACTAAGCCCCGGATGAGCTTGGGTTGCGCGACCAGTTGATAGGCCGCAGGCCTCTTGCGACGCGCATTGACGGTACAGCCCGTGGCCATCGAGGACGAGG
>WNFI01119614.1_pt1 | contig 14481 bp, 14 predicted proteins | sample 5400471 | NCBI WGS metagenome assembly WNFI01 (sample SAMN13153348, study PRJNA577476) | soil metagenome | isolation source: 100 cm saprolite on Douglas fir-dominated hillslope | place: USA:California | collected 2013-09-17
CTGCTTGGCGTATTGGCGCTTGGGGACTCGATGATAGAGCGAAATCGAGGTTCTCGACCATACTAGATACGGATTTAGCAGAGGGTTTGATAGGGGATGAGGGACAAGCGATATTAGAGGCAGAACGGTGGTGGGTCCCTTCAGAGTGACTCAGAGCGGACCGTTTGGCCAAGGTGGAGGTTGCCGTTGGTTGCGATTCAATGTAAGCTAGGGCTGACTGCAGCATGAACATCCGCACAGCACTCATCCAATTCCGAGGATCAACCCCGCCTTCGTGTTCAACAGACACAAGACTTCCCCAAACAGGGTGTCGGACAATGACATCAAGCTCTTGAACGATATTGCCCTTTACAAGTCGAGTCACACACTCTCTGCGAAGAGCAGCCATCTCTTCCGCACCAAGGGACCCATTCAAGAGCTGTCGTCGACCCAAATGGAGGGCCTCAACATGCTCTTTGACGAGAGTGAACAACCCATAATCCCTCTGCTGCAAATGTTTGAACATGAGAACGTGCCACTCCCGCAGTGCGGAAGCAATCTCGTCCACGAGAGGCTCGGAGGCTCCAGAAAGGGTCTCGTCACTCGATTTTAAAGATGGTCTGGGCGGGGGCGGCTTGAATGAAGTGGTATCGCCTGCGGGTAATAACTGGACATCCACCGGTAAAGGGTGAATCGGAACGGGGCGGGCAGGGCGAGGGTCCCTGGGGTCCCTAGGATTCGTTAACAGATCATTCCTTCCCAGTTCGTCCTCTTCCTGTAGGGGTACCATCCCACCAAGTACACGAGGAACGGGCTCAGTTTGGGGAGTCACTAACTTCGCTCGGATATCCGAAAGGTGTCCCTGGGCATCCGGAAGGTGCTCGCGGATATGTATGTGAGAGGCAGGAAATATCCCTTTCGAGAACTTCTGTTCCTCGGGAATTGTCACAGGAGAAGGAGAAATTCCATAAGAGGTCGGGGGGGTATCTGTGGAACGCAACGATATTGGAGTCTGGAATGACATCGAGACGACATAACTGATACAATGGATCATTAGCTCTAAACATTGCCGATGCGGACAATTGCCTACCCTCTGTACCACACTACATCATGTCTAACATCGGAAACAAACTTCTCAAATGCATATATCTCATCCCCTATCTCTAGTGGCACTAGATGTGGGTTCGCTACAGATTCTTCACGTTCGAGATCTTCTTGCAGCGTTTGGAGCCCGTTTGTATCTCCATACTCTGGGTGGTCAATACCACGGTCATCAGGACGAATTGTATAGCCTTCTCCGGTCTTCACGAGCTCCAGGGGGTGTATTACGACGGCATAGATAATAGCAGGCAAAGGCTCCCAGATACCGGTGCGAGAATTTGAGGAGACAGAACGGATCGATGCAGACATTTGGTCTGAGAGTGGTCATACAGCGCGTAGGCGCTTCCCAATAATATCCGCCTATCAGTGTATTGGTTGTGACGGTGCCAACTCGAATTCAGACAAGTTCTGGTGTAGGGTCGGAAGACCTGCCAAATTAAACTCCCTGAAGGGTCACGTTCCAGATTCAAGGCCAGTCACTAGTGATAAATAGCTCGTGTGCAATTGTACCGTGTCCTCACTAACGAACTCCCGACGACAACCCAGAAGTAGACAACCCGAAATAATCCCGTTTATGTACAAATCATGTAGGAAGATCCCCATGTAACTACCCTGTGGCATGCCGCACTGCTGCGTTCTCACGCATCCGCGGGGTAACAAATCATCACCACTAGTGATGCCCGTGTTATCGGCACCCAGGCCTATATGTCTGAGTCCTTCATCAATAAATCGCTTGGTCTTCTCTCAGCATGAGGCACGAGGATGTGTTCTACGGTCAGTGCATATAATGGATTCATAACGCAACATCCCTCTTCCTCTCGCCTTCCGGTGAATCCCATGTCCTGATCCAACTTACTCCGACATGGTCTCATCGAGGTGGTAGGAGCTAATTGGGTCCGACCATGCTACCCGCCTTCCGTCCTTGTTTATAGCAGATCGGGTCGAATTCGGATCGAAGCCTCACGGCTGTGTTTATCCGTATGCAGTAATTTGTACACACTGCGTACACAATAGCCTCAATAGGAAAAGTATCATCACAGAAGCTCACATAGTGGAGGTTACCGCGGCGGGAGACGGCGACCGAGGCAGTGCCATCAGCACCGACGCCAGTTGTGTCGTGACAGTATGTGATGAATTCTCCTGCTCGATGGGTTCAAGTAATTGAGTCGCTGCGGTACGGCTTTCCAGTCCAGATTCAATCTCGTCCATGATAGACTTTCCATCTGATGCATTACGGAATTCTTGATTATATGCATCATAATCTTTTGCTTTTCCAAGTTTATCCTTAAAGGAGATAAGCCCTGCCCGGCCATTGATAGGGGCCGGAGAAGTGAATTGAAACAGACAGTGTTTTGAGTTTCCCCAGGGATTCTTCAGGTATTTTGCCTATCAATCCAAATGAATCAGTCCGTGTTGGCGGGCGATACGCTCCATGGCGCACCAACGAAAAGTACGTGGGCACAAGAACAGTTTCGGCATCCACGAGAGGGCCATCCGCGAAGCAGGATAGGTTTCGTTCTGCCGCCGTAGCAATCATCACGGAATGTGCGCCTGCCAGAATGTTAGATCGAATAAAGCTACAATGCAGCACTAACTCGCCTGTCCGCTCTCTAATCTTCAAGCCATCCTCCCTACTGATACAATCACCGTTTTCAATGACGGGGACTCCGGTCCCCAGATGGTTGACAAAATCAACTATCGCAGCAAGACGATGCACATGCGCCTCCTCCGTCTTGCGCATGCCCTTCGTCCGACAGTGCACAGTAAGAGCGCTAACCCCAGTGCTTATAATCCGCTCGATGAGCTTCAGCGTATCATTAACATCAGGGAGTAGGCGAATCTTTGCCGTAACGGGAATGTAAGAAGGAACGGCAGCTCGTAAAGAGGAGAGGATTCCGCATAAAAGATCTGGCGTGTAAAGGAGATTTGCACCCATGCCAGCATGTGTGGAGAACGGCTTTGGACAGCCACAATTCAGGTCAATGGCGGAAACATCGTTTATGACTGTCAGTGCTGCTTCGACGGCAAGTTGTGGGTTCGCTGAGCCGATCTGATATACCAGATATGGTTTTTCAATGGGATGGGTAGACCATATTTGACGGCCATTCTTCTCATATGATATCATACCGGTCACTTCTTCATGATGCAACCTGTTAGTTTGCACAGGGATGGAGTGGTAACTTCAGTACGGTATTTACCGTCAACGACACGTTCACATCCAATGATCGCTCGATCAACCGTCTCTGGACCCCATACAAGGTCGGCACCGTACTTTAACGCAAGAAGTCTGCTAGGAACTATGGTTCAAGACATAATCAACGTCGGAAATGCAAGGTTCCGATTAAATTACTGACGAGTTCCAGACCGCACCATAGGTGCAAGCATGACCCCATTGAAATAGCATGGAGTGTACTTAGAAAGAGCCTCAGATGTGTCACGAGACGCACGTTCCAGCCGGAGGCGCTTAGCTGGACGAGGAGAGCCAGATGACGACCTGTGACCACCCATAGCAAGTGAACGACTCTGAAGAGTCCAAGAGAAAGATGATGTTCTATAGGATGATAAGCAATGATGGGCGCTCCGCGGAGCGAAATTCATGCATCGATAGCAGCAGTCTAGCAGACTCCGAAATGAGTCAATCGAATATAAGGACTGATGCACCGCCACAGAGCTTGCTGAAGACCGTCACAAAATGTCACTCTTCTCCGTTCCTGGATGGGACGATGGACTTACGCGTGTTGTCACGGCAGTTCCTTCAGGGAAAGGCAAACGAAATCGTTCTGACGCGTATGACGGGGATAACTCTGGCGTGTCATCTGCGACGTCTACAAACCGAAACCTACAGAAGCTCATGCGGAAGATGCACCTGGAGAATGGTGGCTCAAAAGGCAAAAGCGGGATCGCACCACTGAGCGTCTCTGGTTTGAAAGCAAAGGGCCCTTTTTCCAAGAGGCGCTCACGGATGGAGCCTCCTCAGTTACCTGTGTCGTCGAAATCGACGAAAAAGGCAGCGCGAAAGACATCAGTAACTTCGTCCCCGACGGAAGAAATTCATCCACCTCGCAAACGATTACGTAGGGAAGAAAGTGATGTTTTGCCTCCATCGTCCCCAGGTGACGGCGAAGAAGAGGATGACCCGAGTGCTGTGCTATCGCGCATAAAGTCCAAAAAGAGGAGGTCAAAGCGCCAGCGTAAGGGTGAATTGGCCAACACCCCTAAGGATCGTGAAGCAGCGGCATCTACTCTTTCCTCAGCGATTCCGGATGCACAAAGTGATGCGACAGATCTAGTCACCGAGTCTTCACCTCCGCCTATCGACAGGAAAGAATTCCCCAGCAGTAGCTCGGTTGAGTTGGATGGACTGACATCACTTCAGCGTGAGATGAAGGCAAGACTTAGCGGGGGTCGTTTCAGGTTCGTGCATGCGTGAGTCGCCGTTCTCTTTGTATACCAAGGATGGTTTTCTAGGATGATAAATGAGCTTCTATACAAGTCTGATAGTGCCACATCGCACAAAATGATGCAACAAGATCCAGATGTATACAAAGATGTAAGTTCTCCATAATTCCTATCCGCCTGACTCTGTTGACGGTCTGGTCCCTAGTATCATTCGGGTTTCCGCAATCAAGTAGTATCTTGGCCTAAGAACCCGACCATAATCCTTACCGCCTCCATTTCCTCGAGATACCCTGCCGAATCTACTGTCATCGCGGACCTCGGATGTGGGGATGCATCCCTTGCCAAGAACCTTTCTCCTCTTGGCTTCCGCGTTGTGTCCTATGATCTCGTGTCGGATGGAGAATGGGTCACGGAAGCGGACGTGTGTAACTCCATACCTCTTCCCGGAGCCGAAGGCGATTTGAGCAACCCAAGGGCTCAAATCGTAGATGTGGTGGTCTTCTCGCTGAGCTTGATGAGTTTGAATTGGATACGGAGCGTCAAGGAGGCTCGAAGGGTTTTGAAAATTGGGTCTTGCATATCTCTCCATTAGGCAAAAGAGGCATCCTGATCTTCCCCTCGCTCAGCGGCCGGTTGAAAATCGCTGAAGTGTCGAGTCGCTTTAAGGACAAGAAGGCTTTTTCCGCTCTGATCGTCTCAATAGGGTTCAAGCTCATCGAAACCGTGAGAATTTGTTCTGTTGAGACATTTTGCTTCGTTCTCATGCTATATCCAGCACGATCCAAGCACACACTTTACAATGTTTGAGTTCGAGAAAGTCCTGCGAACCAAAGATGGCGGGATGTCAAAAAAAGAATGGACACAAATTGAAACGAAAGCTGCCGATCTCCTCAAGCCTTGCGATTACAAGCGACGATGATCAGCTTCGTTTAAAAAATCTACCGAATCCGAATTAAATCCCTCGCAACCCATGCAGACGGATCCGGGGATGGGTACGTCTTCCGTCTAGTATCTGGTTTTGATCAAAATGAATGCTCGCGATGTTGATCTAGACATTTGCAATATATCTTCCTCTATAATGCTTTACTTCATCGACTGAACTTTTCGAAGCGTTTGTAGCTCTTTCTACATCACCGTCTGGTTGGGTTAGCTTCTGACCCGGGGGGGAATTGTTACAGACATTGTTGCGCAAATTCCCAACGGTTGATCGTAACTCCGCAACAGGCGAGAGATTGAATCCAACACCTGGTAAACATTGCAAAGTATTGTCTTGTGGCTGGAACGCCCGGAACGTGAGAAGTGCGAGAAGTGGGCATTGACACGGTACATATATATTCCGTATTGGCATGACGCTCGTTCGATTGATCGTATGAACAAAGAGGGAATCCAGTGGTCGCGAGCTAAAATACTCAGCACCTGAGCAGCACCGGTTGGAACGGTTGGAACTTTGAGCCAAAACTCATCAACCCTGTGGCTGAAGCGGAATTTCACTTCAAAGACCGAATGAAATCCCATCAGAGTTTTTTATACAGTAAGTGAAGTTCTGGATGCAATGTTTGATCATTTGGGGAGCATAAGGGTTTGTGAGTCCAGGGCATCATCTCTGAGGATGAAATTGGAAGTATAGTTGGGGAAGAACGTATCCAACAGTCAAGAGGTGACCCGACCGCATTAAAACTCTGAGAGTATTATTTGAGTCGACATGGGTTCCGGCTTCAATTGTAAGTCCTCAATCCTCGGAGAGACGCTGTGAAAAACCATTTACGCAAACGGGAGGAAGGAAAGGACTCTAGTCCGTTTCCCATGACCTGGACTTCAGAAAGTGTTGTTAGAATTACGTGCGAAAGTTTGAGAATCGATAAGTGTGACAGTGATGAGTCTGTCACCAATCTGTGACTACACCATCGATCCCCATGCGTTGAGGCTGGTTACTAGGGCTCCTGATCGGATCCGATATGCATTTTATTTCCAAACATGATATACAAGGATTCGAAGGAATTATGGTGAACAGCCAAACACAAACAGAAGAGGGGATATCGAAATCACACACACTAGAGCAGTTCTGCCATGGGTAACAACATTTCCCAGACACACTCGGCAAGGACTATGTTCCCCAATTCAAGTTATTCTGTGTCTTTCCGTGTCCGATGAAGTACTTGACAGAAGCATCGAAGATTCAAAAATATGGGCTTTGAATGTTTTGTTCTGATTTTATACTTTGTAAGCATATCTTTAGAAAATGTCGATAAGGCCTACCAGTCGATGCTGATGCACTTGCTCCTTACACCGCAAAGTTCGAAGTTGTAAGTTATGTGAATGTATAACAAAGAGGTCTCGGACAGAAGCATGCATGGAGGACCTTGGCTGGGAAAGTGGAACATTAGAAGTTGAACTTTCCTGGACCGAAGAAGCGTGTCCTTGAGAATAATAATGGGGAGGAGACAAAACCGTCCTGATGAGAGACCTTACGTCGCTAGGTCATGCCTCTCTTGGGGCAGCTACAATTGAGGCATCGATGCAGTTTCGAGCATGGACAGTACTTGAAGATGTTCTTTAGTACGGTTTATTGAAAGTACATGCGTGTATTTATCTATTGACTGATCCATATCCGGGATGATCCCAGTTGATATCCAGGATTGCAATCCTACTGATCAATGATCAAGACTGAGGGTTCAGAGTAGGCTAGAGTTATAATCCCAATCCGGTCCGAGCCGATCCGCCAGGAGTACTCGTTACCAGCCTAAGTTTGGCCAACAATAGTGGCATTGCCTTTAGCTTCGGTCCCATCCATCTCATCCGGTCCTACTTGGTCGCTTCGAACGATGCCCCCTTTCTCCAAAGATGGGGTGAACATCCCACAGGAAACCCTCCGTACTCTGGACAAGATCGGGGCCCAGTTCGAGCTCGACGACGGGAAGCTCCATGAGATTCTGAATCATTTCGTCGAGGGATTCGATTATGGGCTCGCTCATTATGGTCATCCCCTGGCCATGATCCCCACCTTCGTGACAGGTGTGCCAAGTGGCCAGGAAGTTGGGTAGGTCCATTAACATTCACTATTCTATATCTATGCAAGCCTGACCATTAAGAAACATTTCACTATTCCATTCTCCTCATGCTTACTTTCATCGGCCGCATGATGATGTAGGACGTTCCTTGCATTGGACCTTGGTGGAACTAACCTGTCAGTCCTTCCCGACGCCCACGTTGGGGCCTGTGCCTCCTCATACATTTCATATAACTTAACTGACGCCTAAACGCGACCACCGTGACATCAACCTTAGTCGTATATGCGAGGTGAAGCTGGAGGGCAATCATAACTTCACCCTCCGTCAAGAAAAGTATAAGGTTTCTGATTCCCTCAAAACTGGGCCTGCCACGGACCTCTTCGGTGTGTCAAGCCTAACCCAATACGTTTCGATTCATGGAATTCAACAAATGCTTAATTTTATCCTGGTCTTATGAATAGACTACTTGGCCGATAGTGTTGATTCCTTCCTAACCACCATAAACAGTCATATAGAGGGTGAAGACAGTCTCCCACTAGGCCTCACTTTCTCCTTCCCGGTGGAACAGACTGCTCTCGATCAAGGCACGCTCCTCACATGGACGAAAGGTTTTTCCGCTACGGGCGCACAAGGGAGAGATGTTGTCAGGATGCTTCAGGACGCGCTTAACAAAAAGAATTTACGTGTCAAATGCGTCGCACTTGTCAATGATGTACGTCCATCCATTAATACGTAGGGGAGGCTTGCAATCATTGACGGGGTTAATACTGGCAGACCGTGGGAACGCTCCTTTCTCGCTCGTACCTTGTCGGTGATTGTCTCCTGGGTTGCATATATGGCACAGGAACAAATGCGGCTTATCTGGAGGATGTTTCCACGTTCAAGAAGCTCCCAAGCGAGATCCAAGAGGAGGGCGGGAAGATGGTCGTCAACACTGAATGGGGAGCATTCGATAATGACGTGTGCTACATAGCTCCCTCCACCTCGAGTAGTTGATGAATGCTCTCCTTTTAGCGGAAAGTCTTTCCTTTCACCGAGTTTGACAATAAGGTGGATCGAGAGAGCATTAATCCGTGAGCGCTATGCATATTCGCGCCGCTTTGGTAGACTCACCATGATCATTGAAGTCGCAAACAAGCATTCGAGAAGCTCATCTCCGGAATGTGTTCGTTATTTCCGTCCCTGATGGGTATCAATTGGGTGTTTACTTGACTTGAATCATTCAGACCAAGGCGAGATAGCTAGAAACCTTATACGTACGCGTTTTCTCTCATAAGTTTATGAAATCGGTCCCTACTAATCAGTTACCCGGGGAGGGGGTTCGCAGTCCACCTTGTCGACAAGAATATTCTCTTCAGAGGTTACTCCACGCCCTCCCTCAACGCGCATTACGGCTTCGACACAGCACTCATGTCGGAAATTGAGAGTGACCCCGAGCACTCCCCCGAGTTTTTTGCCCGCGCCCGTAAAGTCTTGACTCAAGGCCTCGGATTTGCAGAAGATTTTGGGTTCACTGACGCAGATTACGAGATCGTTAGATGGGCGTGTCAGACTGTGGCCACAAGAGCTGCTACACTGAGTGCGCTTGGTATTGCAGCTGTTATACAGAAGACGAAAGCGGCGGAGAAGATGAAAGGAGATATTCAAGTTGGCGTGGATGGAAGGTGAGCTATTCTAGTTGTTTAGTGGAGAGTAAGGCTGATCCGCTCTTCGTGTGCATAGTGTCGCAGCACATTATCCTCGCTTTGAGGAAAGGGTGCGTGCCGCGCTTGCGGAAGTACTTGGAAAAGGAGTAGAACAACGCATCAAGATTGGAATGGCCAAAGATGGAAGTGGAGTCGGAGGTTAGGACCGAGTTGCTTCGAACGTTGCAATGCTCTAAACTTCACTGACAAATACGTGTGTTCCCCAGCTGCTCTTTGTGCGCTTCAGGCCATCAAGAACAAAAAAGTTTGCAACAACCCGGACGGAGTACAGCAAACAAACTAGATCACCGTCTTAATTGCAAAACAATGGGAAAGGATATTCTACCACCTCTGGTCTCCGAGTTTCTGTCTCAGCAATATCCAAGCGTTCAATTCGGTGTATATTGTTTGTACAAGACTAAATACACTGTAGAGTTTCAATATCACCCAATACCTAATGAGCATTTGGTGTGTCGTTCAGGCGATCGCCCTAGATTGACGTGAAGTTCGGCTGCTTTCGCGGTGTGACAGAGAATACTCACCACATCCCCGAGTCCGGGTATTATGATGCCTTGTTCCGTCAGGACGAGGTCAATGGCAATTGTCCAAATCTGTATATCATTTCAGCTATAGGCGAGAAATAATGGATTAACAATGGATTACCTCCAAATTTGGGAATTGTGTAGTGACGGTATTAATGCCTTCTTCGGAACCAAGAATACAAAGCAGCTTCACCCTTTCGACTTGAATCTGACCTCAGAATCATAGAGACATAACGACATGAAGAATGCTCAACTAGGCACGCCCCAATCGAGAATCATTTGAAGTGCGGCGCAAGCAGTGCCACCTGTGGCTACCACTGGATCCAATAAGAAGACTTGATCAACATTGGGTGTCGAAGGGAGCTTTGAGTAGTCTGTCGCAATTCAGCAAATGATTACAATGTCACTGTTCAAGGAGTACCCACATTCAACGGGTTGCAAGCTGACTTGCTCTCTATTCAAGGGGAGGATCGGATTGGCTCCTCCGAGAAAGGCCGTCTAGAATAGTGAGACGAACCTGAACAAGCCCAAGTGATAGACGCGAGCATTTGGCCATAATCTCAGCAGGGGCTCAGTCATTCCTATACCAGCACGCATAATAGGAAGGAGACCAATTTTGGATGCGATCTCGGTCCCAGTATAGGCTCCTACAGGGGTGTACTGTCGTGGGGAATTAGCGGTAGGTTGAACCACTAGGTCATGGCGTACTCCTTCGAAAGTTTTCTCCTCCAAGTCATTGCTTGCTTCTAGAGCGAGCATATAGCTGAGCTCGCTAACACACTATCCACATCATCAGCTCTTCAACAACGATCGGGACCGAGGTGCGCCACCTCTCTAAATTCTCGATGGCTCGTCAACTCATTCCTCAAGATGCTTAACTTTGCCCGAGAGACTGGATGAGAAACGACGTGAACATTAGGAGAGAAGCGTGGCATTTTGGATCTGGTTGAAGTAGCAAGAGCTGAAATACTGTCGCGGGCAGGAACCTCTGGGAGAGACCTGTGACCGTGACCGTGACCGACCGTGGGTTGCAGAAACGCGACATGAACCACTCCTTACGCAGTGCTGGACACCCTCTTGGACACTATTCAATGCCTCAGACAACTAATAATGGATTCCATCCCGGAAAAGACGCGTTACCTCCACTCTTTTGCGATCAAACCTCTCAAGCAACCAATACCCTGCGCCTGGCTATCTACTCTCACTCTAGACGGGCTCAGATGGAGTGGAAGAACCAGCAGCGTGGTCTTAATATGATTGCCTTGATAGAAACGGAACATCAGAACACTTGCGATTTCGATCGGATCTCTCAGAAGAAATACTTGCCCAGCTTTGGTTCTTGCCTACAGGATGTGGTCCGTGAGGAAAGAGCTGTCTATACTGCTTTGGGGGCGTCTTCTTTTTCAGCTAAACTTCCTCCCTGTGCCTCTGCGCTTTCCGACGTGGTGAACCAACCTCATGCTATTCCCTCAACGCGGCCGTACAGCTTGAAACATGACCCGGAAAGGAGCAAAGAGTCACACTCTCGTATACAGACAGTCCCTCGAATCGAAGTCACTACGGTAGACATGGTGCCTAAGAGAACTGACGTGCTTGATCCATCTGGCGAGAACAACAACCTAGAGCGACGCCGACAGTTACTCAGGATACTCCGTCGAAGTAAGTGAATAGACTCATTCAATGATCAATACACTAATGGTTGCGGTTACGTCTTAGGCGCTGATCGTCGTTTGGCACGGGCTCAATTCTGACACCTGTATCCTCCTCATACATGTCCGGTATGTTTGCAATCTTTACGCGATACTTATCCCTTCAACCTTCTATTCTAGTCTATATACTCGCGTTCTGGTGGCGCAAATTTGCACTTGTCCGCAAAGGTGAGTCTCGCCATTGTTCTTGCCGCCACATCTGATCATGACGCAACAAGGATACTTCATCACATTTTCACATTAGCGCATATAATGCCTCGCACACTTTACAATTCCGTTTCCACTATACAGCCTTTACAACCTCTACAACCTCTACAACCTGGTCATCTGATGTACCTTCTTAGTTTTCCTAGTAGCTTCACGTACGATCTCATGTTATAGAGCATGTATCTCGTCTAGAAAATTAATCATTTTCATCCTAAATTCCATCATACCCATGCCATCGCACCGACTTATATTCGCCATTCGATGACCCCTTTCCCGTTTACCCTCAAGCCTTTGTAGGCCTTATACGTCTCTTGGGAAATTTTCATCTGTTCAACTTTAAATCCTGAGAGTGCGGTTCCAGACGGGTAATCAAAAGTCACGATGAGTGATCTAGCAATTCGGGGCACTTGCGAGTCACTGTGATGCGACAAGGTGTGAGTAATTCTGCGTAGCGGAAGTGAGAAGACTTACACAGTAGTGAATGTCCCTCTCAGCGTCCGTGCGGACGGGGTCAACTCCGGTATTTCCCATCTTAAGGTCTGCAGAGATGAGTTACATATCCGTACGACAAATGCATGCTCTACCTACCTGCTTCTGAGGCTCGAACTCCCATGAACCGTCCTTAGCCGTAGTATTCGCGCCTAAAAGCTGGACGCCGCTATGCCCAAATCCCGAAGCAGAGGTTATTGTAAAGTTTGCAGAGGAGGCTGACGGGCCAAGGTACAGTGATGTAAGAACAGACTCGAGAGGCTTGCTGGTAGGAAGCGCCGAATTCACTATGATTTCAACGGAACCTAACGAAGGGGCTCAGTGACATCCTGAGGATGTAGGGCCATAGGGCATACCTCCGCCTTCGTAGATCTGTATGGACGCCTTGATGTAGAGGGGTATGCTGGGGGTGGTGGATATGGTCGGTGCCTGAGCTTTGTACTCCATTAGCACAAATCGACCATCCGGTGGTACGAATGAAAGCTCGTTTCTGGCTGCCCATCTCCGTAGGCTATTCCTCACTGGATCAGGCAGGTGACTTCAATGGGTTAGCAGAGCAGCATACCGCACGCAGGGATGAAATGATGGTATTGATATGACTTTCGGATTGCTCATTGTCATACATATATCCGGGGTACCTGAGTGGAACAGTTTATCAATCAATTGAGCGCACGGTAGACAAAAGAAGCGCACCTGAGAGCCTCGTGTTACATCTTATTTTCCCCCATAAGGAGCTAGACACTATTTTACCCGAACTATATTAACTGTGAATACACTATTCGGCGGAACTTAGACGCTTTCATCAGCACCTAGACACGATCGCCTCCATCTGTTCGTCTATATCGAGGTAGATGTCGTTATTACTGTAGCGTAGCCCTTTCTTACGCCATGGTATTGGGGAAGAGAATGGGGCAGGGGCTGCGGTTGGTAGACTGGCGGATCAGTTAGTTCTTACCAGCGATTACGGCTCTCATACGCACATACCCCACTACACCGGCTACCGAAAGCATCTTGTTGATCAGTGATGGTGGAAGGACGATATCTCTCAATGTGTTTGTTTCGGTCGTCAACGGAATACCATCATCAAGCATTTCCTCTAAAAGCTAATACAGGGGTCAGGATTGGGGGCAGAAGGGACCCTTAGAATCGGACTAGTACCTGATACACAACGTCAAAGTGATCCTTAATAAGCGATGATGAAATATCACCAAGGTATTCCACCAACGTCTGAATGAAAGTATCTATGAATGCAAAGGCAAATAGTGGGTCGACTACAGAAAGATGATCAAGAACAACGGTAAAAATTCAAATGAAACCAACACACCCTCTACGCTGACTGGACACAGGAACCAGAGACCGTTACGCTCAACATGACACAGAACTGAGGTTGTCCTATCAGAGGATGCAGGTATGTTCGATTGGAACACGGGGTCCAAACTGAATTCGCCTCCTTGTGATAATGATTTCTCAAGCGCATTATTGAACGCGTCGACATGCGCGAGGGCATACGACGGAGAAGTGTTTCGAAAATTCGACTGCACGATCGCTCGCCTTGAGAAACGCGGCATCAGTGGAGATCCAAGGACCATAACAGGCATGCATTACCCGGTCTCGTCGATTATTATCAAACCGTCCAGCTGAGCACTCACCATTGAGCAATGTTTGGATGAATCCGATGTCAACACACCGCAACAATCTGGGTGGACTCCAGGATACACATTATGGCGGCCGTACCCCAGTCAGCGACAGGAGATCCGTTCGCGATGCGCTTCTCAATCTACAAGACGCTCTACGGCTCGAAGACATACTCGCTGCGCTCACTGGAACATGCATTTGCAATCGCAAAAGCGATCAGGTCACGTCCGAGACACCTAAAGAGACCGAACCCGGTGGTGGAAGATGATAGTATTGCAGATTGCATCGGAAGCTTGGAAATGTCTATTATTTCTGCTGAAACAGCTCTTGAGGAATCAGTCCAGTTGATCGAAGAAAACTACTCTATTTTGCTTGATCGACGTACTGCTCAGTTCACCGACAACTTTAGCTCTGACTCTGGTTCGGGTGCATGCGAACGCCACGGCAGCTCTCATACCGTTGACAGGATGGGCCAAAGTGCTTCAGAGTCATACGATAAGCTAGCCCTGCTACGTAGTCAAGTTTACTTTCATAGGCAGGTCGTTATTCTTTTGTGCATTCTATCAATGATGCGAAGCTGTCTTAGACCCGATAGCCCGTCTACAGTCTGCGCATCTTCTCCTCATAGCAACTCCGAGTCTGATCTACTGTCGCCGACCTCTAAGTTAACCAGGACATCAGTACCACACGATCCCTTATTACCGACGCCAGATCAATCACCTGCTTT
>WNFI01417427.1_pt1 | contig 14481 bp, 15 predicted proteins | sample 5400471 | NCBI WGS metagenome assembly WNFI01 (sample SAMN13153348, study PRJNA577476) | soil metagenome | isolation source: 100 cm saprolite on Douglas fir-dominated hillslope | place: USA:California | collected 2013-09-17
TACAACACCCAATATTCGCGTACATGCAAGACATGTCGGTATATGCCTGGAAAATATGAAAGGTTGGATTACAACTATCGATCAAGATGCGCTTGCCCTACTCAATAATCCCACGAATACGGCAAAAGTACAGGAGATTGTGACGTTAGCCAATCATACCTTGAACGGTGTGGATACTAATGGAGATGAGAGTATCGATCCAGTACCGGGAGAAGGAGGAGCTGCCACGGCTTACTTTCATGGACAATTGATGGCGGCTTTGGTACTGGCACCCGGCTCATAGCAAGTAATAGTTTTCCTCAGGATGAAGCGGCATGGACCTTCTCGAACGTGACTACTGTTTCGAACAGTTGTCGGTGCTCTTCCGCACAGCCGCGACCGGCAATGGGCGAACCGTGCTCGTCAGCGGGGAGGCCGGGATTGGCAAAACCGCGCTGGTGGAGCAGTTTGTGAGCCAGCAGTGCAGAGGCGCCCGGCGGCTCCGGGGCGCCTGCGAAGCCTTATTTACCCCACGCCCGCTTGGACCGCTGTACGATATTGCTGTTCAGACTCGCGGCACCCTGTCTACGCTCATGAGTCGCGACACTCCGCGTCCCACGTTGTTCTCCGCTTTTCTTGACGAGCTGCAGACGAGTGCCAGCCCCACCGTGGTGGTGTTTGAAGACGTCCACTGGGCAGATGAAGCCACACTGGATCTGATCAAGTTCCTGGGACGGCGCATCGCGTCCCTGGCCGCTTTGTTCATCCTCACGTATCGCGATGACGAACTCAGCCTCGACCACCCGCTGTGGTCAGTGGTTGGCGATCTGCCAAGTACAGCCGTGGCACGATTGAGGCTCGTCCCCCTTTCAGAGCAAGCGGTCACGCACCTGGCCCAGCAGGCGCACCGATCCGCCGAACAGCTCTATGCCATAACGGGCGGCAACCCTTTCTTTGTCACCGAAGTCCTGGCCAGCGCCAGCCCCGGCGTCCCGATGACGGTGCGTGATGCTGTCCTCGCTCGGGTTGCTCGCTTATCACCTGCTGCGCGTACCCTTCTCGAACTGGCTTCCGTTGTCCCCAGCAGAACCGAACGCTGGCTGCTGGAAGATATCCTGGGTTCTGCCGCCTCGGCGTTGGAGGAATGTCTCACCCGTGGGATGCTGACCCTGGATCAGACGATGGTGGCCTTCCGACACGAGCTCGCCCGCCAGGCCGTCGAAAGCACGCTGTCCCCGCTCCGCCGGCAAGTACTGCATACGCAGGTGCTGCAGGCCCTGCTCAACCACGGAGAGGACCCGTCCCAGGCAGCCCGTCTGGTCCATCACGCGACTGGGGCGCAGGATGAGGCGCTGGTGGTACGCTATGCACCACTGGCGGCCAAGCAGGCCTCAGCACAAGGCGCTCACCGCGAGGCGGCAGCGCAGTATGCGACGGCGCTGTGCTATGCCGAGCGCTTCCCTGTTGAGCGCCAGGCCGAGTTACTCGAGGGACGTGCCCATGAATGTTATTTCACCAGCCAGATGGAGGAAGCCATGCAGGCGCGCCAGGCTGCCTTGCGCATCTGGCGGCAGCTCGACCGAGCAGACAAAGTTGGCCAAACGCTGCGCTGGCTGTCGCGTCTCAGCTGGATGCTCGGCCAGCGAGGCGAAGCTGAGCAGTATGCAGTGGAAGCGGTGCACCTGCTCGAAACCCTTCCGCCTGGCACCGAGTTAGCGATGGCCTACAGCAACAGGGCGCAATTAGCTATGCTCGCTAACGACGATGCCCAGGCGGTGCAGTGGGGGGAGCGAGCCATGGCGCTGGCCGAGTCCCTGGGGGATGTCGAGACCCTGGTGCATGCCTTAACCAATGTGGGGGGTGCTCAGCTGCATGCGCAGAATGAGCAAGGGCGTGCCAAGCTGGAACGGAGTTTGCGACTCGCCCTGGAGCATGGCTGGGAGGAACATGCCGCCCGCGCGTATCTCATTTTGGGCTCGTGCGCCGTCGATGCTCGGGACTACCCACTGGCCGCCCGCTACCTGCGGGAGGGGATCGCCTATTGCGCCGAGCATGATCTCGATACCTGGGGGACGTATCTGCGCGCTTACCAGGCCCAGGCCAGCTTTGAGCAGGGGGCCTGGGATGACGCCGCTGCGGAGGCAACCCGCCTGCTCGAGCGGTATCGACTCGCTCCTGCGTACAAAATTCTGGCCCTGGTGGTCCTCGGCTGGGTACGGGTGCGGCGTGGCGATCCGGGCAGTGCAGCGGTGCTCGATGAATCCCGCGACCTGGCGAGAGCCTTGGGAGAACTCCGACGGATTGCGCCTGTGGCGGCAGCGCGCGCCGAGGCTGCATGGCTTCACGGGAACCAGACGCAGTGCCTGGCAGAAGCGCGCGTGGGCTACGACCTGGCGCTGGAGCATGAGGCGGATCCCTGGACGCTCGGCGATCTCTGCATCTGGATGTGGCGTGCTGGGGGACTGAGTAGCGCGCCCGAGCCGATTGCCGAGCCGTTTGCGCGGCAGATCGCCGGGGATTGGCGGGGTGCCGCTGCGTTGTGGGCAGAGATCGGCTGCCCCTATGAGCAGGCGCTGGCGCTCGCCGATGGGGATGCCTCGGCCCAACGCAGCGCCCTCGCGCTCTGCGAGCAGCTCGGCGCGCAACCAGCCGCGGCCCTGGTGCGGCAGCGGATGCGGCAGCAAGGCATGCAGGGGATTCCCCGAGGCCAGCGCCCCTCGACCCGCACGAATCAGGTAGGCCTGACAGCCCGGCAACAGGAAGTCCTGCTGTTGATGGCAGAGGGCCTGCCCAACGCCGAGATCGCCAGCCGCCTCTCCACCTCGCTCAAGACGGTGGATCATCATGTCTCGGCGGTGTTGGCCAAACTGGGGGCGCATTCGCGGGCGCAGGCCATCTCCACCGCCTATCAGATGGGCATCATTGCCAAAATAGGGAACCCGCAAGCCTAATATAGGCAAAACTCCCGATGTGGAAAGGGGCCAGCGCGAGTATCCTTTCTGTGAGAGCGTTGATGTGCAACGCTCACCACCAGCCAAAGAAAGGAGCAGGATATGCCGCGTTATGTCGTCGAACGAACCTTTCCAGAGGGATTGATCCTTCCCATGGATGAGACCGGGGCAGAGATCTGCCGCTCAGTCGTGAGCAACCCAGCATGGGAAACGCTGACACGAGGTTCACCAAGTGGAATCGGACAGGCAGAAGACCGTACAGCCGCTTGACCTATCAGCATTGACCTATCACCAGGAAAAACTCTCATGAGACAACCTACGTCTTTCTTTGTCTCGACAGTGAGCATCCTCGTGTTCCTGGGCCTCACCTTCGCCGCGTGCGGCAGGAGCACCGTCCAGTCCTCTGCTGCTCCTGCTCCCTCTCCCGCGCGCGACCCGGTCAACCAGGTATATGCCCTGGCGTGGGCACCCGATGGAGCACGCCTGGCTCTGGGCAGCAAGAACGGCGACATCCAGGTCTGTAATACCAGGAGCAAGACCCTGCTCCTCACCGCTGAGCAGCGTTTCGGCGCGGTGTACGCGCTGGCCTGGTCTCCTGACGGCAAGCTCATCGCATCGGTCGGCGGAGGGAGCATCGTACAGCTCTGGCACGCGACCACGGGAAAGCAGATCGCGCTGCTTCACGTATGACGTAGTCGAGGAGAAGGTGGGAGAGCCCGTAGCTCACTGTTGAGCTGCGCACCTGGTTTTCATGTCGCAACGCGGAACCCTGTTGTTATCGTTCATAGCTAGTATTACAAAAGGAGGTTGACTAGATCATGCGCAGCAATCTAGCACGTATTTTCGCCGTGGTGATGGGCGTTTCCCTGTCACTGACCATCCTGGCGGCCTGCGGTGCAGGCACGACTACCGGGAGTGGCACCCCTACTGCTGGTTCGACGGTCATCAAGATTGCGACCGACCTGCCAGTGTCTGGCAAGGTCATTGGTGGCGGCAAGCCTATCGAGGATAGTGTGCACCTGGCCGTGAACGAGGCCAATGCCAATCACATCATTCCTGGCTATACCCTGGTGTTTGACCCCAAAGACGACGTCGGTCCCGCTGGCATCCCTGATCCTGCGGTGGGTGCGCAGAACGTGTCGGCTCTCGCGGGCGATGCGCTCGTGGCGGGGATCGTGGGACCGCTTAACAGTAAGGTAGCCAAGGCCGAGCTGCCCATTACCAACCAAGCCCCCCTGGCGCAAATTAGCCCAGCCAATACCAATCCCTGTCTGACCAAAAATACCCCCGCATCGGGCTGCAGTGGCGCCAACGATCTGCTGCCGAGGCTGCGACCGACCGGGAAGCTGACGTACTTCCGTGTGGCGACGACCGACGATCACCAGGGGCCAGCAGGAGCGGACCACCTGTATAAGACGCTGGGCTATCGCAAGGCCTATATCATCGACGATGCGGAGATTTACGGGATCGGCATCGCCACTACCTTCGCCGCGGAGTGGAAGAACCTGGGCGGGACGGTGCTCGGGCACAGTAGCGAACCCAGCACGACCACCTCCTATGTCTCGTTGCTGACACAGGTCGCCGCGCTGCATCCCGATGTGATCTACTTCGGTGGCCAGAGCTCCACCGGCGGCACGTTGATCCGCCAGCAGATGGAGCACTCGGCAGCTGCCTTCCGGCAGAAGTATATGGCGGCCTTTAGCGATCCGCTCAACGTGTACAGCGCAGCGGGCTATGACTGCGCGAATGTCCTGATCCAGGCGATCAAGTCGGCGCTGGCCAATGGAGCAAAGACGCCGAAGGACTCCAGTGACCTGGCGGGTGCCAAACTATTCCGTCAGGCGGTGATCAACGCGATCCAGACCACGTCCTATGAGGGTGTGACCGGTCACCAGTCCTTTGACGCGAATGGGGATACCACCAACAAGGTCATCTCGATCTATCAGCTTGCCCTGGTGAGCAACAAGCCGGACTGGAAGTACCTCACTGCAGTGACGATCCCATAGGTATCATCATCGTCATGGACGGTGTTGTTGGCTCGATCCCGTGGAAGAGGTGGCTGGAGAGGGACCGAGTTATCGGTCCCTGAAGTAGGCGGCCAGCGCGTTGCCTCACCTATCGGCAACGAAGTGAGAGGATAGGAGGAGCGAGAGCATGTCTTATCGTGGAGCTATGCAGCGAGATCCGTCGCTGCCCTGGCAGTGGAAATCAACGGCGCGAAGTCGGCTTTCTGCCTTGTTTCAGTTTCTTCGGCGCTGTGCTGCCCTTGAGCACGATCGTGTGCGTGTGTGCTCTTCCTCCTCACGTGAAGAAATGAACGGGCAGCTCGTGCGAGAGAACCAGGGACTGGGGTCCACCCCGGTCACGGCAGCACAAATCCTCCAGGAGAGCATGAGCGGTGCACCAGAGATGGCAGGTGAAGTCGGAGCACGTGGGACACGCGGGAACGAGCGGACGCTATCCAGCGCGGTCGTCAGCGAACCAGCGCTGGGCGAGAGGAGTAAGGGAGGAAACGCTCTCCATGACCCGCCGTTTGTCGTCGTGCTGCTCCTCAGCTGTGTCGTGCTGTTCGTCAGCTGTGGCGGAGGCAATGCAACGGTCCCAGCACCGCCTCCGCCCACGGCCTCCCCCAGGCCCGTGGTCGGTGTCACCCACGTCACGATTACGATTACGGCACAATTCCAACCCGCCACTATCCAGGTGCCGGTGGGGACGACGGTCACCTGGACGAACAACGACAACATCGGGCATACCGTGACCTTCAGGAATGGTATGAAGGATAGCGGGGTGATTGTGCCGGGAGGAGGGACGTTCCGCTATCCCTTCACGTCCAAGGGTATCTTCCCCTACTACTGCACGCTACACCCCTCCATGGGCGGCGTTGTGACAGTCACCTAGCAGGCGTTGGAGGAGCATACTTGCTCATGTGATGGGCTGTGACCTCTGGTGGCACGGGTGTGTGAAAGACTCTGCTGGGAAATTTTGTCTGGACATCATGCCGAAACGCTCGGTCGCAAACGTGCAAATGGAGATAGAGGATGCTTGAGCTGGGGCGAGAGTCCAAACTGGGGGCGCATTCGCGGGCGCAGGCTATCTCCACCGCCTATCAGATGGGATCATTGCCAAAATAGGGAACCCGCAAGCCTGATATAGGCAATACCCCCGATGTGAAATGTGGCTAGCGCGAGTATCCTTTCTTTGTGAGCGTTGATGTGCAACGCTCACCACCAGCCAAAGAAAGGAGCAGGATATGCCACGCTATGTCGTCGAACGAACCTTTCCAGAGGGATGGATCCTTCCCATGGATGGGACTGGGACAGAGGTCTGCCGCTCAGTCGTGAGCAACAACGCGCAGGACCAGGTGACCTGGGTCCATTCCTATGTTAGCGAGGACAAACTGAAGACCTTTTGCATCTATGATGCGCCCTCCCCCGAGGCGATCCGGCAAGCCGCACGGCGAAGTAAACTTCCAGTGGATCGCATCACGGAGGTGCGCGTCCTCGACCCATACTTCTATACGTAAAGCAGCCGATGAGAGCTGATACCAGATCTGCTTGAATACGAGGTCTTTGTGTAGCGATAAAGCGGATTGAGAGTAATGTGCTGAAAGGAGAAATAGAATGGTTCCTGACATGTATACTCGTGGGAAATTGGCGCTTGAACATCGAGTTTACTCGGGGCGTGGGTGGGATACGTGGCAATGTCCGTGAGATGGTCACGCTGCCCGATTGATCTCATACTGATGGAAGAAGTGAAAGCGCGCATCGGGGCCGAGATCGGCATAACGATTAGAAAGCATATAAGGAGAACAACTATGACGCAAAGCATTACCGACACGTCCTACGTGTTCGGACATTCCGAGGAAGAGATACGACGCCTCATGAGACAGTCACGATTGGGTAATCCCTGCACGCGGCGGTTCCTGGAACAGGCCGGGATCAGCGCAGGCATGAAGGTGCTGGATGTGGGCAGCGGCCCAGGCGATGTGGCCTTGCTGCTGGCCGACCGTGTTGGGCCGGGTGGGGCGGTGGTTGGCGTGGAGATTGATCCGGCCACGCTCGATATCGCCAGGGCGCGGGCGCGGGTCGCAGGCTACGAGAACGTCTCCTTTGTCGCGGGAGACATCAATAGTGTCGAACTGGACGACGACTTCGACGCCATCGTCGGGCGCTTAATCTTGATCCACCTGCGCGAACCGGCTGCGACACTGCGCACCCTGGTGCGCCACCTGCGCCCCGGCGGCCTGATGGCCTTCCAGGACGTTGACTTCACCCCTCCTGGAGTCTCCATTCCTCCCTCCCGGCTCTGTGAGCAATTCGATACCTGGATCAAGGAGGCCTTCCGCTACGGCAGGTTGGAGATGCAGATGGGCCTGAAGCTGTACCACCTGTTTCTTGAGGCGGGATTGCCAGCTCCTTGCACGAGCAGCGAAGCTGCTTTCGTAATTGGGACCAGGGAATCGAACCAGGCCGAGCTAGAGCTGGTGATTGCCTGGGCTGTGAATGTAGTGCACCTGCTCCTCCCGCTGATCCTGAAGTCCGGGATTGCCACGGCTGAGGAGGTCGCGATCGACACCCTGGCTGAGCGCTTGCGTGCTGAATGGGCCACCCAACAGATGGTCTGGAGATTCGGCGGGGATCTCGTCTCGGCCTGGACACGGAAGATGTAGGAGCGGCTGCCGTCACGTACGCTGTGAGTAGTGAAGAAATCGGCACAAGAGAAGGAGGAGGACACATTCCGAGGAGTTGATATGACATTTATGGAAAGCAGCAGAAATGAGGAGAACCAGCGATGGTACCAACCACAGTAACACACACACCCATGACGATGAGTGAGCAGGAATCCACGAGGAGACTACAGAGTCCTCCACTTCTCCTCTCTCTTATAGAACGTGCAGCGGAAGAGCAGCAGCCGTTCAGTTTCGTCAGTGAGATCGCCTCACACATCACCCGGCGGGTCGCTGTTGTCCCTGCCCTCCCTTGCGACAATCAGACGAGTGATTTTAGCACGTTTCCTGAGCGTCTCGGCGTGACGCTCACCGAATGGTTGCATCAAGGTGTTCGACGCCTCCTCCTGGTGCCGTGGGGTGGTGGGCAAGTGATCGATGCATGGATCGAAGCAACTACCAGAGCCCTGCATATGGCGATGGGAGAGGAAGTGCGTGGGACGACGATGCCCGCTCCTTGTGTCCACGTTGATGGCGTGTCAGTCAGGAGAGCGTTCGAAGGGTTTGCCAGCGTGCAAGATCAACTCAATCCCCTCGTGGAGCAATTCCCTGGTTGGGGCCGTGAATACGCCTGTTTCTCCGCTGGAGATGCAAAGATCGTGCTGCTTCACTCTCTGGAGTGTATGAGTCAGCAAGCACGGCGGAATGCGTTGGAGGTGTCTATTGTGAAGGCATTGATCACTGTGTCGAAACTGGTTTCTGCCTGTTCGTAGACGAGGTGTGGTGGGTGGATTTCTCTTGATTATGAATACAGAACTATGCGTCAGAAGAGGAACAGCAGAAAGGACCGAACATGAAGCGTGTGGTATTGATCACTGGAGCAGAGCACTATGACGTGTCCTCTCAGACGTCGCGTGAACCCGACGATGCGTTGTTGCAACAGGCGTTGCTGGAGAGGGACATAGACGTGCAGGTAGCTGTTTGGAATGACCTGACAATCGACTGGGAACACATGGTCCATGGAGCCATCGTGGTGATCCGCTCTTGCTGGGATTATCACCGTGACCGGGAAGGCTTTCTTGCCTGGTCTGAACGCATAGCAAGTATGTCAACACTGCTCAATCCAGTTGAAGTCTTGCGCTGGAATACCCATAAGCGCTACATGCAGGTACTGGCGCGACAAGGCATACCCACCATTCCAACAGTCTGGCTCCCACGGGGCACATCTCTGGTCCTCGCAGATCTCCTTGTTGAGCGGAGGTGGTCGTCTGCTGTCATAAAGCCGGCGGTATCGACGAATGCCTATGCAACACTCTTCGTCGATGAAGCATCTCTGGCGGCTGGCGAGGCACAGGCACATCTCAATACCTGGGCGTTTGAGCGCGAAATGATGATTCAGCCCTATATCGATGCCGTGAGGGAAGTCGGTGAACACTCGCTCGTGTTCATCGCCGGAGAGCAGACGCATGCATTTCGCAAGCGAGCCGTTTTGTGCGGTGAGGCCGACAGCCTGGGAGAGCACCCGATCATCCCTACCAGCCAAGAGGTCCACCTTGCGCAGAAGATTCTGCGGATTGCAGCGAGACTTCTTGGCATCTGCAGCTATTCGTCCTTCCTCTTTGCGCGGGTGGATCTCATTGACGATTCTGGAACCCTACGCCTGATGGAACTGGAGCTGGTCGAGCCTAGACTCCGTCTTTGTGGCGCACCACGATGCAAAGAACAACTGGTGGCTGCGATAGCTGCCCACTGTGTTGCTTCCCATACACAGCCTCTACCATTAGCATCTTGAGAGCAGCAAGGAAGTGCATCATGGATGATAAGCGGCGCTCCCAATTGTATATACAGCAACATGCAAACATTCCATAGCTAAAATGTAGGGTTGCCCTCGTTGACATAATGAATAGCGATACACAGCAATGAAATCGAGGAACAAGCAATCAACCAGGGTCTACACCTACGGGAGGGTATATATGGGCATGACCACCGATGGCCTGTCGTACTGGCAGGCCGAAAGCGAGGGGATCGACCTCCTCGACACCACGATTGGCGACCTCTTAGATCGTCGCGCTGATGAACTTCTGACCCAGGAAGCCATCGTCTATTCGTGTTATCCTGAGTTCGGTGAGGCGCTCACCCTTCGCTGGACCTACCAGGAGTATCGTGAACGGGCCAACCAGGTCGCACGAGGCCTGATGGCACTGGGACTGGACAAGGGAGACCATATCGCGGTCTGGGCGGTGAACCTCCCCGAATGGCTGCTTTTAGAGATGGCTGCCGCCAAGGCGGGTCTGGTGCTGGTGACGGTCAATCCGGTGCTGCGGGCGCAGGAAGTCGAGTACATCCTCAAGCAGGGGGACGTGCAGGCGCTGTTCTGCATGGCACGCATCCGCGACAATGACTGCTTGGCCACAGTGCGCGCGCTGACGACCCCTGGCAGCCAGCATGGTGCAGTGAGCAGCGAGAGGTTACCCATGCTGCGCTACGTCAGCCTGCTGGGTGCTCCTCCAGCTGGCTCAGGAGAGCAAGACGGCTGGCGACCCACGCTCTTCCAGGAAATGGTCGCCGGTGGCACGCAGGTCAGCGAGGAGGAGCGAAGCGCTCGGCAAGCCTCAGTCAAGTCACGCGATCCCGTCCAGATTCAATACACCTCTGGCACCACGGGCTTTCCCAAAGGAGCGATCCTGCACCATTATGGCATTCTCAATAATATGATGCTCTTTGCCCGCCGGTGGGGGCTGCGCCAAAGTGATCGGTATTGTAATGTCATGCCGTTCTTTCACACGGCAGGCTGTGTCTTAGCTGTTGGCAACTTGTATGCTGGCTCCACGCTGCATCCTCTGCTCGCCTTCGATCCACTCAAAGCCTTGCAGATCATCAGTCAGGAACGCTGCACTGCGTTTGGAGGCGTCCCCACCATGCTGCTCGCCATCCTGCAACACCCGGACTTCCGCACGTACGACCTCTCCTCGCTCAAGCAGGTCTGGTGTGCTGGTGCTCCGGTTCCCGTTGCCTTGATGGAGCAGGTGAAAGAGCAGATCGGGGCGGATGTGTGCATCATCTTTGGTCAGACCGAAGCCAGCCCCATCATTACGCAGACGCTGCCAGATGATCCGTTTGAGCGGAAAGCTGCCACAGTGGGCATACCGCTGCCGTATACGGAGGTCAAGATTATCCATCCTGCCACAGGTGACATCGTGCCCTGCGGGGAGCGCGGCGAGTTGTGCTGTCGGGGCTACCTGGTCATGGCCGGCTATTACAAGATGCCAGAGAAGACTGCCGCAACCATTGACGAGGAGGGATGGCTTCACTCAGGTGATCTAGCGACGATGGATGCGCAGGGCTATGTCAACATCGTGGGTCGGCTCAAAGACATGGTCATTCGCGGCGGGGAGAACCTCTTCCCGGCTGAGATCGAGGCGTTCCTCATCCGCCATCCCAAGGTCGCCGATGTGCAGGTCGTGGGCGTGCCGGACGCCTTCTTCGGCGAGGAACTGCTGGCAGTAGTCATTCCCAAGGCGGGAGAGCAACTGACCGAGCAAGAACTGCACGAGTTCTGCAAAGGTCAGATCAGCCACCAGAAGATTCCGCGCTACTTCCAGTTCGTCGAGTCCTATCCCTTGACAGCCAGCGGCAAGGTGCAGAAGTTTGTGCTGCGCGAGCAGGCTATCAAAGCCTTGGGCCTGGAAGAAGTAGCAAAGATCAAAACAGCGTAATACACAACGTAGGAGGAAAGCAATCATGCCCGTTCTTGATTTTTCACCGGATGAGGTGCTTGGCATTCCCTATGAGCAAGTGACCCAGGCGGCGCTCATTCTTGTAGCCTATACGCTGGGAACCGATTTCAAGCCAGCAGCTCGTAAGCCGTTGGAGTCGGTGCTGCATTGGGACAGGTGGTGAGCGAGAGAGAGCAGGGGTGATTCCTGTACTATGTAGTACGTACCACACAGTGCGTTCATTGAGGAGCCTGCAAAGGCTCAAGTACCAATCTATTGAGAAAGCAAACGATGCTAAGGAGTGGCATCCCTGGCGGATGCCAGGCCCAATCACAGAAAGGAGGACATCTTATGTCCACAGAAGAGAATAAGGCCGTTGTCCGGCGTTGGGAGGATGATCTCTGGAGCCAAGGGAACCTGGCGATAGTAGACGAGATTGTTGCGTCCAACATCGTGCTCCATGATCCGATCAGCCCTGGAGAAATTCGCGGCCCCGAGGGCCTCAAACAGTGGGTCGCCCTGATCCGGGCAGCCTTTCCCGATCTCCATTTCACTGCTGAGGGTGATCTCATTGCTGAAGGAGACAAGGTGGCGGGTCGCTGGACAGCACGCGGTACACACAAAGGTGACCTGTTTGGCATTCCGCCCACTGGCAAGCAGGGGACGGTAACGGGTATTGACATCTACCGTTTTGCTGGCGGCAAAATCGAGGAAAACTGGAGCAACTGGGACGCCTTAGGCTTGATGCAACAACTTGGCGTGATCCCTGCGCCGGGACAGGCCAGCTAGTGACCGCTTTAGTGCTCTCTGGTTCGTTTCGAGCACATCGAACATGTTTGTGCATGTTAGTAAGGCAGGATCACTAAATCGAACAATTGTATGTCGTGTTGGTAGGATGATCACCGTAGGCAGGCAAAGTAGTTTTTCTGTCAACTCCCGTTGTCTCTCGCAGTTTCGTGCACACACGCATTCTAGAAAGGAGCAAAACATGTACGTAGCTGTACGTCGGTACAAAGTCAAGGCTGGCTCGATGGATGAAATCGTACGTAGTGCGAAGGAGGGCTTCGTTCCTCTCATCAGCCAGGCACCAGGATTCATCGCCTACTATGGCGTAGACGCAGGGAACGATATCGCATTCACTGTCAGCATCTTTCAGGATCAAGCTGGGGCAGACGAATCTACCAGGTTGGCTGCTGATTATGTCAATCAGAATCTGGCATCGCTTGTTCAGGGACCGCCTGAAGTTACCGCTGGCGAGGTGAAGTTCTAAAACGCAAAGTAATGGTAGTCTCTCGGATAAGCCCTGTCGCCCTTTTATAGGGTAAGCAAGGAGCTTGAGAGCGTTATGCTGTCAGGCTCCTTGTGGATCATTACTGGGGAAAAACCATGCTGAAAATAAATAGCAATCAACATCGACCGAATGGGCAGCAGCTCACACATTACGGACAGATGAGAGAGCAAGGCCTAATGACGGAGGAAGAGCATGACCTTGAGCGCGCCCTGCATTTCGATTTCACGGTCACTGATCCCTGGCATGTTCCTGGGATCATGAGTGAACTGGTGGAGGGCTTTGATAAGCTTGCTCATCTTCCTCCATCTGTAGTGATCCTCGGCTCTTCACGTGCGAAGCCCGGTGATGCCGCCTACCTTGCAGCCGTGGAGACAGCGTGTCTGCTGGCACAGGCTGGCTTTGGGATCATCACGGGCGGTGGTCCAGGGATCATGGAGGCGGCCAATAAGGGCGCACAGGAAGGTGGGAACACCTCCGTCGGCTGCAATATTGAACTGCCCCTCGAGGAGAGACCGAACCCGTACCTCGACATCTCACTCGGTTTCCGCTACTTTTTTGTACGCAAAACGATGTTTATCAAATATGCCGAAGCATTCGTCATCTTCCCCGGTGGCTTTGGCACCATGGATGAGCTGTTCGAGGCCCTGGTACTCATTCAGACTGGGAAGGTGCGTCATTCCCCTGTCATTCTCTATGACTCCCGGTACTGGGCTGGTCTGATTACCTGGGTTCGTGAAACGATGCTTGCTTCAGACAAGATTCAGCCGGAGGATGCCGGGTTACTGCTCCTCTCTGATGACCCGCAAGAGATGTGCAGCATTGTGATTGAAGCTTATCAAGCGAGTTCTTGTCATGCGCATGCGATGAACCACCGGGAACAGTTGCTTCGCTGAAAAGGAGGGTGCCGTAATGATTCTGCTAGGCCTGTGTATTGTGCTCGCGATTGTCTTCACGGTGAGTTTCAACGTCATTTCACGCATCAGCCTGTCAACGACCAGGCATGAGTATGCCTATACGATCTTGTGGCAGCTGTTTTGCGCATTGCTTGCCCCCCTTTTCCTCCCGTTTGATGGATTCTCCATCACGCTCAACCCGCACGTGCTGCTGCTGTTTGCGCTTTCAGTCGCATTGTGGGCGCTGGTCGATGCATTTTTATTCTCGGCTTTCAAATATGAAGAGGCCAGCGTCTTATCGGCCATTTTCCCGCTGAACTTTGTGTTCACCTTTGTGATCAGCGCGGTGTTCTTTAAAGCAGGGATCAAACCGACGATTGTGATCGGGTTCCTTATCATCATGGCCGCCTCGTTGTTGATCGGGTTGTATCACACCCGCTTGCGGCCATCAAAAGGCATGGTGTTTGCACTCCTGTATAGTTTCTTTCTGGGAGCGGCTTTAGGGTTGAACAGTGAAGTGGTCAAAAGCTTTTCCATTCCTTCCTATATGTTTGCAGCTTTTCTCTTTCCGGCAGTCGTCAACTTGTTGATCTTCTTACGACCGAAAGTAGCGGAGATGCGTTACGAGCTAAAGGTGCAATGGAAGGCGATTCTACTCAATGCTGGGGTCATGAACGCTTCGTTCTTTTTCCTATTGAAGGCCTTTCAGCTTGGCAATGTCCCACAAGTCGTAGCTTTATCGGCAAGCTCGACCCTGCTGACGGCCCTTGCTGGCATCGTGATCCTGAAAGAAAAGCAGCATAGAACCCTTAAAATTATTGCCGCAGGGTTGGCAACGCTGGGCATTGTGCTGGTACAACTGTAGGGATCTTCCTTATCCGTTTCTCGGAATGTTTAACGCTAGCGATTTACGTTGTTGAGGTGAATCATGGACGGCAAGCGACACCAATTAGATATGATGGTGGGGGATCGACGGGAACGACAT
>WNFI01675586.1_pt1 | contig 14480 bp, 21 predicted proteins | sample 5400471 | NCBI WGS metagenome assembly WNFI01 (sample SAMN13153348, study PRJNA577476) | soil metagenome | isolation source: 100 cm saprolite on Douglas fir-dominated hillslope | place: USA:California | collected 2013-09-17
CACCATGGCCTCGCCCGGCGCGGTGATTACCGATGTCGCCAGCACGAAAAGCCAGGTGATTAGCTGGGCAGAGGAATTCTTGCCCGGCAATCTCTATTTCGTCGGAGGTCATCCTATGGCTGGCAAAGAGGTCAGCGGCGTCGAAGCTGCCGATCCCACGCTCTTCCGAGACCGCATCTACTGCCTGACCCCCACGAGAAAAACCTCGCCCGCGGCCCTCAACAAAGTCTCGCTCATAATCGAGGCGCTGGGTGGACGCGTGCGCTTCCTGGAGCCAGCCGAGCACGATGGCCAGGTTGCACAGGTCAGTCATCTCCCCTTCGTCGCTGCGGCGGCGCTGATGAATACGGTAGCTGGAGGGAGTAGCTGGGGCGATTCAGCTCTGCTGGCCTCTTCGGGCTTTCGCGATACCACGCGCCTGGCCGCTGGCAGCCCCGAAATGTACCGTGATATCTGCGTGACCAACAGTGAGGCCGTGGTGCGCGCGCTGGACGAGTATCTAGCCACCCTGCGCGCGTTCCGCGAAAGCATCGCCACACGCGATTCCCACCTGAACGAGCTATTCGCGCGCTCGCAGGAATTGCGCCAGCAGTGGCAGGCTACGCACGATGATGTAAGCCATGAATAGCGCACAAATTGAGCAATATCTTGAGGGCGTTTCCTAACTTGACAAGGTAGGGTAAGCTGATCCCAAACGAGGCTTGTTCCCTCGTGAATGGAGATCAGCTTATGATGCCTACACTCGTCAAAGAAGCGGCACCAGTTCCGCCCCCAGCATATCATCGTGAGCAAGCCCGGCTTGGCCCAGCTTTACATAGTGATGCACTGAGTTGGGTAAACACGTTGCATTTGCTCACCCTCTGCCATTTGGCTGTACGTCTGGCACATCACCGATGCCCTCCTCCTTTGCCCGCAGGCCCAGGCGGTGCCCCTCGAACGTACCGCGAAGAGTCATTGCTTTTAATCGCGCTTCTGCGCACGCTTTGGCGGCTTTCCTACGCGGATATGCGCGACTGGTTACGTGCGTGGCCCGCGCTTGCCTTGGCATGCGGTTTCCCTCTCGACAAAGATGGTCATCCTCGCATTCCGAGTTCGTCGCAACAGTGCAAGCGCGGCAAGCTCGGTGGCGCGCCGCTGCCTGAGGCACTGTTCGTTCTCAGCGTGCTCACCGCTCTCCGCCGTCGGCTGATTGGGGCCCGCGATCTGATCATTGATAGTGTTCCTCTTCTCGCTTGGCATCGCGCTGACCCTGATGCGGCCTATGGGCATGCTCCTGCTCAACATCCGCGTCCGCTCTTGCGCGGCTACCGCGTTCATACCCTGATCTGCCGTGGTTCAGGATTGCCCCTCTTTTTTCTCCTTTCTCCCGCCAATGTCCATGATGCTCCTTTCGCACAGCCTCTTTTGGCCTGGGCCGTACATCTGTATCACATTCGTCCACGGGTGATCCGTTTAGATGCTGCGTATTGGGGACTACGCCTCATCGCTTGGATTCATACCGTCTTAGGGGCGGTGGCCGTCATCCCTTGGAATCCCAAACGCGCAGCGTAATCGCTCTTGCTTGCCTCCTACCTGGACGAAAGAGGAATTGGGCAAACGCAGTAGCATTGAACGTTTCGGATGGCTCGTGTGTTTCTCTTCTTTCACCTGCAACGTCCTCCTCTTTCTGGCTGGTCTACCATTTCTCGGCAGGTCGCCCTCACTTACACTGCTACCATCATCGTCGCTTTAGCTGCACACCAGGCTGGTCGCCCCGATCTCATCCGTTCTCCCAAACGCGTTTTAGCTCATCTATGGGAGGGCTTATGAGTTAGGAAACGCCCTCAATATCTTGTTATCAAATGACAAAAGCTGTTTCTTGAGGATGGTACCGTACAAATGCAAACGATGGAAACCTCGCTCAGCGATGAATTGCTGGAAGGTGAGGAACTGATCTGGTCCGGGCGTCCAGTTGAGCGTGGGAAAAGCATAGTTTCTTCTACTCGTAGACTCCAGATCGTCGCGCTGATTTATGCTGTGCTTGGTCTGGTATTGATGCTTGTAGCGATTACTATTGAAATACTGATAGGCGATTTACAGGCTGGGCGAGAGTCCTTTATCCTTATCCCAGGCTTTATTATCCTTATCATCGGAGTATCTCTGTTTAATAAATCCTTTTACTCCAAAATCCACATTTTATGCGATCACTAATCAGCGCATAATTATTTTACACGGCGGTCGCTACTTGCGTGTCATGTCTTTTGATAGGCGAGCGATCAAGCAGGTGCAGCGTTTCGAACATCCCGATGGTTCCGGCAATCTCATTTTTTCCGGCATTCCTGGTGTGTATAGCAATAACACTGGTAGTACGGGTAGTCAATGCGCCTTTAGAGCTATCCCGAATGTGCGTTTGGCAGAGCAGAAGTTACTGAGTGTGATGGGGCAGGTGGCAAACAAGTAGGACGAGCAGAGAGATTCCAGGCCATTTACTAGAAATTATATGCGTTGGAAAACTAAATAGAATCAAACCACAACAGAAAGTGGTTTTGTAAGCTCCACGAATGTTCCCGCGTGATGTATAATCAAGGGAATTAGGCACAAGGAGCGTAGAATGACTTATACATTGCCTTATTGGGGACATTCCATTGCAGATGCAGCCAGGGAGATCTATCAAGGCGAAGATCCGTGGGTTGCTATCGGCTGTTTTCTTAATGATTGGTGGTGTCCCGATGGCAATGAGCGTGAGAAGCTTATCACCGAACCACCAATACCAGCTGTGACTCCAGAAGGAAAGTAATGGGCAGCCTTTTGCGCTGCAACAGTTGAAGAACTTTGCATCAGGGCATCTCTCGTCAGTCCCGCCTGGACCAACCATCCGGACTTCTTTCTCGCCGAACCCTGGTTTTATGATCCTCAACCCTCTCTACGTGAATGGCTGCTGTCAAGCACACCTGAGCCATTTAAACGCCGGAATATCTTCGTTGGCGGAAATGTCCTTGACAATAAATATGAGCTGAAAGATCTGTTTGGCTTTGGCTCGAAACCCAAATGGGCGATATGGTCTGATCAGGAGCTACAAGATCTTTTGGGAGCAGATTAGCTGTTCATTCAACATTTCTGACACTCGCCTAAACAAAGCAAATTGTGAGCTTTCAGCAAGTACAAATAACATTATTGCCTCCTAAAGCACTTGTTCTCCTCTCTCTTAAAACTTTGCAATAAAGATAGGCACACGAGCTTTTCTATGCTATTATTACATGCACAATCCACAATATAAAAACAAGTAGAGTCATTCACTATAGGAGGTTAAATTTGGCAATTCCAGATTATCAAAACCTTATGCTTCCGCTCTTAAAAGTTGCCAGCGATGGAAGTGAACACAAGTTAATCACCATAATTGAAATATTAGCACAACAATTTGCTCTCAGTGAAAACGGGAGAAAAGAATTATTACCCAGTGGTAAACAGCAGAGATTTGACAATCGTGTCCATTGGGCACGTTTCCACCTCATAAAAGCCCTTCTACTTAAAAGTACAGGAAGATCAAGAATTCAAATAACCGAACGTGGAATGGACGTCTTAAAAGGCAATCCTCTGCCTATCAATGTAAAATTGCTCAAGCAATTTCCCGAATATAGAGAGTTCATTAAACCCAACAACAATGCCACACATGAAGATAGTGAATCATCCCAAGAAATTATCGAAAAGATAAGCCAAACGCCACAGGAAATCTTAGAAACCAGCTATCAGAGCCTTAGACAAAATCTTGCACAAGAACTCTTAGAGCATGTTAAAAACAGTCCACCCAAGTTTTTTGAAAATCTTGTTGTCGATTTACTCATTGCTATGGGATATGGTGGATCGAAAAAAGACGCAGGGCAAGCTGTTGGACAAGTTGGGGACGGCGGGATAGATGGCATCATTAAAGAAGATAAACTGGGATTAGATGCTATCTACCTTCAGGCAAAAAGGTGGGAAAACACAGTGACAAGACCTGTCGTACAAGGCTTTGCGGGTGCATTGATCGGCAAAAAAGCGCGAAAAGGAATACTGCTTACCACCTCAAACTTTTCTCAACAAGCAATAGAGTATGCTAGCGGTATTGAAAATCTCAAAATTATTTTGATAGATGGAGAGCAACTTACCCAGCTGATGATCGACCACGAAGTAGGTGTTACTGAAGAATCAAGGTATATTGTGAAAAAGATAGATTTAGATTATTTCAACGAAGAATAGGGAGGGTCACCCAGAATGAGTGAGCAAAAACAGCAAGGGTGTGGGAACTTTCCTCTTGCCTGCTCACCACTGTCAACGCTCATTGGGCGCGAGCAGGAGGTTGAGGAAGGATGGCTCCTTTCACAACGTCCCGCGATACGTCTGCTAACCTTAACAGGAATGGGTGGCGTAGGCAAAACGCGCCTGGTGATCAGCCCCGCTACCGTCAAAATGATCTTTCCTTATCCAGAATCAGTACTACAAACACGTACACCAGCGTATATCAAACTGTGTCCAAAGAAACGGTCTGAGCCCGGCTATTGACGGGGTTTGCCCGATTTATGGGTACTAGCAACACACAAACAAACATGATAGAATAGCCATGCCTACGTAATCCACCATTATCATTTTATGAAGTAGAGTAAACCAATATGCGTTACGCCATATTCACTGATATACATGCGAACCTGGAGGCACTGGAGACCGTCCTGGCGAAAATTGATGAGCTGAGTAAGGAAGAACCGATTGATCAGCTCTGGTTCCTGGGCGATCTGGTAGGGTATGGCCCAAACCCCAATGAATGCATCGACAAACTGCGTGAACGCACTGATGTGATTATCGCGGGCAACCACGACTGGGCAGCAGTCGGGAAACTGGATCTGGAGGACTTCAGCGCGGCGGCGCGTATCTCAGCGGAATGGACGGCGAAAGAATTGACCGAGGAACACCGCGAGTTTTTGCGCAATCTGCCGGAACGCCTGGAAATCGGCGAGTGTACGCTGGTCCACGGCAGCCCCTATGGACCCCTGTGGGAATATCTGACCTCTGAGGTACTGGCCGAGCGCAGTTTTCAGCATTTTGACAGCCGCTTCTGCCTGGTTGGACATACCCACGTCCCGGTGATCTTCAAGCAGCCATACAGCTTCGCCAATGAACCAACCGAGGCTTTTGATGCACTCGCTGAGACGACGCAGAACGAAGAAGAGACAGCCGAAATGGCCGCCGTTATCCTGACCTCGCAAAAGGCAGAGCTGGCGGAAAACGCCCATGTGGAAACGGAACACGCTGAGAGCGCCACAAAGCAAGAGATCGGCACCCAGACGGCACTGGCAACCTCTGAGCAGGAGAATGCAGAGGCAACTCCAACTGCCCCCGTGGAAGAAGAGGCGATACCTGACGAGGTTCCTGCAGCGCAAGAAGCAGAGGAGCCGGGCACACCAACTCCTACCGAGGAGGCCGAAGAGAATGAAGACGGCGAGGAAGAGGACAAAGAGTTTACCGCCTATGAGATCGTCGATAAGACCACCTCGGAGAATGAGATCCAGAGCGCGGAAGGCCGCTTAAACGACGAAATTGAGGAACTGCTGGAGTTATTGGGCCTGAGCCAGAGTATGGTCCAGGTCACGAATGAAATGATTGACCCCCCAGAGGGGCCCTGGACAGCACCACAGGGATATCGGGCAATTATCAACGCTGGCGGCGTCGGCCAACCACGCGACGGCGATCCGCGCGCGGCCTTTATGATCTACGATAGTGAACACGGCACCTTTGATTTTTATCGCATTCCCTACTCATTTGAGAAGACACAGGAGAAGATCATCCAGGCAGGCTTACCGCAATATCTGGCGGTGCGCCTGGCCTATGGTCGATAAACGGAAGACGCATGAAATTAATCGTCGGCCTGGGCAATCCGGGTCTGCAATATGAGCGCACGCGGCACAATGTTGGCTTTCGCGTGGTGGACAGACTGGCAGAGAAATGGGATCTGAAGTGGTCGGAGCGGAGAGCTAAGGCTATGCTGGCCACCGGCACTGTTGACACAGAGAAAATTGTCCTGGCGAAACCGCTCACCTTTATGAATCTGAGCGGCGAGTCGGTGGGAGAGCTGGCACGCTGGTATAAAGTGCTGCCGGAAGATATCATTATCATTTATGACGAGCTTGACCTGCCAACCGGCAAAGTGCGTCTGCGCGCAAAGGGCAGTGCTGCTGGGCATAACGGGATGCGCGATATCATCGCGAAACTGCACACCAGCGACTTTCCCCGCCTGCGTGTGGGCATCGGACATCCCAAACATAGCCACGTAGAGGGTCGAGACCACGTGCTGAGCGCGGCCAAAGGAGACGATGCGATCCTGTTGACCAGCGGCGAAGAGCGCGCCGTCGAAGCAGTTCAGATGCTGCTCGCCCAGGGAGTCGAGGCCGCCATGAACGCTATCAACGTGGACCCCGAAGAGGCCGCGCGCAAGGCTGAGGAACAAGCACGCAAGAAGCGCGAACGCGAAGAGCGCGAACGCCTGAAACGCGAGCAGATGGAACAGCAAAAGGGCGAGGACGAAGAGGATGGTGAGGGTGAATCAGCGGCCAGTTAAACAAATCATGACTCGGAGCAAAGTTTTGGAACAGAAGGGCTAAAGCCCAAAAAGCAGACAAAAGACGACCTCTTGGAGTACCCTGAGGAAGATCATACTCTCTTTCCTTTTTAGATTTTTTCTCTTCTTTTTCTTAATAAATGTTCGCCTCCATTGAGAAGCTCAGCCGGTACACACAACTCGGTATGGCATCCTTTCACATCATCCTGTTTCTCCGAGATTTTTTGCAACACAACCTCTTTGCCCGTGGTGGATGTGATATACTGACAAGCAGAGAGGAGGCGTTTATGGCGATGTATTCCAGTCGAGACCCCTATTTTGAGCAAACGGGCTGGTCAGGCAAAGGCAAGGCCATGTCAGAGGAAGAGTACCACGAATTGGAGCGGCTCTCGCCCGATCGCAAATATGAGTATATCAACGGCTTGGCTTACCTGATGAGCGGGGGCAGTGTCGCTCATGACCAGATCAGACGCAACATAGAATCTACACTTGCTCGCCAGTTACGCCCGGGTCCCTGTCGTGTGTTTGGTGTCGACGTCCAAGTGCTGGTCGGTAAAAAGAAGGATGGCAAGCGCCATGTCTCATCGAACACCCGTCTTGAGCTATCACGCTCGACATGAGGTGCTCCTGCGCTTTAGTCCGGCCTATCAGCAGGCGGAGCCACGCAAGGGATATGCCAACACTCACCTTTCCCGTCACGGCTCTGGATGGGGCGATTGAGCGCTCTCTCCAAGATCTGCGCGTCCGCAAACGTGCCCGCAAGACGTTCGAATGGCATCAGGCAGCCCTGCGTTCGTTGCGGGAGCATCTGGGGCGTCAGCAGATCAGCGAGCCCAAGGACATCACCCTTGCGCAGGTGCAAGACTGGCTCGCGGCACTCCAGACCGAAGACTCCGTGACTGGCGCCGTCCGGGCAGCGAGTACCATCCAAACCTACGCGCGTTCCGCGCGCCTTTTGTGCCTTTTTGGTGCGGCAAGGGGATCTGGAAGGCACGCCCTTCGTGAAAGGCACCGTGCCCAAAGCCAACCGCCGCCGTCCCCAGATCGTTGATCCGAAGCATTTTGAGCAGCTCCTGCGCGCCTGTGGTCCATCAGGAGAACTGGCCGATCACAACTCCGCACGCAATCGCACGCTCCTGTGGCTGTTCCTGGAGACAGGCGTGTCAGTGTCGGAGGCGTGTGCGTTACGTGTGAGGGATATCGATCGGGCACAGGGGCAACTCATCATCCAGGGAAAAGGTGCGAAGGCCCGCCGGGTGACGCTTGGAGAGCAGGGGTTGCGTCACATGCTCTTCTACCTGGATGCCTATCGTCTCAAAGCCGTAGGAGGGACGATGGGATCAGAGCCACTCTTTCTCTCGGACAGGCATCAGCGGCTCACGCCGAACACGATCACGCTCCTGCTGGTAAGGCTCCACCGACGCGCAGGGATGACCGCTCAGCATGTGAGTCCCACCATGCTGCGTGATACCTTTGCCGTGCGGTATTTACAAGCCGGGGGAAGCCCGAGCCAGTTGCGGAAGGTGCTGGGCCTGGACGCGAGGACTCCCATCGCACGCTATCGGAAGCTGAGCAAGCAGGGACAGGACGTGGCGAGGGCAAGGAGTGGTCTCTGACAGAGCACTTCCGGCGAGAGCAAAGACCAGCATGCGCAGATCAGTGGACCTGAGGAGTTTTCATGGCGAGTGGAAGCGCGGGCCAATGAAGAGCGAGCCGCCTCAGGAAAACCCCTCGCAGAGCGCCAGGAAAATGCGTTCCTCTCGTCTGAGCGAAAAAGGGTGCAGTGGCCTGCTCGTTCGTTGCATCTGTTGTGTTTTTCTGGTCTGCTATACTTTTCTGTGAAGAGTTTCTTCTCACTGCGCACCTCACTTGTCGTTTTCAAGCCGCCTCTGTCGGATTTCCAGTGGCGTGCGAATAGGTTCAGGCGTCAGGAAGTATTCCTACGCAAGAGGCAGGGAGATACATGATGCAAGCCCAAGAAAAATCAGCCCTTTATGATCGGCTTGGTGGCATCTATACCATTGCTACTGTCGTTGATGCTTTCATTGACAGAATCATGATCGATCCAAGATTAAACGCCAATCCTCGGATAGATGAAGCACATCATCGCGTGCCGCCAGCAGGATTCAAGTACCTGGTGAGCGAAATGGTCGGCTGGGCATCGGGGGGCCAACAACACTACAGCGGGCGTTCCATGCTTGATGCCCACAGCGATCGCGAACGCGTGACACTGATTGAGGAAACACGGCTGGAACCGCTGGCAAAGCCGAGTGCAGCAGTTCCAGTACGGACCCTGAGACGAGTGGCACGACCAGGTTCCAGAGCCGGAGGAGGGGCAGATCTGGGAGCAAGCGGTGTAACACACCAGGTCCAGTGCCAAGAAAAAACGCCGACAATCAGAGCAAAAAAAGCGGCCTCTTCTCGCCGGTAGAGAGACGTGGTGGACGAAAAGAGCGTTGAAAGCGTCTCTCATACCGCATTGTGCAACGCATGTGTGGGCCTTACAAGCCTGGAAGGAGTGAGACACTATGTCAGACAGCACGCAAATGGCTGGGAAGATCGTGACGCTGTGGCGGTATCCCATCAAGTCGATGATGGGAGAGGAGCTCAACGCCACGGATGTCACCAAACGGGGTCTGCTTGGGGATCGGGCTTACGCCCTGGTAGACCAGGCGACCACCAAAGTCGCAAGTGCCAAGAACCCTCGTAAATGGCCGCACCTGTTCGACTTCCGCGCTGCTTTTGTCGTTCCCCCCCGCTCCGGTATGCCGCTGCCTGTAGTGAGGATCACGCTGCCGGATGGTACGGTACTCACCAATGAACAGAGCGATATCAACCAGATTCTCTCCAAGGCGCTTAACCGCGAGGTGACCTTGGATGCAGCCGAACGCGGCCAGGAAGAGGTCGTTAAGTCTTCGTCCCCCAATCCCTGGACGGCTAATGCGAGAACTTTATCCACCAGGGCGATTCGAGGTGCGCCGCTTTCGCCCAAACATCGTCGTGCAGACCACCAGCGGCGTGAAGGACTTCGTTGAGGACGCATGGATTGGCCACACGCTCGCCATCGGCGATGAGGTTCGCCTCGGTATCACAGGCCCTTGCCCCCGTTGTGTGATGACGACGCTGCCTCAAGGAGACTTGCCCAGTGATCCCGGTATTCTGCGGACAGCGGCCAGGCACAATCAGGTCAATGTGGGTGTCTATGCCACCGTGCTTCAGGGCGGGATTATTCGGCGAGGTGATGTGGCGAAGCTCGAATAGAACCTGATCTAATCGAGGCTTCTGTCGTTTTGAAGAAAAGGAAACAAACTGATGGCTCAAACCGTACTTGTCACTGGCAGTACCAGTGGCTTTGGTCGTCTGACGGTTGAAACTCTGGCACGCCAGGGATATACCGTTTTTGCGGGTATGCGTGCAGCGGCAGGAAAGAATGCCTGCGGCACGTCCGCCAGCGCAGCGACGGGTTTGCTCCTTGCCGGACGGCGTCGCGCCAGGCCCGCGCTGAGGTTCCCAATGAGTGAGAGCGCGCCAAAGCCCACCGCCAGGTGCGCTGTCTCGATAAGCCAGTGCAGCTCACCTGCCAGAATCATCTGTTGCGTGACCCCAAAGATCGGCACAATCAACGCGTACACCACACCTATCGCCCCTTGCCTTCTCAGCTCATTGGTGAACACTGCCAGGAGAGCCAGGATCAGCAAAATGAGGGCGACCAGCAGCCCGAACAGCATATGAATACCGGTAAAGTCCGCGTGAGTATACGTGCCCATGCCAAACGTTACCGCTCCCACAGCGGCAATCGTGGCAATAATCCGCAAAAGACGTGGAAGATTCATGAGAATAATCCCTTTCTCTCAAAAAATACGCTGTCGATTTCTCAGGAGGAGGTCCCGTCAAAATGAAGACATCCACCAGATCTGACCACTCCGACAGGCGCTTATTTCCTCTCCAACAAAAACACAGGATGGCTCAGCGCCGTACGCTCGAAATCCTCAAGCGAAGATTGCTCGGTGACATTGAAAAAGCGACTGAAGGGATTGCTGTCCTTGATCAGCTCTTGCAAAAAGAGGCCAGCCTCACTGGGAGGCAGCTCCAGTACGGTCACGGTCTCAGAACGTCTCCCGCGCGTGAGAACTGCCTCGCCAGCCGCCCGCAGGTTGCGCACCCAGTCCACTATCCCATAGGGAGCGGCCAGGTAGCGCTTGCCATTCTGCTCAACCACCGCGATGGGCGTGGTACGCGGCTGCCCGCTTTTACGCCCGCGCACGGTCAGCAGATGGATCAAGCCAACCTTGAAACCCGCGCGCACCAGAGCCGTTGTGAAAACATTTCCAAGACGAACAAAACGCGGGACTTGCGATGTTTTTGCCATACTCTTTGCTCCTTATCTTTATCTTTCCGCCAAAGCTTCTTGTGCCGGCTCTGGCAGCTCATCTTCCACGACCAATGCTATTTCATACACCGCCGTTTTATCACCGGGATTTCTGCGATCAAAAATGAAACCCCAGAAATGACCGAGCACCCCCACGCGCAACCATGCGCGCGCCTGCGTCACCTCGTCGCCAGCCAGTTTGCGCACGCGGCCCTCTACAGCTGGCCCCCGCGCCTGGCCTCGACCATTGCAGGGCGCTAGCAAAACGCGCGGATTGCTGGCCATGCGTTTGACCTTCCAGGTATTGGCCGCGGTCATAAAGTACAGCTTGCCATTAGCTGCCACCGTGCCCACCTGCGTACTCACCCCTTCGCCACTGCGGCGGAAAGTGGTCAGCAACGCCTGATGTGCCTTGCCCGCAGCTGTTAACAGCAGAACTGTCATACGCTCATCCTGTTGACCAAACGCAAGCGCTCACTCCCTAACCCGAGAGTGTATCTGTCCCCGGACTGCCGTTCAGGAAGGCTGAGAACTGCCTAGAATTCCTCGGACCATCTCTCCCACAAACTGTTCCTGTCCTTTGCCAAAAGGCGGACTGCCCATCAATTGATAGAGGTAGGTATACTGGAAGCACGCGCCCAACAGCAAAATCGCCAGTTCCCTGGACGTGATGGGCGACTGTAGGCGCCCCAGTTGCCGCTCCTCGTCAAGATAGGTCGCCAGCAGATTCTCAATATGCTGCGGCCCTCCGCCATGCGGCCCGGCTGTTACCTGGCTCATCTTCTGGCGATATTGCGCTAGCAGTTCTGTGTCAGCCAGGAAAGAGGCGCTCATCGGGATCAACTCCCCGAAGTACTCCATTCCGGCCAGCGCAATCGCCGTCAGATTGCCCTCGATATCCGCCGTACCCGGCAGGTGCGTCTCAAAAGCATGAAGAAAGGTCGGCAGGTACCGCGCGATGATCGCGAAGAACACCTCTTCCTTGTGCTCAAAATGCCTGTACAACGCCCCCTCCGAGAGACCGACCTCCCGCGCAATCTCCTTGGTCGTCACCCGCGCTAACCCCTTCATCTTGATTAGCCGCTCCGTCGCCTCCACAATCTTCTGGCGTGTCTCTCCCGCCATTCCACTCCCCTTTCTCTGTATGTGAGTGCTTACTTACATAAGTATAAGCGTGAAAAAGAGGATTGTCAAGGGCAGGGAAAAGATAGGAGAGGGAAGTATCAGAACTCAGGAGAAAGTCAGGTGACTGAAGGAAAGTCAAGAGGACAATAATTTGAGCTTTCCCGAACTATGCCTTAAACCATGGCTATAGGAATAACTTGCGGCGTTTCTGCCATCGTGCTATACTCGGTCCTGAACAACTAGAATACGATAGAAGATTTATGGATGCTTAATCACGACTTTCATCACCAGCGGGCGTGGCGCACGCGACGATTGGCAGCGTCGCCCTGCACTATCTCCCATTCGCTCGGAGATAGTGCTATCTCCCTCACGTCCAGCGGTTTACAGCGCAGCTTTATCATTCACCTGCCGCCCGCGTATAGCCAGCAGCAACCATTGCCCATGGTCATCAACTATCACGGGTACGACAATACGGCGGCCCGCATGGCAAGCTACACCAACATGGGGGCCGAGGCCGATAAGGCGAGCTTCATCGTTGTCTTTCCGCAGGGGGCGCTGGATAACGCCAATCCGCCCAAACCAAGCTGGAACGCGGGCACAGGTGAGAATGGTCCAACCGGCACTGCCGACGATGTTCAGTTTACTCGCGACTTACTTAGCTATGTGCAAAAGAATTATTGTGTCGCGGCCCAGCGCATCTATGTCACCGGTTACTCGGTCGGGGCCAGCATGGCTTATCGCGTGGCCTGCGAGATGAGCGATCAGATCGCGGCCCTGGCGACCGTCGAGGGAGCCTTCTATCACATTCCACCCAATGGCTGCCAGGCCTCGCGCACTATCCCAGTGCTGGAGATCCACGGGCAGGCTGATCAGCTCGCGCCCTATAACGGCGCGCCGCCCAAGCTTTCGGTGCAGACTTTTCTCAATCTCTGGTTTGCTATCGACAAGTGCAATACCAGCGTCAGCCAGACCATCTTTCAGCAAGCCGACGTAACCGGAGTCCAATGGCCCCAATGCGCGAATGGGACCATCGTCGAGCACTATACGATCAGCGATGGTGGCCATGTCTGGCCTGGCTCGGCCACACCTATGCCCTCGCTCGGCTACACTACGCACACAATCGACGCCAATGTCGTGATCTGGAATTTCTTCAGCGGCTTTAAGAGCTAACAGGTGATACATGCCAATCCTGTCCGAAAGGCCAGTTGACAAGGCGCGCCTGGGAGATGATACTACAAAGGAAGCAGAGGAGTTCTTATCTATCTACCTTCCGATCGACATTTTAAAGGACATACGTTGAACATGGCTCTCGATACAACTTTCTTCCGCCAGGTCATGGGGCAATTTGCCACAGGGGTCACGATCGCGACGACCCGCAGCCAGGCAGGGGTCGCCGGACTGACCGTCAATTCTTTTACCTCCGTCTCTCTTGATCCTCTTCTGGTGCTGATCTGCGTTGATTTACGCAGTCAGGCCTTACCTTTTTTCCGTGAAGGCGGCGTTTTCGCGATCAATATGCTAAGCCAGGAGCAAGAGGCGCTCTCTAATTGCTTTGCCACTTCCTCTGAGGAACGCTACAATTACTTCTGCCACGCTGGCTACGCGACCGCCGCCACAGGCTCGCCGATCCTCAATGGCAGCATAGCCTTCATTGACGCCCGCATCACGGCTGAGTATCCCGGCGGCGATCACGCGGTTTTCCTGGGACAGGTCGAGGCCATGGGCTACGATGGACACGTCCTCTTCGTGCCCGGTGTGAGTAGCGCGCAGTGCACGTTGCCCAATCTGCCCGGCGCGACAGATCACGCCAGCAGCAATGGCCATAGCGAGTCCACAGACGCGCACACATCTCCCTTGCTCTACTATCGCGGCCAGTATCATCACCTATCCAATCGCTACCATCACGAGCACCCGGAACTCGCGCCCGCGCAGAATCAACATGAGCACAACAACTGAGAGCGAACGCGCCGCCGCACTGACTATGCTGCAACAGCAGATCCGGACCTGCCGTCTGTGCCAGGAACAGGGGTATATCCCAGAAGCACGTCCGTTAGTGAATGGACGCCCTGGTGATCGCGTGATGGTCATCGGCCAGGCACCCGGCCATCGCTCCGTGGCCAATGGTCGCTCGTTCAGCGGTCCCGGTGGCAGTATCCTGCAAAAATGGCTGGAAATAGCGGGCTTTCCGCCCGGCTATCTGCACGAACATACTTACCTCAGCTCGCTCACCCACTGCGATCCTGGCCGCAATCCCAGGGGCGACGGCGACCGCCGTCCCTCGCCAGCCGAACTCGCGCTCTGTCGTCCCCATCTCGATGCCGAACTTCGTATCCTGCAACCCAAAGTCGTGCTGCTGGTTGGCAGCATGGCCATTGAAACATTCTGCGGCAAAGCGCGCCTTGACGCGATCATCGGGACCTC
>WNFI01063251.1_pt1 | contig 14479 bp, 12 predicted proteins | sample 5400471 | NCBI WGS metagenome assembly WNFI01 (sample SAMN13153348, study PRJNA577476) | soil metagenome | isolation source: 100 cm saprolite on Douglas fir-dominated hillslope | place: USA:California | collected 2013-09-17
CCAACACCCAAGCATGCATCGCGCCAGCGCCCTGGAGCTTGTCTTTCTCGGAGGGCTGCCCGGTGCGGAGATAGCCGCTGACATAGGCGGCCGGCAGACCGAGACCCCGCATCCCCGAAATCATGATGTGGGCGAAGTCCTGGCAGACGCCGCGGCGCAGCGCGAACGACATGGGCGGCGTGGTCGAAGCGGTCGTTGCGCCGATCTCGTAGACGAACTCGGCCTTGATCCGCCGCATCAGATCGACCGCCCCCTCGAGAATGGGGCGTCCAGCCGCAAAGCTCTCGGCGGCATAGGCGCGGATTTCCGGATCGAACGAGACCTGCCTGCTCGGAAAGAGGTAATGCGCGGGCGAGTTCGGCGAAAGATCGACGGAGGCGAAGGCCGCGTCGCGAACTTCTTCCCAGGGCGGCGTCACTTCCGGCGCGATATCGCGCTTGACCGCAACCCGCGCCGCGACGCGAACGCTCAGCGTATCGTGCGGCCGATCGAGCTCGATCCAGGTCATCCGGTTGCCGAAGAAATCGTGCCCCTCGCGCCGTTGGACGGGCGCTGGCTCGATATCGACCGCCGCGGCGTGAACGCGCTGTCCCATGCGGTCGATGGGGGTGAGCCGCAGCACGTGCCGCGCATAGGCCACCGGGGACGCGTAGCGATAAGTCGTGACCTGCCGAATGTCGTAGATCATCCGAGCGCTTCCCAGCGAACCCCCGCCCGCTCATGGGTCGTGAAGTACGACGAGGCGATTGCGTCGCCGAGCTTCATCAGCGCCTCTTCGGCGGCGAACAGCGTCGTCTCGTCGAGCGTCGCGGCGTCGGCGGTGCGGATTTGCGCAGCGAGCGCGGTTGCGATCTGCTCGGGCGGCGACAAGCGGCCGCCGCCGCTTCGCTGCGGCAGGGCAGCGAGATGCGCTTCGATGCGGGCTAACTGGTAGGCGACCGATCGCGGATTGTTGGGATCAAGCACCACGAGATCGATGACCGGAGCCGCGGCCGCCACCATGACATAGCGCAGCCGGTAGGTGATCTGGCTATCCGCAAGCTCGAGCAGGAGGTCGAGCGCACCGTCGAGATTGCCGAACGCGAATTGACGCACGAAACGGCACGTTGCAACCGCGCGCTCAATGCGCCGGCCAAGCTCGAGGAAACGCCAGCCGGCGAGTTGGCTCATGTTTTCCTGCGCCAAGCCCGAAAACGAGGCGATGATGCGCAACGCGCCGTTGGTGCGCTCGAATATTGCGCTTTCGGTGGGCGGATCGATGGCGGCGTCGATCAACTCGGAAAGATCAGTGAGCGCACGCCAAGCGTCCGGAGAAAAGCGGTCGCGGATCACCGAGGCTGCCGTCTGCGCGGCGCCGACGAGATAGGGAAGCGCACCGTCGAGCTCGCGACTTTGCAATCCGGCAAACGCGACGAGCACCGGCCTGAGGTAGGGTAGGTCGGTGGGAACGGCATCCCACGCGCCGAGCAGCGAGCAGATTTGTCCGACCACCCGTGTCGCGGCCTCATCGCTGTCGCCAACCCGGTTGACCAACGCCCGAATAAGCCGCAGCGTCGCTTCGGCCCGCTCCACGTAGCGGGCGACCCAAAAAAGATTGGCGGCGGCGCGGCTCGGCAGCGGGCCCGTGAACCGCGTGATGGTGATGCGATCCGGCGTCGGCAGCAGTGTGGTCTCGGCCACCGGCATCTCCGAAAGGACCCAGGCGTCGCCCGTGCTCCCGCCCCGCTGCGACGAGGTCCATGCCGCGTCGCGCGATCTGCTCGACGATGCGCGCGCGCTCGTGGGGCTCGAGCGTTGCACCGAGAACCTCCCGCCGCTCGCCGTGACCGGGAAGCTCGCCGAGAAACGCCGATGCGATCACCATCTCGTCGAGCCGATCAACGATCTCCTCGCGGGCGCGCGCTTGGCCAAGCCACCAGGTCGCGACGTTCGGCAGCGCAAGCGTACGGCCCAGCAACGCGGGCGCCAGCGCCGGCAGAAAACTGAGCAGCGCCCGAGCTTCGACTAGGCCCGAGCCGGGCGCATTGGCGATCACGACGGCACCGTCGCGCACCGCCTGCACCAGGCCCGGCACGCCGAGACGCGAGCGCACGTTGAGCTCGAGCGGATCGGCGAAGTCGGCATCGAGCCGCCGCAGGAACACCTCGGCGCGGCGCAGCCCCGAGACCGTGCGGATAAAGACGCCGTCCTCGCGCACGGTCAGGTCCTCGCCTTCGACCAGCAGGAAGCCGAGATAGCGCGCGAGATAAGCGTGCTCGAAATAGGTCTCGTTCATCGGTCCCGGCGTGAGTACGCACACGCGAGCCTCGTCGTGCCGATTGAGCGCGGAGAGCTCGGCCTGAAAAGCCTGGAAGAACGGCGCTAGGCGCTCGACCTTGAGCGCGCGATAAATGTCGGGCAGTGCGCGCGATAGCGCGAGGCGGTTCTCGAGGGCGTAGCCGGAGCCCGAAGGCGCCTGGGTGCGGTCCCGCAGCACCCACCAGTTGCCGTCCGGCGAACGCCCGACGTCAACCGCATAAAACCGCAGGTGCGCGCCGCCCCCTGGTGCGACGCCCACCAGCGGCCGCAGGAATTCCGGATTGCCGGCAATGAGCACGGCCGGCAGCTTGCCATCGCGTACGAGATTGGCCGGACCATAAGCATCGGCGAGCACCGCCTCGAGCAGCTCGGCGCGCTGGATCAGTCCGGCCTTGAGCGTTTGCCATTCCGATCCATTGATCAGGAGCGGTACGTGGCTGAGCGGCCAAGGCCGCTCGGCCCCCGACGCGTCCTCATAGACGCGATAGAACACGCCGGAATCGTGCAAGTGGCGATCGGCGGCGGCAAACCGACGCGTAAGCTCTTGTGGACCCAGCCGGGCGAGCATGGCGAGCAGCGGCTGCCAATGGGCACGCACGCGCCCGTCGCGGTCCACCATCTCATCGAAAATGCCGGGCAGCGGGCGATAGCCCGATAGCAGCGGCTCGACGTCGCTTCCTTCGGAAACGTCCTCGCCTTGTCCGGCCATACGGCTATCAGACATGAGTCGGCCGCCGCAGGTCGAGGGTCATCGGATACTCGAGCGTGCGTTCTTCTTGCGCCAATTCGAAAGAACCCGGCGTGTGGCCGAGGTTCTGGAAACGCGCCAACCGCCGCGCCTCCGCTTCATAGGAGTTTATAGGCAGCGTCTCGCAGTTGCGCCCGGCCGGGTGCGCGATATGGTAGAGGCAGCCGCCAAGCGAGCGGCCGCTCCACGAATCGAAAATGTCGAAGGTGAGCGGGGCATGCGCATCGATCGTCGGGTGCAGCGCGGCCGACAGCTTCCACGCCTTGAAGCGTACGCCGGCGACACATTCGCCGGAGCGGCCGGTCGGGCTCAACGGGACGCGCCGTCCGTTGCATGCGACCGCATAGCGGCTGGAATCGAAGCCTTCGACCCGCACTTGCAGCCGTTCGACAGAGGAGTCGACGGAGCGCGTGGCGGTGCCGGCAGCGGCGTCTTCGCCCAGCACGTGCCACGGCTCGAGCGCGTGGCGCAATTCAAGCGTGACGCCGCCATGGGTGACGGCGCCGTAGCGCGGAAAGCGAAATTCGCGCTGGGCCTGAAACCACTGCGGATCGAAATGGTAGCCGGCGCAGCGCAGGTCTTCCAAGACGCCGAGGAAGTCCTGCCAGACGAAATGCTCCAGCATGAAGCGATCGTGCAAGGCTGTGCCCCAACGCACCGGCGAGCCGCGCTGCGGCTCGCGCCAGAACCAGGCGATCAGCGCGCGCACGAGCAACTGCTGTGCCAGGCTCATGCGCGGGTGCGGCGGCATTTCGAACGACCGGAATTCGACCAGGCCGAGGCGTCCGGCCGGACCGTCGGGCGAGAACAACTTGTCGATGCAAATTTCGGCGCGGTGGGTGTTGCCGGTGACGTCGACGAGAAGGTTGCGAAATAGCCGGTCGACCAACCACGGGCGCCGCGGCGTGGCCTCGCCCGGCATCGGCACCATCGCGAGCGCGATCTCCAGCTCGTAGAGTTGATCATCGCGCGCCTCGTCCACACGCGGAGCTTGACTGGTCGGACCGATGAACAGGCCGGAAAACAAGTAGGACAGCGAGGGATGCCGCTGCCAATAGAGGATGAGGCTCTTGAGCAGGTCGGGCCGCCGTAGGAAAGGGCTATCGGCCGCCGTCGGTCCCCCCAAGACGACGTGATTGCCGCCGCCGGTCCCGATGTGACGCCCATCGATCATGAATTTGTCGGCGCCGAGCCGGCATAGGCGCGCTTCCTCGTAGAGCGTCTGCGTAAGCTCGACGGTCTCGCGCCAATTTGTAGCGGGATGGACGTTCACCTCGATGACGCCGGGATCAGGCGTGACCTTGATGACGTCGAGGCGTACATCCGCGGGCGGCTCGTAACCTTCCAGGTGGATGGGCATGTCGAGCTCGACCGCGGCCGCTTCGATCGCCGCGAGCAGCTCCAGATACTCTTCGAGCCGCTCGAGCGGCGGCATGTACACGCACAGTCGCCCGTCGCGCGGCTCGACCGTCAGCGCGGTTCGCACGGGACCACGAGGCGATGAGGCGAGCGCGGATGCCGGAGCGCCTTCTCCACCACGATCGAAGATGCTCCGGGCGTCGTCCTCGCGGCGAGCGGTCATGGGCTGCGCGACCAGCTGCGGATCCGGCAATTCGTCGCGCCCGGCCATCGGATCGGGGGGCAAGAGGTGCGGGTATTCGGCTGCGGGCACATGCGGCAACGCGCTGAGCGGCAGGCGAGCGCCGATCGGCGCGTCGCCCGGCACGAGAAACAGCCGTTGCCGTCGCGTTTGCCACAATTCGCTCACCCAACGAGCTTCAGCCTGCGTAGCCCACCGCCTCACTGGCAGCACGTAACCCACAGGCGCGCCGAGCGGCCTCGCGAACGCGCGCATGATGCGCTCGCGCTCGATCGGATCATCGAGCTTGGGATCGCCCGGGTCGATATTCTCAGGTAGCTCGCTTTCTTGGAGCAGCCGCGCGGTTGGGTCTTCGAACGCTTGCTGCACGTAGGCGGGCCCGAGCCCAAGACGCTTCGCGACTGCTTGCGTGAAGCGCTGCGCGTCCTCCGCGGATGGCCGATGGGAGACCGTTTCCGCCGCAATGAGCGCAGCGTTGTGCCAAATCGGCTTGCCGTCGCGGCGCCAATACAGGCCGAAAGCCCAGCGCGGCAGCTGCTCGCCCGGATACCATTTGCCTTGGCCGTAATGGAGGAGACCGCCTGGCGCAAGACGCCGCCGCAAGCGGCGGATCAGTTCATCGGCGCGGCTGCGCTTGGTGGGACCTAGCGCGTCGGTGTTCCATTCCGGCGATTGATAGTCGTCGGTCGCAACGAAGGTCGGCTCGCCGCCAATGGTCAGCCGCACGTCGCCCTTTGCGAGATCGCGGTCGACCTTTTCACCGAGCGCGTCGAGCGCGCGCCATGCCGCCTCGGAGAACGGGTAGGTGACGCGCGGTGTTTCCGCAATCCGCCTGACGCTCGTGTCGAACGAGAAGGTCACCTCCGACGGCTCGACCGAGCCGCTGATGGGGGCCGCGGCGCGAAAATGCGGCGTGGCGGCGAGGGGCAGATGACCTTCGCCGCAGAGGAGCCCCGAGGTGGCATCGAGCCCGATCCATCCGGCGCCCGGCACATAGACCTCGGCCCAGGCATGCAGATCGGTGAAGTCCTGCGCCGCGCCGGCGGGACCCTCGAGCGGGGCCATGTCGGGGCGCAATTGGATGAGGTAGCCCGACACAAACCGCGCTGCGAACCCCAAATGACGCAGTATTTGCACCTGCAACCACGCGCTGTCCCGACACGAGCCCGCGCTTAGCGCCAATGTTTGCTCCGGCGTCTGCACGCCCGTCTCCACGCGAACGAGGTAGCGGATCTCGCGTTGCAGGCGCTGATTGAGGCCGACCAGGAAATCGACGGTGCTCTTGCGATGGCGCGGAATCGAGTCGAGGAAAGCCGACAGCCGCGCACCGGCGGGCTGGGCGTCGAGATAGGGCGCAAGCTCCTCGGCAAACTCGGCCGGATAGGCGAAGGGAAAAGTCTCCGCGAAAGGCTCGATAAAAAAATCGAAGGGATTGATCACGGCCATGTCGGCGACGAGATCGACCGTGATGGTGAATTCGCGCGTCTTCTCGGGAAATACGAAGCGTGCGAGCCAGTTTCCGTTTGGATCCTGCTGCCAATTCATGAAGTGCTTCGCCGGCGTGACCTTGAGCGAATAGCTTTCGATGCGCGTGCGGCAGTGCGGGGCCGGGCGCAGGCGGATGATCTGCGGCGCGAGCGCAACCGGCCGATCGTAGGCGTAGCGCGTCACATGGTGGAGGCTCGCGAGGATCGACATACGCTGGCTCGGCTGGGTTAAAGCGATTTGCAGCGACGTAAAATCAAGGCTGTCGGACGACGACCCCTCCCCATCGTTCCCTCCCCGCTTGCGGGGGAGGGACAGGGAGGCGGCACGCAACGTGATAGAGCATTTCAGGTTGCCCCCCCCACCCCACCCGCACGCGGGAGAGGGAGCAGACCGAGCTTTTCCCTCGCGCTGATTCCATTTCGCGGAAATCTGCGTCTAAGACTACTTCCATGTTACGCAATTTTTCGATGCATTTCCGAACCGCCCCGGCTTCGACGACGAACCGCGGACCGGTGCCTCAGTCACGTCACGTCGTGGATTGCGGCGAGCCGACGGCGCGTTTAAGCCCGGCGACGATAGCACGGATCGCGTTATGCTCGGAATCGCGCGAGTGATCGGCGCTCACCGCGTGTATCCGCTCGTGGATGAAGGTCAGCTTCCAGATGACGGCCGGAGTCAAGACGAATGGATAAAGGTCGGGCTGCCCCATGCTGCGGTTGATGGAGTTGACCGCAAAGGTGAGCGGGAGCCAAGCATCGATGATGCGGTCCATCTCGGCGGCATAGGGGTCAAAATCGATCGCCGTTGCAAGGCCTGCGCCTTTGGCCACTTTGGGCCGCATCCGCAGCCCGAATGCGAACGCTGTTTCGAGCGTATCGACCACATGAAAATAGTGCGCCCAGGTTTCGGCGAAATCCTCCCACGGATGTGCGCTGGCATAAGCGGTGACGAAACGCTCCGCCCAGTCGAGCGGCGGCCCCTCCGCGTAGTGCCGCTTGAGTGCTGTGCCGTAGTCCTCGCGCTCGTCGCCGAATAGGCGCCGGAATTCCTCGATCGCGGGCGAATCTCTCACCAAGCGATCCCAGTAGTAATGCGCGATCTCGTGCCGGAAATGGCCCAACAGCGTGCGATAGGGCTCGCCCATCCACTTGCGCTGGCGTTCGCGTTCGGGCGCGTCCGCTTCCGCCACGTTGAGCGTGATGAGGCCGCCCGCATGGCCGGTCATGATCGGCGCCTGGTCCCCTTTGCCGTCCGGCGGCCTCGACAGGAAATCAAAGGCGAGCCCGTTCGGATCCTCGGATCTCGTCGCGAGCGGCAGGCGCAGCCGCAGCAGCGTGTAGAAAAGGCGATGCTTGGCGTATTCGATCCTGCGCCAATGCACGAGATTCTCAGCGTTGGTGAGATCGGGGATGGTGCGATTGTGGCGGCACGCGGCGCAAAAAATCTCGGCATCCTCGGCAGCCACCAGCCAATTGCAGACGTCGTGCCCGGCATTGGCGCAGAAGCGATATCGCTCGCCCTCGGTTGCAAGCGCGCGCCAAAAACCGTCGGCCTCTTCCAATGCGGTGACGACTTCTTGCTTTGGCAGATAGCCGAGCCGCAGCCCGCAGCTCTCGCACTTCGTATTCTCGAAATAGAGCAGCTGCCCGCAGTTCTGACACTCGAAAAGTTTCATGATCTTGGACACTCCGATGGCACGCTACACGCTCAACGGATCGCGTGCCGATTCAGAGCGCCGAGGACTGCCGCGGGACGACGGATAGTCCTTTATCCTTCATCCGCCGCGCGGCGTCTGCGGGCCGATAGTCGTAGCTCGCCATCAGGTCCTCGACCAACTTGTTGAACTCGGCCCAATCGGTTTCCCGGTATGAATGATTGCGGATGATGAAGGCGGCGCCGGCATAAAATTTTTCATACTGCAAATGGCGGCCGGCGAACTCGGACCCGACCATGTCCCAGGCGAGCTTGAACAGCTTCATGCGGGTCAGCGCGTCGGCCTGCGGCGTCTGCCAATAGGTCGAGAAGCGCATGGCCAACTCCGGGTCGTCCATGACCGAGATGTCGGCCGGCATCTGGAACACACCGCCGCCGCAGAGCTCGCGCAGCTCGTCGATGAATTTGCTGTAATTCTGCGTGCACCAGTCGAGCCCCGCATACATAAACCGGCGATTGAAGCAGACGTAGCCATCGGGCCAGGATTCATAGGCGTTGATCTGCCCATGCACCAGTCCGCCGATCGTGCTCTCGACCGCCGCCATCTTGCCGAGCGTTTCCTTGACAGCGGGCACCTGATCGGCGCCGGTCGCCTGGGCGACCTTGCTGCATAGGCCGAGCAAGAGGCGCATCTTCGACCAATAGCGCACATTCGACTGGTGATTGCCGAAGCAATGGCTGGGCGTCTTGATGTAGATATCGCGCGAGAGCACGGCGTCATCGTGCACGAACACCTTCTCCCACGGCACCTTGACGTTGTCGCACAGCACCATGCTGTCGCTCTCGTCGTAGCGCCAAGCGAGCGGGGAATCGAACTCGGAGGTGGCGCCAAGCGCGGCGGGCTTGCGCGACCAACCCGCAGCGTCGGCACGGGTATATTCTGCCGCTGATAGAATTCCGGGTTGCGTGCCGCCTGCGGCGGCAATACTGCGTAGACGACGTAAACGTCGTTGTCGCGCAGATGATGGTAATATCGCTGGAGATTGTCAGCGTGCGCACAAGGAGCGGGCAGCGCGTCTGGCTTGATCGCCATGCCGGTAACGAAGGAGGCGACGTGATCAGGCGAGCGGCCGAACATGCCGAAGGTGAAATCGGCGATGCGGCGATGCCCCAGCATGCGCCGCTGCAAGTCCTCGCGCGTGCGTGGGCGCAAGAAATAAATCGAATGGCGGGCGCCATCCTCTTCGTAGGTGAGAGTTTCGCGGTTGGCGGGATCGGCCTTCATGTCGTAGAGCGCGGCCACGGTCGCGGCCGCGTTGCAAAACGCCGGATGGCTGGTGACGTCGTCGACCCGCTCGCTGCCGACATAGAGAACGCGACCATCGCGCAGCGATTCCAGGTGTTCCTTGCCCGTGCGCAGCATCGCCCGCTCCTTCGCTACCGTTATAATTCTAGCATGATGGATGGCCGCACACAGCGGCCCTGCCTGCCCATCGTTAGCATGAGCCTAGCTTGAGGGCTCTCGGGCGCGGCCCAGGCACAAAGCAACACCTGTTACGTGTGTCCCGGGCGCGGCGGAGCATGAAGCGCAGCGGAATGATGCGTCGCAGACCGGGGATCGTTCAAGGCCGTGGCGGTTGCGGTCCCGGATCAGCGGTGCCATAGCGCGTCGAAGACGCGCGTAAACGCGCTTATGGCTCGACTTCGTTTCGCGCTGCACCGCATCCGGGACACGTACGCTGCCATTGTGTTAGGCCTGCGATTTGCGGCAAGCTTTCGCCCATGACCGACGCGCTCGGCTTCCGCAAGAAATTCGGCGTGATCGCGCCCTCGACCAATACCTCGGTTCAGCCGGAGTTCGAAGCGATGCGCCCGCGCGGCGTCACCAATCACTTCGGCCGCATCCACATCCCCAATGATCCGATCCGCGACGACGCCGATTTCAATCAGCTCATGGACAACATTCGCAAACAGATGTTTGCGGCGGTCGACGAAGTCATGACCTGCGAGCCCGACTATCTGATCATGGGAATGTCCTCGGAGACGTTCTGGGACTGGCTCGAGGGCAGCAAAAGACTGCATCAGCGGGTCGAGGCGCGCGCCGGCGTCAGGGTCTCGATGGGCTCGGACGCGGCGCGCGCGGCGCTTGAGCGCTATGGGGCGAAGCGGATCGGCGTGATCACGCCCTATATGCCGGCCGGCGACGCGCAGGTGCGGCGTTTCTTCGCAGATTGTGGTTTCGAGGTCGTGCAGCTCCAGGGCCTCAAATGCGCGAGCCCCGTTCTGATCGCGCATGTGGGTGAGCGCGAGCTGCGCGATGCCATCCTGGAAGTCGACGGACCGGACGTCGACGCAGTCATCCAGGTCGGCACCAATCTGGCGATGGCGCGGCTGGCGGGGATCGCCGAGTTCTGGCTCGACAAGCCCGTGCTCGCGATCAACACCTGCATCTACTGGTGGTCGCTGCGCCAGAACGGCATCGACGACAAGATCGACGGCTTCGGCTCGCTGCTGCTGGAGCATTAAACCGTACCGATCGGCGCTCAACGCAGCTTGAAGACGAGCTTGCCCCGGAAGTGACGCGACTCGCTCAGTCGATGCGCTTCGGCAGCATCGGACAAGCGATAGAGCTTGATCTCAGGGGGGCGTACCGCCCCTGCTTCAATGAGTTCGAGGATGCGCTCGAGGCGCCGCCGTGCGCGCCCGACGGGAGGCCGCAGCGACGCAACGTCCTGGCGCGGGGACTTCGGCGCCTGCGCCCCGGAAGCGATAAAGGCGGCCCGCCCGCCCGGCTTGAGCACCGCGAAGGAGCGCTGCGCCACGTCGCCGCCGACGGTATCGAAGACGGCATCGCAATTGGTCACCACGCGCGTGAAATCGACCGCGCTGTAGTCCATGATTTGATCGGCGCCGAGGCCGCGCACGTAATCATGATTGGCCGCGCTCGCAGTCGTGATCACGCGAGCGCCGATATGCTTGGCGAGCTGAATAGCGAAGCCGGCGACCCCGCCCGCGCCGCCTTGGATCAGGATCGTCTCGCCCGGCTTGAGTTTCAGCGTGTCCTCGATGGCACTGAGCGCAGTGAGCCCGGTGAGGGCCAACGCGGCCGCGTTGACGTGCGACACGGTGTCGGGCTTCTTGGCGACGATTGCGGCCTTGGCCGCGATTTTCTCGGCATAAGCGCCATCCTGGCCCGCCTCGCAAACGCCGAACGCCGCGTCCCCAACCTTGAGATCGGTGATCCCCTCGGCGACGGCGCTGATCACGCCGGAGAAATCACGCCCGAGGATCAATGGAAACTTCGCTAGTTGATACTGGCCGGCGCGCACCTTCCAATCGGCGGCATTGACGCTCGCAGCATGCACGTCGATGACCACCTCGCCCGGCCCAGCAACGGGATCCGGCAAGTCGCCGTATCTCAGCTCCGCCGGTCCGCCATATCGCTCAATGAAAGCAGCCTTCATCGGTTTGTGCCCCTATAAAATCCGCGAAATGCACCCGCGTCCCTTCCACCTACTGCACCGGAAGGCCGTGGTCCACGCCGATTGAGGGCCTCGAGCTTATGTTAGGATGGCTGAACCAAGGGACTGTCGCATGGACCGGAATTCCCGTACCGGAACAATTTTGCGAGGCGCGCGGCCGCTTGGCGCATGCCTGCAGGCGCGAAGCGGAGCGCTGCTGCGCGCCGCGTTTGCCGCGGCGTTCCTGGGCCTGAGCGCAGGACCTGTCCGCGCGAATGTCCTCATCTCGATCGACAAGAGCACGCAGCAAATGTCGGTTTCCGTCGACGGCGTGCCGCGCTACCGCTGGGTGGTTTCGACCGGCCGCGCCGGCTACGGCACCCCGAGCGGCACCTATCGGCCGCAGCGGTTGGAAAGAACGTGGTTTTCGAAGGAATATTACAACTCACCCATGCCGCATTCGATCTTCTTCCACGGCGGCTATGCGATCCACGGCAGTTACGAGATCCACCGCCTCGGCGGCCCCGCTTCCCATGGCTGCATAAGGCTGCATCCCGCGAACGCCGCCGCGCTGTTCGCCCTGGTCAAGCAGAGGGGAATAAGCGACACGACCATCGTCGTCTCAGGAGGTCACCGGTAGTTCGATCCACGACGATGTATAAAAAAGCTCAGCCCTAGGGAACTTCCAGCGCTCCTGCGGCAATAGTTCCGTTACGCGGCAGCGGTTGCGCGGGTTACGCTGGACTTGATCCCGGCGGGGGCGGGAAGCCGCGGACGTTATCTGACGGAGGGACGGTATGCGTGTTCACTGTACCATCATCATCGCAGCGCTTGCTCTTGCATCGCTCTCGCCGGTGGAGGCGGCGGATCTCCTCGTGACCCAATACAAGAATGACCCTTCCGGCGCGCCCTATGGCATCGCGCTCGAGAAGGGCTTCTTCAAGAACCACGGGCTCGACGTCACCGGAATTATCTCCGGCGCGGGGGGCGGCAGCTCGGTGCGCAACGCCATGGCAAGCGATCTCGGCTACGGCGACGTCACCGCCGCCCCGGTTATCGCCGCCGCCGAACAGGGCCAAGATGTCAAGATCGTCGGCATCACGTCGCGGTCGCTCGCCGACCTGGTGCTGATCGTCATGCCCGATTCCCCGATCAAGACCGCCGCCGACTTGAAGGGCAAAAAGTTCGGCATCAGCAACCCGAAGTCACTCGGCGAGATGATGGGCGTGCTGGTGATGGAGAAAGCCGGGCTCAAGCAGGGCGACGTGCAGATGACGGCGCTCGGCAGTTTGAGCGGCGCGCTCACCGCGTTGGAGAATGGTGTGGTGGACGCTACCTCCATTCCGATCATTCTGTTCCGAACCCGCGGCGGCGAGAGCAAGTACCGCGTGCTGGTCCGTCCGAAAGATCTGCCGCTGATTCCTTCGCAGCTCGGCATGGCGACCGGCAAGGCGATGAAGGAATGGCCGGATAAACTGCGCGCCGTCCAGCAAGCGCGGCGCGAGGGCACCAGGTTCATCTACGAGCACACCGGCGAGGCCATCGAGATACTCAGCAAGATCTACGCACCGTTGCCGGCCAACGAGGTTGGCATCATGGTAAAAGAGCTCGTGGAGGCGAAGTTCTGGAGCGAGGGCCGCATCGAGATGCCGTTACTCGAGCAGACGGTGCATGCGATGAAAGGCGTGGGGATGCTGCAGAAGGACGTCGATCTCACCAAGATCGTCGACAGTTCCTTCCTACCGCCCGATCTGCAGAAATGAGCGTCCCGGTCCGGGATGAGGACATCCACGCCTCCGTCTCGGGTGTGACGCGGGTCTATCCGGGGACCGCCGGTACGCCGGAGGTTCATGCGCTCGGACCGGTCGATCTAAACCTCAGACGCGGCGAGTTCTTCGCGGTCATCGGTCCCTCCGGCTGCGGCAAGACCACGCTGCTCGAGTTGCTCGCCGGGCTGCAGCAAGCCACGGCGGGGGCAGTGACGTTCGAGGACCGCGCGGTGGCTGGGAAGGTGCCGGACGGCATCGGCGTCGTCTTCCAGGAGGACGCAAGCTTTCCCTGGCTGACGGTGTGGGACAACGCCGCGTTTGGCCTGCACCGCAACGGCGTCGACGCCGCGGAAGTCCGTCGCCGCGTCGATGACGCGCTGGCCTTCATGGGATTGAGGGATTTCGCTCGCGCCTATCCCGCGCAGCTTTCCGGCGGCATGCGCCAGCGGGTCTGCATCTCCCGCACGCTCGTGCTTCAGCCGCGGCTTATCCTGCTCGACGAGCCGTTTGGCGCTCTCGATGCGCAGACGCGTCTGCTCATGGGCGACGAGGTGCTGCGGCTGTGGCGGCGCACCGGGGCAACCATTCTCCTGATCACGCATGCGCTTGACGAGGCGGCCATGCTCTCGGACCGCATCGGCGCGATGTCGGCCCGTCCCGGTCGATTCCTCGAAATTGTCGTGACCGGCTGGCCGCGCGAGCGCGACAGCAAGATCGTTAGCGAAGCGGGGTTCGGCGAGATCACCGGCCGGCTGTGGGACAATCTGCGTGGCGAGTCGATGAAATCGCTGGGACATTCCGGGATGGCGGCGCGATGAGCCGGGTCGGCTGGATCAGGGTTGCGGTCATCGCCGGCGCGATCGGGCTGCTCGAATTGTGCTGCCGACTCGGCTTGATCGATCATCGTGTCGTGATCCCGCCCTCGGAGATGGCCGACGCGCTCGGGCATCTGGTGATCTCGGGACAGGCTAACGATCAGATCGTGCGCACGTTCGGCATTGTCATCGTGGCCGCCGTGATCTCGGTGATCGCCGGTTTTGCGCTGGGCGCCATCATTCACGCGCTACCGCGCCTGCGCCAATCGCTCGATCCGTTCTTCGCCACGTATTATGCGGTGCCCATCTTCATCTTCTATCCCGTGATGATCGTGATCTTCGGGCTATCCGCGATACCCATCGTGCTAATGGGGGTAGCGACCGCTATCGTGGCGATGATCATCGCAACTCTGAACGGGCTCGACCGCGTACCGCACGTGCTTACGAAGGTGGCGCGCGTCCATCGCATGGGTCGGATCGCCACGGCGCTGCTCCTGAAATTGCCGGCAGCGGCGCCGCATCTCTTCACCGGCGTCAAGCTCGCCGTCAGTTATGCCTTCATCGGTGTTATCGCCAGCGAGTTCATTCTTGCCCCTGCGGGACTGGGGCGCGTCATTTCCGACGCCTATACCGATTTCGACAATCGG
>WNFI01369478.1_pt1 | contig 14479 bp, 10 predicted proteins | sample 5400471 | NCBI WGS metagenome assembly WNFI01 (sample SAMN13153348, study PRJNA577476) | soil metagenome | isolation source: 100 cm saprolite on Douglas fir-dominated hillslope | place: USA:California | collected 2013-09-17
AGCCGTTCCAGATAGTCGGGCGCCGTCACCGTCTTACCGATCTCGACGCCCACCAGGCCCGCCAGCGCCACGATGTCGCCGGCCGAGGCTTCCTGCACCTCCACCCGCTCCAGCCCGTCGAATGAAAACAGCTTCACCACCTTGGCCTGTTCGTAGGGCTTATCACCCAGAGGACCAGGTTCGCCCAGCGGAAGTAACGCGACCGTCTCGCCCACCTTTACCCGCCCCCGCTCGATTCGGCCGATCGCGATCCGGCCCAGATACGAGGAGTAGTCGAGCGTCGAGACGAGCATCTGGAACGGTCCGTTGGGGTCGGCTTTGGGCGCCGGGATCGTGTCCAAGATCGTCTGGAACAACGGGTTGAGATCCGTGCCCGGGGCCTTGAGGTCCAGCGTGGCGGTCCCCGCGCGGCTCGACGTATAGAGGAAGGGGCAGTTGAACTGCTCCGGCGTGGCCTCCAGGTCCAGGAACAGCTCCAGCACCTCATCGTGCACCCGCAGCGGCTCGGCGTCCTGCCGGTCGATCTTGTTCACCAGCACGATCGGCTTCAGGCCAAGCGCCAGCGCCTTGCCCGCCACGAAGCGCGTCTGCGGCATGGGGCCCTCGGCCGCGTCCACCAGCAGGAGGAAGCCATCCACCATGCGAAGAATCCGCTCCACCTCGCCGCCGAAGTCGGCATGCCCGGGCGTGTCCACGATGTTGATCTTGGTATCGCCCCACTTCACGGCGGTGTTCTTCGACAGGATGGTGATGCCGCGCTCGCGCTCCAGCGGGTTCGAGTCCATGACCCGCTCGTTGACCTGCTGGTTGGCACGGAATACCCCCGCCTGGCGGAGCATCTGGTCCACCAGCGTGGTCTTCCCATGGTCCACGTGCGCGATGATGGCGATGTTGCGGATCTGCAAGGGGCTAGGTCCTGACGATACCTATGTGAGAGGCGCAGTCTGTGAGGGGCGCAGTATAGGAGGGGGGTCTCGAAAAGACAAGCTCAGAAATCACCAAGCGGGGGGCCAGTTTATGCGCAGGTTGGATCTCGCTCCATCTGCACGGTCACGTGGCGGATGCCCATGTCCCCAAGACAGGCCTGCACGGCTTCGAGCACACGCTGGTTGTCGGCTGGGTTTTGGACCACGAGGTGACCGCTCATCGCGATCACGCCGCTGGTGACGGTCCACACGTGGAGGTCGTGCACCGAGGCCACGCCGGGGATGGACGCGATCCGGTCGTGGACGTCCGACAAGGCGATGTGCGCGGGCGCCGCCTCGAGCAGCACGTCCGTGCTCTCCTTCACCAACCTCCAGGCGCTACCGAGGATCAGCAGGGAGATCAACACCGAGATCACCGGATCGGCCTGCATCCACCCGGTGGCGAGGATGATGACGCCCGCGAGTAGCGCACCAACCGAGCCGAGCAGGTCGCTGACGATGTGGAGGTATGCGCCGCGCTGGTTGAGCGAGTGGTTGTGCCCGCGGTGCAGGATCGCGGTGCCGGCGGCGTTGGCCACCAGTCCTACCCCCGCGATGATCAACAGCAGCGTCCCCTGCACCTCGGTGGGCGATTGCAGCCGATCGTAAGCCTCGAAGCCGATGCCGAGGGCGATCACGATCAGGGCCGCCCCATTCACGAGCGCAGCCAGGATCTCGAGCCGCAGCAGTCCGAACGTCCGCTCCGCCGTCACCGGCCGCTGCGCGAGTGCCGTCACCACCAGCGACAGGCCCAGGGCAGCCACGTCGGCCAGCATGTGGCCCGCGTCGGCCAGCAGGGCCAGCGAGTGGGCCAGCCACCCGCCCACGGCCTCGGCAACCATCACCGCGGCCGTGATGGCCAGCACGAGCTTCATCCGCCGCCGGCTCTCCTCGCGCAGCGGAGCTCGATGTGTGCATTGGACTTCCAGCGGTACCGTGGCGCTCACGAGTCCCTCATCCCTCGCCCCCAATCCCCAAGATATCCAGGCGTTCCGCCCTCGGGCAACACGCTCTATGTTCCCGCCTCTATGCCTGGCCCCGCCTCGGACTCGGTCGGCCTCCGCCTGCTGGCGGTGGTGGCGCTCGTGCTCGCGAACGCGTTCTTCGTGGCGGCCGAATTCGCGCTGGTCGCCGCCCGTCGCACCCGCATCGAGGCGCTGGTCCGGCGCGGTGATCGGAAGGCGCGGCGGGTGCAGGCGGCGTTCAAGGACCTGTACCGGCAGCTATCCGCGGCGCAGCTCGGGATCACGGTCGCTTCGATTCTGCTGGGCTATGTCGCCGAGGATACGGTCGCCCAGCTGTTCCGCGACTGGTTCGCGGCGCTGCCACCTGCCCTCGAGTTCCTCGCCCGCGGCGGGGGCGCCTCCACGGTCGCGGGGGCAATCGTCTCCTTCCTTCATGTCGTGTTCGGCGAGCAGGCGCCTAAGGCCTGGGCCATCACCCATCCCGAGCGCACCAGCCGCTGGATCGCCGCGCCCCTCATCTTTTTCTCGTGGATAACGCGGCCGTTCACCGACCTCCTCAACTGGAGCGCCAACCGGGTGGTGCGGCTGCTGGGGCTGAAGGGCACCAGTGCCGAGCTCGAGGCGATCCACTCTCCCGAGGAGCTGCGCATGCTGGTGGAGCAGAGCCGGCAGCGCGGCAAGCTCGACGCCGACGACGCCCGCCTGTTGCAGGGCGTGTTCGAGTTCAGCGAGAAGACCGCCCGGGAAGTCATGACGCCGCGCACCGAGATGGTGGCCCTCCCGGCCGACCTGACGCTCGAAGAAGCCGCCGACCAGGTGGCCGTCGCCGGCCGGTCGCGCTATCCTGTGTACGACGAGTCGCTCGACGACATCCTCGGCATCGTGCACGCCAAGGATATCCTCGCCGGCCTGCGCTCGGCCAAGGGCGGCAGCCTGCGCGCCGTGCTCCGCCCCGCCGTTTTCGTCCCGGGGACGCGGGAGGTGGAAGACGTGCTCGCCGACATGAAGCGGCAGAAGATCCACCTCGCGATCGTGTTGGACGAGTTCGGCGGGACGGCGGGTCTCGTCACCATGGAAGATCTGTTGGAGGAGATCGTCGGCCAGATCTACGACGAATACGATCGACCCTCGGGCGAGCTGCGCGTCGCGCCGGCCGGCGTGGCGCCCGTCATCGCGGGCTCGGTCCCGATCCGCGAGGTCAACAGCGCGTTCGGGCTGGAGCTGGGCGAGCAGGATTACACGACCATCGGGGGATTCTTGTTCGGCGCCATCGGCCGCCTTCCCCGGCCGGGCGACCAGGTGGCGGTGAAGGGCGCCGTGTTCGAGATCGTGGAGGTCGAGGGGCGCCGCGTCGGCACGGTCCGCGTGCTGCGACGCGGGGCGGGCGCCGAGGCCTAGCGCCGGACCGCCGCCCCTCGGCCCGCTCGCTGCACCCGTCGCGCCAGGTCGGTCCCGAGCTCCAACGCCGCGCGCATCGAGCCGGGGTCGGCCACGCCCTTGCCGGCGATGTCGAGCGCGGTCCCGTGGTCCGGGGCGACGCGCGGAAACGGCAATCCCAGCGTGACGTTCACGCCGGCCCCGAATCCCGCGACCTTCACCGCCGTCATGCCGACGTCGTGATAGGGCGTGAGCACGGCATCGAACTCACCTCTCAGCGCCCGCACGAACACCGTGTCCGCCGGCAGCGGCCCCGCCGCGCCGAGCATCCGGGCCGCGGGCTCGAGCACGCGCGCGTCCTCGTCGCCGAACAGGCCGGACTCGCCCGCGTGGGGATTGAGGGCACAGACGGCGAGCCGTGGCGCCGCGATGCCCCACCAGTCGCGCAGGGCGCGCTCGGTGATCCGCCCGCAGCGCACCACGCGATCGGTGGTCACCTGCGCCACGACGTCCTTGAGGGGGATGTGCGTCGTGACGAGCACCACCCGCAGCTTGCCGGCGGCGAGCATCATCGCGACGTCCACGTCGCCGGCGAGATGGGACAGCAGCTCGGTGAGGCCGGGGTAGCGGAATCCGGCGAGGTGCAGCGCGTGCTTGTGCACAGGGCCGGTCACGATGGCGTCCACGTCGCCGGCGAGGGCGAGTCGAACCGCCTCGGTCACCGCTTCCCCAGCGATCCTCCCCGCCTGTTCTGGGAGCAGGGAGCGGGGAGCGGGACGGCGGCTAGAAACGGACGTCGACGTACGTGGTGCGACGCAGCAAATCGAGATGGTGCTTGATGGCGAGCTGCTGGCCTAGCCCGTCGCGGATGCGATCCTTCACCTCGTCGAACCCCAGCTCGCCTTCGGGAAGGCGCTTCAACAGCTCGAACACCACGAACCGCGGCCGCCCCGTTCCAGCGGCGACTTCGAACACCGGCTTCAGCCCGGGGACGGTGTCCTTACCGATCGCCTTCTCGTAATCGGGCGGCAGCTGGGACACGGGGAGGGCGTCAGCCAGCTTGGGCTCGCTCGGGTCGGCGTAGCGACGGGCCAGTGTGTCGAACGACGCGCCGTGGGCGAGCGCGTCGTGCACCGAATCGGCCTGGCGCCGGGCGATGGCGATCTGCGCCGCGGAAATGGTGGGCTGGATCAGGATGTGGCGCGCCAGGATCTCCGCCGGCTGCGCGCGCTCCACCTGGATGATGTGGAAGCCGAACTCGGTGCGTACGACATCGGAGATGGCGCCCGGCCTCAGACGGAACGCGACGTCCTCGAACTCCTTGACCATCACGCCGCGGCGGAACCACCCCAGCGCGCCGCCCTGCTCCCGAGAGACGCTGTCCGCCGAGTACTGCTTCGCGACGTCGGCAAACCGGGCCCCGCCGGCCCGCCGCAGCGCCGCGACGAGGGAGTCCCCCAGCTGCAGCGCACGGGCGCTCGCCGCCGAGTCCGCTTTCGGCACGATCACGATCTGGCGGAAGGAGATGGCCGCCGGCCGCTTGGGCTGCTGCGCCCGGTTCGACTCCCAGAACGCCCGCATCTCGGCGTCCGACGGCGGAATCGGCCGCAGCTTCCCTTTCTGCTTCAGTCCCTCGATAAGCCGCTGCTGCAGGATCGCGCGCCGCTGTTGGTCGGCCAGCCAACGGCGCCACTCCTCCTCGGACACGAAGCCCGCGGCGCGCAGCTGCGCCTGGAATTCCGGAGTCGAGGTGAACTGCTTGCGGACGTTCTGCACGGTTTGCTCGACCGCGTCCTGCACTTCCTGGTCCGTCACCTTGATGGTGGTGTCCCGCTCCGCCTGCTGCACTAGCAGCTCTTCGTCCACCATCTGCGATAGGATCTGCCGTCGGGCGGCGTCCCGGGCCGCGGAGTCCTCGGGGACCTTCGCGCCCTGCGACTGCGCCAGGACGAGCTGCTCCTCCACCTGCGACGCGAGGATCGGCTTCGTGCCGATGATCGCCACGATGCGGTCTACGGGGCGGTCGGTCGCCGCCCGGCCCTGCGCCGCGGCGCAGGGCGTCAACCGAGGCAGAGCGGCCAGCGCCGCCACGACAGAGGCCAGGAGGAGTGCGCGCATGGTCAACGCGGCGCCTGCCGGCCGGCACTCTCCGCCGCGATAGGCGGTGGGCCGGGCGCCCGTTTCAAGCCCGTGGGCTGGGGCGGGTGTATCGTGGTGTCCGCGGCCCGGATGGCCTTGGCGCTCTCCAGGGCGCGCGCGATTCCCGCTTCGTTGAGCGACCAGGCCTGGCCCTGGCGCAGCGCCCCGGCCAGGAACGGCGGAACCGGGAAGAACGGCGCCGTCCCCTGGGTGACCGCTCGGTCCACGTAGTGGTCGACGTGGGCCATCGCCAGCTGCACGCGCGCGGCGGGAGTCATGGCGGAGTCCTGCAGCAGCTGCGGCGATACACCGAGCAGGCCCTCCAGCCGCGCCACGGCCGAGTCGTGCGTTGCGCGCAGCTGCCGCCAGTCGGCCGGGTCGAGCTGCACACCGACCTTGTCCACTTCGCTCAGCAGCATTTCACGCTGCGCGAGCAGCTTGAGGAACTGGTTCAGCTGCGCGTCGCTCGCCGTGGCGATCCCGCGCACGTCGTTCGGGTCGAGTGCCAGGAGCCACCGCGCCAGGTCTTTCACCTGGAACGCGCCTCCCTTGTACGTAGCCAGGGTCCGGGTGTCGCTTCGGGCCGACGCGATCTGTGGCACCGCCTGGCGCACCAGCGCCGGCGCGCCCGATACGACCTTGAGCTGCCGCTGGTTCGCGAGGCTGTCCAGATACAGCGAGTCGAACCGGGCGGAGCGCACGTTCTCGAGATCGGCGTGGAAGGAGTCGCGCACCTCCGCGAGCGGCGGCCGGCGAATGATGTGGAAGCCGAACGGTGTCCGGACTACGGCCGTCATCGCGCCCTGCGGGAGCAGCCACGCGGCACTGTCGAAGGCGGGAACGAACTGCCCACGCGGCGTCGCGGGGAGATAGCCGCCCTTCGTCTTCGTGCCCGGGTCCTCCGAGTAGCGACGGGCGAGCTGCGCGAAGTTGAGCCCGCGCTTGGCCACGGCCTGCACCAGGACTGCCTTGGCCTCCTTCTCTTTTTGCTGCTCCACCATCGGCACGGCGCTCTGAGGAATCCGGATCAAGATGTGCTGGAACATTCGCACGTTGCCTGCCTCGAACGCCGAATCCGCCTGGGCGCGGCTGAGTTTGCCGCGCGTCGCGATCAACTTACCGTGATAGCGCTCCCACTTGAGCTGCGCCGCTACCGGCCACTGTGAGGCGAGCACCAGGGCCGAATCGTGCATGTCGCGTCCCCGACCCAGCTGGGCGGCGAACAGTGCGTAGTCCAGGTACACGTTCGCCACGCCGGTGAGGACGTCGGGCTGGATGGGGATGCGCTGGGCGCGTCCGACCACCTGCGCCAGCCGGTCGACCGTCAGGGTCTGCCCCGCGGCCGTGCCGGCGACCTTGGCGTTCGCCGAAACCGCGTCCCGCACAGCGGAGCACCCCGCCAGCGCGAGGACCATGACGATCAGACCCAACCGCACCATGCCAACTCCTTAAAGGTGAGCGTCCGCGAGAACCGCGGTGAGAGCTCGGACGAGCCCCGACCCAATGGGCTCTCCGCCGAGTCGACGGAGTCGCAGGGAGAGCGGTGCCGCCCGCCGGACCTCGGCCTCGAACTGCACCATGTCGAGCGCCGCCGTCAGGCCGGCCAGCCGCGGGCTCGCGTCCCGCGCAAACGTGAGCCGCGCCTCGTCGCCCTTCACCAGGACCATCTCCAGGCCGATGCGGGCGCCGAGTGCGCGGAGCTCGGAGACGAGGAGCAAGCGTTGCGCGTCGTCGGGGAGCGGCCCGAAGCGATCGCGTAATTCCTCGCGCACGACTTGAATCTCGCTAGGCGCCTCGGCCCGCGCCAGCCGCCGGTACAGGTCCAGCTTCACCGCCTCATCCGGCACGTAGGCGTCGGAGAGGTGCGCCGGCAGGTCCAGGATCACTTCGGGGGGCACGCGCGAGCGCTGTCCCTCATCGCCCTTCCCCGATTTGAGGGCTTCGACGGTTTCCTGGAGCCAGCGGAGGTAGGTGTCGAATCCGACCGCCTGCGCGTGGCCCGACTGCGCGCCGCCCAGCAGATTGCCGGCACCGCGCAGCTCGAGATCGCGCAGCGCGATCCGGTAGCCCGACCCGAGATCGGTATGATGCTCCAGCACGCGGAGCCGCTCTTCCGCGTCGGCGTCGACCAGATCGGGGACGAGCAGATAGCAGTACGCGCGCCGGTGACTCCGCCCCACCCGCCCGCGCAGCTGGTACAGCTGTGCCAGTCCCAGCTGGTCCGCGCGGTTCACGATCATCGTATTGGCGTTCGGCACGTCGAGCCCGGACTCGACGATCATCGTGGACACGAGGATGTCCACCTCGCCCCGGACGAACCGCGCCATCACGGCGTCGAGCTCGGCCTCCTTCTGCTTCCCGTGGGCCACCGCGATGCGCGCTCGTGGCGGCGCCAGCGCCCGGACCCGCTCCGCGATCGTGTCGATCGTCTCGATGCGATTGTGCACGAAGTACACCTGGCCCGCGCGGTCCAGCTCCCGGGCCAGCGCCTCTTCGATCAACCCGTCGTCCCACGGCTCGATGAACGTGAGCACCGGCGACCGGTCCTTGGGCGGCGTCTCGAGCAGCGTGAGGTCCCGCAGGCCCGCCAGCGACAGGTGCAAGGTGCGAGGGATCGGTGTCGCGGTCAGCGTCAACACGTCCACGGCGAGCTTGAGCGCCTTGAGGCGCTCCTTGTGCCGCACGCCGAAGCGATGCTCTTCGTCGACGATGAGCATCCCGAGATCATGGAACCGCACGTCGCGCGACAGCAGGCGATGGGTGCCGATCACGATGTCCACTTCCCCCGTCTCGAGCCGCCGCGTCACCAGCTTGGTGTCCTTCGGGCCGCGAAACCGCGACAGCACCTCGATGCGGATGGGATAGTCGGCGAGCCGCTCGCGAAAGGTGCGCCCGTGCTGCTCGGCGAGAATCGTGGTGGGGACCAGGACCGCGACTTGTTTGCCCGCCTGCACGGCCTTGAAGGCGGCGCGCAACGCGACCTCCGTCTTGCCATAGCCCACGTCGCCCACCAGCAGCCGGTCCATCGGGCGGGCGCGCTCCATGTCTCGCTTCACCTCCTCGGAGGCCCGCCGCTGATCCGGCGTATCCTCGTACAGGAAGGCCGACTCCAGCTCGCGCTGCCACGGCGTGTCGGGAGGAAACGCGAATCCGGCCGCGAGCTGCCGCCGCGCGTACAGGTCGAGCAGCTCCGTCGCCATCTGGCGGATCGCCGCGCGCGTCTTGTCCCGCTGCCGCTGCCACGTCGTGGCGCCAAGCCGGTGCAGTCGCGGCGGGGGCGCGTCGCCGTTCGCCGCCGTCCGGTACGGCTCGAGCTGATCCAGCCGGTACAGCGGCACGTTCAGCCGCGAGCCGCCCTCGTATTCGACCACGGCCACCTCGAGGGTCCCGCCCTCGGCTCCGACCGGGATCGTTTGAATCCCGCGGTAGATCCCGATGCCGTGCTCCAGATGCACCACGTAGTCGCCGCCCTTGAGGGCCCGCGTCGCGGCCGTGGCCGTCGCTTCACGATAACGGCGCGGGCGTCGCAGCCGGCGCGCCCGGCGGAAGATCTCGTGATCGGTGAGCACCCGCAGCCCCGGCAACACGAATCCGCCGTCCAACGCCCCCACCGCGAGCGTCGCCCGGTCGCCCCCGAGCAGCTCCTCCAGCCGCTCGAGCTGGCCTTCGTTGTCGCACAGGATGACGGTCGGCGGTTCGGTCGCTACGATCTGGCGCAGGCGCTTGATGTCGCGGTCGATCGCCTCGGGTGGCGCGATCGGAAACCGCACGGCGGTCTCGGCGGGATCGACGAACAGCGCGTCCCGGGCAGGCGGCTCCTCGCCCAGCCGCCGCGCGACCTCGAGATGGTGGGCCGCCTCGGTCCACGCGCGCTCCACTTCCTGCCCCAGCGCCGACTCTTGCTCCGGGACGATCAACGCATCGCCGGGGAGCAGGTCCAGGAGCGACAGACGTGGTAGGGGCGCAGCATGCTGCGCCGCTACGTCGCCTGCTCCCCCTCCCTCAGTCTTCACCGGCAGTACCGTCACCCGCTCGATCGCGTCGCCAGAACGCTGCGAGTCGAGATCGAAGGTGCGCAGCGACTCGATGTCGTCTCCCCACCACTCGAGCCGCGCCGGTGCCGCCATCCCAAACCCATACACGTCGAGGATTCCGCCGCGCACGCTGAACTGCGCCACTTCGGTGACGGTGGAGACCCGAGCGTAACCCGTCGCTTCCAGCCGCCGGACGGTGTCGCTGAGGGTACCGCTCCCCGCTCCCCGCTCCCCCTTCGCCAAGACGAGACGCATGGACTGCAGCGTCCCAGGCACTCCCGTGCGCTCGGCGGCGGCGCGCGCGGTCGTCACCAGCACTCGGACCTGCCCCGTCAATAGCAGCTCGAGCGTCTCCACCCGCTCGCCGGCGATCTCGAAGTGTGGCTCTTCGGCGCCCAGCGCCTCGCGCTGTGGATACAACGCGACCGCGCTCCCGGTCAGCATTCGCAGATCGGCGAGCCAGCGCTCCGCATCGGTCGGCGTGGGCGTGATCACGACAAAGACGCGCTGCGGCAGTCGTCGCGCGAGCGCGGCCAACAGGACGGCGGGACTCGAGCCGGGAAGGCCGGCCACACCCAGCCGGACGCCGGGCGCCGGCAGCCCTTCCGACAGCGCACGCGTCGCCGGGAGAGCGTCCAAGCGGTCGATGACGAAGTCGAGCGGCATCAGCGGGTGCGCGTCGCGACCCCCAGCTCCGCGAGCGCGATCAGCAGCGCCAGCAGGAGGAGCAGTCCGCTGCCGTCGCGACGGCCCGCTCCCGCGAACCGGGCCGCCGCGAACGCCGCCTCGTCGAGCACGTCCGCGCCCAACACGTCGTGCACGAGCGCCGGCGATGCGGGGGTGAGATCGGATTCCCGCGGGTCGAGCCCCGAGACGATGGCGCCGATCGTATCGGCGCCGCGGGTCCGGAACTCGACGCCCGCGGAGCCTTCGACCTCGGTGATGGGTGCCTCGCCGCGGGCCAGGCGGTTCACCAGCGCGTCCACGAACGGGACGAACGCGGGTACCGCGGGTAGCGCGGTCCACGCCGTGTCGAGCCGGCTGCCGAGCAGGAGGATGCTGCCGTCCCGCACCAGCCACGGCTCTCCATTCACCGTCGCGAGCACGCCGCTGTCGCTACGCGTCCCGGGTCCCCCTCCCCCAGCCGAGGGTTCGATCCGGTAGCGGCGCGCTACCTGCAGCCCGGCAATTGCCGGCAGGGCGGGACCCGCGATCGGTCCGGGCGTCCCCTCCGAGGCGAACCGCAATCTCCCGCCCCGTGCTGCGAGCGCACGATTTGCCTGGCCGATGAGCGCCGGCTCCGCGGGCGGGATCACGATGCTCACCAGCGTACCTGCCTCCGGCCGGTCTCCGATCGCGATCTCGTTACCAGGCCGAACGCGCCGCCCTTCCTCCAGCACGGCCAGGGCCGCGGCCACGAACGGGCCGCCTCCGGTGCTCGATGGCGTCGCGACTCGGGCGGGCGGAGCCACCCGCCACACCAGCAATCGTCGATCGTCGGCTCGCAGCTCGTCCGCGTCGAGCACCGCTTCGCCCACCCACCAGCCCGCTCCGAGCGGCGGCAGCGTGATCGTTGCCGTCGATCCGGGCGCGCCCAATGCGTGGCCGACTTCGCGCCCGCGTATACGCAGTGTCACCGAGGCTGCGCCTCCCCCCTCACCCGGCGTCCCGACGATGCCCACTGTCGCAGCGGCATCCGTGACGCGCACGGCACCCACACCGCGGTTCGCTGGTGCCTGGCTCGGGGGCGCGAGGGCGAGTACCCGTACTCCGCGTGGGACCCCGGCCCGACCGGGGCCGAGCGCCGTGCGCTGCAGGTCGCTCACGACATGCACTTCGCGCGCCGGGAGCGGCTCGGCGTCGACCAGTCGCGCCGCTGCCCGCACGGCGGCCGTGAGGTCCAGCCGGCGAGCCGAGACGCCGGCGCTATCCACGGTCGCGACCAATGCTTCGGGCGTCCCCGCGCGCGCCACGCCATCGGCCAGCACGAGCCAGAGGCGATCGGACGCCGCCGCGCGCGCCAGCGAGCCCCGCGCCACCGCCCTCAGGCGATCGAGCACGAGACGTCCATCCACCACGAGGCCGGACGACGCCGAGTTATCGAGGATCACGGCGAGGGCCGTTGGCTCATGCAACGAGCCGCCGCTCGCCTGCGTGGGGAAGAGCGGCCGCGCCGCGGCCAGCACGATCAACACGATCACCGCCGTCCGCAGAATCAGCAGCAGCAGGTGTCGCAGCTTCAAGCGCCGGGCGCTTTGCCGCTCCGCCTCACTCAAATAGCGGAGCGGCGGGAACTCGGCCTCGGGCGGCACCCGGCGCTCGAGCAAGTGGAGCAAAGTGGGGATCGCCGCGGCGACGAGCCCCACGAGCGCCACCGGGTGCAGGAATGTCACGCGAGCAGGCGCAGCGCCATGCCGAACGGCATGTCGGTCAGGATGTGGTGGTACGCGATGCCGTGCCGCCGGCATGCCGTGCGCCAAGCGTCCACCTCTCGACGCACCGTCGCCTGGTAGACTCGCGCCAGCTCGCGCGGCCGAACCACCACGCTCGCCGCGGATTCAGGATCGCGGTATCGCACCTCGGGTGGGCCGGACAGCTCCGCCTCCGCCGGATCCATCAGATGGAGCACGATCACCTGATGACCCCGGTGGCGCAGGTAGCGCAGTGCCGTAAGCGCCAGCTCGCGCTCGAACAGCAGATCGGAGACCAACACCACCAGCCCGCGGCGGGCGAGCAGCGATGTGAGGCGGACCAGCGCGTCCTGCGCCGCGGTTCCCCGACCATCCGGCGTGTCCATCAGACCGCGCACCAGGCGGGCCCACTGTCCCGCCTTCACCCGCGCCGGCACGACTTCGCGCACGGCTTCGTCGAAGGTGATCAGCCCCGTGGCGTCGCGCTGCCGCAGCAGGATCAGGGCGAGCGCCGCCGCCAGGCGGTCGGCATAGGCCCGCTTCGTGAGCCGGTTGGGCGCGCCGCGCCATGCCATCGACCGGCTCGCGTCGACCAGAATCATTGCGCGCAGGTTGGTCTCTTGCTCGAACTGCTTCACGAACAGTCGGTCGGCCCGGGCGAGGATCTTCCAATCGAGGTAACGCAGCTCGTCGCCGGGTTGGTAAGCGCGGTGTTCGGTGAACTCCACGGAGAACCCGCGAAACGGCGAGCGGTGGATCCCGCTGAGAAAGCCCTCCACCACGCCCTGCGCCACGATCTCGATCCCGCCAAAGCGAGCCACCTCGGCGGGGTCCAAGAGATCGATACGCTGTACGTCGGCCATGGCCTGGCGGAAGCTAATGAACAGCCGAATGTCCCGGGTAGAGGACACGCGGCCCCTGGTGACCCCCTCAATCGGCGGTCGAACACCAAGCTCCTTAGTCACTTAGCGCGTTTGCCCTGAGGCGCCGGGTTGGCATGCAACCTGCCCCCACGAGCGCAGCAACGGAGGCCCCATGTTGAACGCCATTTGGTTGCTCAGCGCCGTCACCGCGCAGACCGCGAGCCTGTCGATCCGGCCGGCGTACGTCGATTATCGCCCGCGCGTCGAGGCCTGGACCGACCGGGGCGACAGTCCTTACGCCAGCGGCCAATGGGTTCGCGTGCACTTCCGAGCCGACCGGGACGCCTTCGTCACCATCCTGCGTGTCGACACCGACGGCCGGGTGCGCGTGTTGTTCCCACGCGAGCCGTGGGAGGACAGCTTCGTCCGCGGCGGTCGAGACTACGAGGTGCAGGGCGGATCCGGCCGCGACGCCTTCTATATCGACGACTATCCGGGCGTCGGTTACGTGTTCGCCGTGGCCTCGGCCGACCCGTTCGTGTACGACGGCATCCAGCGCGACGAGCACTGGGACTATCGGCTGATCGCCGATGGGCGGGTCCGCGGCGATCCGTACGTGGCCCTCACCGACCTGGCACAGCGCATCGTGCCCGACGGTTACAGTGATTGGGATTACGACATCACGCCGTACTACGTCCAGCAGCATTACGACTATCCCCGGTTCCTGTGCTACGACTGCCACTCGTACGTGAGCTACTCGTCCTGGAGCCCGTACGACTACACCTGCGTGCGCTTCCGGATCGTGGTGTTCGATGATCCGTACTACTACCCGTATCGGTACTACGGCGGCACGCGGGTCGTATTCACGCGTCCCTACAGGCCGGAGCCGCGGTTCATCTTCAAGGACCGCCAGGCATCGGATCTCTTCATCACCCGGGTGCGCGAGCGGCCGTTGAACGACGACCGCCGGCGCGACGTCGGCGTGCGCGGTCGAGACTTGGGCGGCACCGGCGTCATTCCGCCGCCCAACATTCAGCCACCCCGGCGTCGCCCCGGTTCCGAAGACCAGGGGAACAACGATCGCGGCCGCGACCGTCGTCCCGACCAGCGCGATCATAGGGACCGGCCTGAGCAACCCGATCATCGGGACCGACCCGGCCAGCCCGATCATCGCGATCGGCCTGATCGACACCAGGACGAGCCCAACCGTCCCGAGCGGCGTGAGCGGCCCAATCCGGCAAACCCGCCCGACCGTCCAGATCGGCCGGAGCAACCCGCGCGGCCGCCGGCGCAACCGGAGCGCCGAGCCGTTCCGGAGGAGCGTCGGCGCGCTGACCCACCGCCACCGCGGGCCGAGCCGCGACGGGAGGCTCCGCCCCCGCGCAGTGAGCCGCGGGTCGAGCCGAAGCGTGAGCCCCCGAAAGAAAAACCACGCGCCGAACCCGAGCTGAAGCGGCGCAAGCCGTAACTGCCACAGCAGCGCTGGCGCGCCCGACCGTAGTCCCCCGCGGTCGGGCGCGTTAGTTTTCGCTTCCCCTCCTCAAGGCCTTGATCGATGCCATACCGCCTGGCGTTGTTGCTGCTTGCGGTGCTCCCCGAATTAGGCACCGCACAACGGCAGCAACCGGCCGCACGCGGCGCGGCGTCCATCACCACCGCCGACGTGCAACGGCGAATCGGGATCATCGCCGACGACTCGATGCTGGGCCGCGCCACGCCGAGCCC